>Ga0208113_1000582_pt1 | contig 18251 bp, 18 predicted proteins | sample Knorr_S7_td_NADW_FD_185598 | JGI IMG/M metagenome (GOLD analysis project Ga0208113, IMG submission 185598) | Marine microbial communities from Southern Atlantic Ocean transect - Knorr_S7_td_NADW_ad_2505m_LV_A (SPAdes) (version 2) | ecosystem: Environmental > Aquatic > Marine > Oceanic | place...
ATGTTGGGTAAACTTTTTCCATTATTGAAGAAATTCATGATCAAAGCGCCATTGGCGGAAAGGCTCCACCGCTGATTAAAAGTGAATGCCGCCTCCCACTCAAAGCCGGAATGATCCGTGGAATCTGCAGAAAAATAATCGTATTCTCCTTCTTGGGATACATTTATATTTTTTAGCTGTTCATTTAGATATTGAATTCGATAACTGTTGAACCGAGCATGGCCTTTTGAAAAAGTAAAATCAATTCCCATTTCTAAATCAGTAATAACTTCCGCCGCTGCCATAACAGGTTCTGCCCACACATCATCTGCATTAATAATCTGATTATCCGCCGGTTCTTTCTGCGCTTTTCCCCAATTCACAAACCAATGGAGAGAATCCCCTATGTCCCAAATCATGCCAATCCGCGGATTTAAGAAATCCCAGTTTGCTGATAAACTATGTCCTGCAGCATGACCAATCGTTTCTTGTTCCAATGTCCATCGGTGGCTTTGATTTTGAATATCCGCCATGATGGTAAAAGGCTGACCTATGGGATGCCACACCAAATGACCAAATCCTGTCACAGAACTTTTCTCACCCACATAGCGATAATACCGATACCAATCGTCACTCAGGGCAGCCACCAAATTCACGTCAGAAAATTGGGATACTTCTCCATAGTGATCTCCCGTATATTTCCGAAATTCTCCGCCAATGTCTATACGAAGTTCCTCGTTTTTCCATGTAACCGTGGGTACAATACCATAATAGTTATTATCAATCCATTTTCTTCGAAGCAAATCTGTGGATAGGTTTTGCTCTTGTGAATCCGTGTATTGATCATTTACATCCAAATTGTATGAATAATAATCACGTCCGGTTTTTTGCACTTCGTAATATCCTTTCCCCCTAACCAGATAACTGATGTTCCGAAAAAATATATTATTTGAAAGACGGGATGTGGTATTGAGTGAATATATTTGTTGAACGAAATCATCGGTAAACGCTTGATACCCGGCCCGGCGTTTCATTCGATCGTTTATATCATTTATATGAATTCCATCCCATAAAAGTTGGGTATTTTCATAGCCAAGGTGCGCCCTGAATTTGTTTGTGAATTTTTCTCCACGATGTTCTAGACCAAAGAACATTCCCTTTTGTTTTGAATTGTGGTTTTCACGGTACCCATCTGATTCTACTTGAGAAGTACGAATCGTTAAACTGAGGTCCTCTCCTAAATCTTTTCCCGAACGGTATCTCAGGGATGTCTTAGAGGTATTCCAGTCTCCTGAGCCGTAGGAAACTTTTATTTCTCGCTTATCGCTGGCAATTTGGGTATTCACATTGATAGATCCGCCAAAAGCTGATGCACCATACAAGCTGTTGCCAATCCCTCGTTGAATCTGGACATCACTTGCATCTGCCAGTAGATCACCATGATCCACCCAATACACTTGATGGCTTTCATTATCATTCAAGGGAACACCATCAATCATGACCCCAATCTTGCTTTGGTCAAATCCACGAATGGAGACATAAGAATAACCGGTACCGTTCCCACTTTCACTATAGGCCCACACGCCAGGTTCGGATGCGAGTATCATGGGTATATCCTCCACCGTATATCGTGTTTCAATTTCTTTGGCCGTTAAATTAGAGAAGGCTACAGGTGTTACGCCCGCAATCGCCCGCATTGCATTGACAGTAATTGCATCACTCTCTAACACCGTTGGCTCCATAATAATTGTCATGGATGGACGCGGATTGGTGGAAATCTTTTTATATCCTATATATGAAAATGATATTTCAAACCCGTCTTGAACGATTATTGAAAAGGCCCCTGTTTTATTCGATGAGGTGCCGGATTCACCGGCAAGGATATTTACGCCTACAAGTGGCGTATGTGATTCTCCTTCTACTACAATTCCACTCACCTCAATGGATTGAGGAAAAATATGAGTATAACTCAGAATTATAAGTACATATGAAAATCGCAAATATTGTTTCATAATTTGATCATTCCTACGCTGGCATTATCCAGATCAGGTTCACGGGTGTTTTCTCAGCCATTTTGACCTGGTTTAAAACAGCACCCCATTTGTTAGGGGAAATTAATATTTGCTGTATAGGTATTCCAACTGATGGTTTACCCTCATACTTGTTTCATTCATGACAATTCCCCTATCTTCACGTATTAATAATTCAAGGAAAATCCATGTCCAATAAACAATATCCAGAAATTACCATTAAAGCCGTCCTTTTAGGTATTCTGCTTTCTATGATTCTTGCAGGCGCCAACGCCTACCTCGGCCTTTTTGCCGGGATGACCGTATCCGCTTCCATTCCAGCGGCTGTTATTTCTATGGGGGTTTTATCTTTATTTAGAAAATCAAACATATTAGAAAACAATATTGTACAGACGGCTGCATCAGCCGGGGAATCTTTAGCCGCAGGTGTCATTTTTACCATTCCTGCACTTGTACTGCTCGGATACTGGACAACTTTTGACTATGTTGAAGTGGCCAAGATTGCCGCAATCGGTGGTGTGATCGGTGTCCTGTTCACGGTTCCATTGCGCCGCGCTTTAATTGTGACAGCGAAATTGAAATACCCAGAAGGTGTTGCAACGGCGGAAGTTTTAAGGGCGGGTGATGAAGCCAGAAAAGGTGCGGCAGATGATGGGTCCGGCGGATTGAAAACGATTGGACTTGCCAGTTTGGTTGGCGGTGTCATGAAGGTATGTCAACAGGGATTTGCCATGTGGCATGCAGAAATGGCCGGCGCTGCAGTGGTGGGCAAATCTATTTTTGGGATTGGAACCGATTTATCTCCAGCCTTGATTTCTGTGGGATATATAGTGGGTAGGAATATCGGAATCCTTGTTGTGGCTGGTGGATTGATTTCCTGGGCAATTGCTATCCCTATTTATTCTGCCATGGTGGGATTTGAAGGGGATGCTTTGGATTCCGCCTGGAATATCTGGAATTCTAAAATTCGATATTTAGGTGTGGGGGCCATGGTTGTGGGCGGTGTCTGGTCTCTCATAAAATTATTTAAGCCATTGGTCGAAGGTATCAAAGCCAGTCTGGATGGAGTCAAAAGTCGTTCCAGTGATAAAGATGTTCCTTTGGAAGAACAGGACATGCCAATCAATTATGTAGCCATTGCACTTCTGGCGCTATTGGTTCCTGTTTTTCTCCTTTATTTGGATATAATAGGATCGGTAGGAATTGCCGCTTTGTTGTCTGTTCTTATGATGGTGTTTGGATTTTTATTTTCTGCCGTGGCCGCCTATATGGCTGGTGTAGTGGGCTCATCTAATAACCCAATTTCTGGTGTAACAATCGCTACAATTCTATTTACATCCCTATTATTATTGGCCATCCTTGGAACCGGCTCCGGGGTAGGCGCTGCCAGTGCCATAATGGTGGGAGCCGTTGTATGCTGTGCCGCCGCCATTGGCGGAGACAATCTCCAGGATTTGAAGGCAGGACATATTCTTGGTGCAACGCCGTGGAAACAGCAGGTCATGCAAATTGTGGGTACCCTGGCAGCCGCAGTCGTACTTGGTTTGGTTTTAGATATTCTCCATACGGCCTACACCATTGGATCTCCCACCCTTTCCGCCCCTCAAGCCACATTGATGAAGTCGGTTGCAGATGGTGTATTTACAGGCAATCTTCCATGGAATTTTGTCTATATGGGTGGTGTGATTGCTATCATTTTAATTCTAATAGATTTGAGACAAGAAAAAATCGGGTCTGACTTTCGGGTTCCTGTATTAGCCGTTGCTGTGGGTATTTATTTGCCTATCACCTTGACTGTACCCATATTTATGGGCGGAATGATTAACCACTTGGGTAAAAAAGCCGGTGGTTCCAAATCATCTGAAAAACGCGGACTCCTTATGGCATCCGGTTTGATTACCGGTGAAGCACTTATGGGTATTCTTGTGGCCGTACCAATTTTCCTCACAGGACAAAAAGACTGGTGGCCAAATTTTGACGGATTTGGATTGGTGGGACCAGCCTTATTTATTGGTGTAATATATTGGGTGTATAAATCGGTCTCAAAAAAATAGATCGATGGAAATATCAGACAGCCTTCTGAAAAAACTTCCCAAAGTGGAACTCCATTGCCACTTAGATGGCTCTCTGCGTATAGAAACTATTTTAGACTTGGCCCAGCGGCACAATGTGTCGCTGCCAAGTTCTGACGCTTCAGGATTGAGAAAAATCCTCTCAATTGGAAAAAAACGGGGAACATTGGAAGAATACATCGCCCGCTTTGACATAACACTCAGCGTCATGCAGACACCAAATTCACTCAAACGAATCGCCTACGAATTGATTGAAGATGTGGCCGCCGAAAATATTCGGTATATTGAAATTCGCTACTCCCCTATTTTACATACATCCAATGGAATGACATTAGAAGAAGCGATCATTTCTGTTCGGGATGGACTGAAGAAAGGTGAAAAGGATTTTGGTGTAAGGTCTGGTATTATCGTTTGCGGCATCCGGCATATTTCACCGGAAGCATCCTTGAAATTAGCTGATCTTTGCGTCCGATTTAAAAATAAAGGTGTGGTTGGTTTTGATTTAGCTGGTGCGGAAGAAAACTTTCCCGCCAAAGATCACCGGGAAGCCTTTTATATGATTTTGAATCATAATATCAATGCCACTATTCATGCAGGAGAAGCATTTGGGCCTACTTCCATTCATCAGGCAATTCATTATTGTGGCGCCCATCGTATTGGACATGGTACCCGTTTAAAAGAGGATAAAGACTTAATGCGTTATGTGAATAATCATCGAATCCCATTAGAGATTTGTCTTACATCCAACTGGCATACCTATTCGGTTCGATCGCTTAAACGACATCCAATGAAATTTTATTATGATCAGGGTATTCGAGTTACACTTAATACGGACAACCGTCTCATGTCTAATACAACACTCACCAAGGAGTTTGGACTCGCCAGAGATTTATTTGGGTTTACCCTACATGACTTCCGTGAAGTCACGATTGTCGCCATGAAATCAGCCTTCTTGCCCCACATGGTTCGGAAGGAAATGATTAAAAATATTGCGGCAGAATTTGAATCTGAATTTGGAATTTTACCGGAATATATTGAACAAGGTTAAATTTATTATTACAATTCTTTAGATTTTATTTTATTCTTCGCTTTTTCAATTATATTGTGAGTCCACTGCTTAACAGGAGGAAATACACTGCCTAACAATAATAAACCGGAGATACCAAATATCCAGCCCTGGAAGATGGGAATTAAACCGCCCAGAAATCCAATGATGACCAAAACGATCCCCACAATTACTTTGATTAGTTTTATGACAGTTTTCATTCTCTGATGACCGCCACCTTTCCAATTGTGGCTGCACCACTTTTATCATAAACAGCGATAAGGTAAACACCGGTCCCGACCAATTGGCCGGATGTATCTCGTCCATCCCAATATGCTTGATATCCTTGAACTTCGGAATTGGGGATAGATCGCAGCACCTCTCCATTAAGGGTCATTATTTTAAGTGAACTTTCATCTTTTAATCCTTCAACAGTCATGGGTATTGAACTGGGAATACGAAATGGACTGGGAAAAATATTTACAGAATTATATGATTTTTTTTCTTCTGAAAAAGGAATGCGAATGACACTGACCCCTTTATCCGTGGCGATATATGCTATCCCTTCGTCATTGTCAAAAGTCACATCATTCACATGGTTAGAAAGAAGACTGCTGTTACTCTCATTTAATCCATTAATATCGGGCCAATATTCGCCATTTTCATTCACAATATGAACACCATCAGTTTCAGAAGTCACCCAAACATTTCCCCTGGGATCAAACCGAATTCGTGAATGCGAATTAAAAACAACATTGGGAAAATAGGGAAATAATTCTCCATTGGTTCCAGTTGGACCGGTTTGGCTCACGGGATTCGTGTCTGAAACCTGCAGATCTTTATGAATGAGTCCAATCGGCGTGAGAATCCATAATCGATTTTTGGCTGAAACATTTATATCCAACGGAACACGAATCGTCATCTCTGGATCCACACTTTCCTCTATCCATATCTCACTGGTTGGATCCATCACATCCCCTGAATATTTATACATCACAAGTCCCGAAGGCGAACCTATCCAAATCCGATTGAAATTATCAGCTGCAATAGCATTTGAACTATTCGATAAAATTCCCCCACTTTCATTGATGGAAAAGTGCCGAGACAAACTCCCATTGAATACACTGAGTGGCTGATTATAATTATTGACGGACGTACTCCAAATATTATCCTTTCCATCCAGGGCAATTCCTGAAACAATAAATACTTCATCCTCTGTCGATTGTATTTTTGGAAAATAAAGTTGATGTACTTTAATACCATTGGATACATCCAGAGCAACAATACCTGCCGAGGTTGAATGGATTAATCCCATATACACATTTCCGTCCTTACCCAAAATCATCCTTGATACCCTGTTTCCCAAATTGATGGGACTTTGTTCAAGATTCAGTTGTGTCGAAAATCCCACAGAATAAGCGAAAATAGAAAGGTTTGTCCAACCACTCAAAGAAATACCCCTTTCGTTGGCCATGATGAGTTTATTGTCAGGGGTTATTGAAATAACCTGCGGCGCAGCAATGATAGGTTCATTCCCTGCAATATGGCTCAAAGTTGACCCATCAAATTGAGCGAATCCAAGGTTTGTACCGATTACGGACAATGAATTACTAATGGTAATATCAGAAAAATGAAAACCCGCATCAGAAAATTGTTTTTCGAACATATCAGTCCCAATTCGATAAATAGCTGAATCTGTAACAGCCATATAATCCAATAGTCCTCGAACTGCAATGGATCGAATCGTGCTAAACTCAGATTGGTTAGTAACCAGGGGAATGGGATTTTGACCCAATTGAATTGAATAAATAGCTTCAGAAGTTACCAGAGTTAATTCATTATCTTTTTCTGCCATGGCAATGATGGGTAACTCATCTTTATTAAATCGATTTTCCCAAAATATAGGGTGGGTTTCATGAGGATTACCCCCAATGAGTCCCAAATCGGTTAATAAAATGAGATCATCCCCAAATTTTACAATATCATCAATATACCCAATATCATCCCGTCCATAGAAATCCCTATAATATGTCTTGCCTTTCGAATGAATAAATTCCATGATTCCCCAGACACCGTTTTGCTTAACGGCGCCATAAACCATATCTTTATATGTGACAAATCCTGATACAGCTTCTATATCCAATTGAAACCAATCTAATCGTTTTTCATCTATTAAACTCCAGACTTGAACACCTAAATCACTTCCAATCCATATGAAGCCTTTGGGTCCTTTATGGACGGTTATTAAATCTGTATCAACCAATCCCTGGTCTTTAGTATAGACCGTATAATTTCCAGAATTTAAATGATAGACGCCTAATCCGCCTTGAGTGGCCAAAATGATTGTATCTCCAGAACTGATGACAGATCGAACATTCAAGGAGGAGGTAATAGATTTCATTTCTCCTACACGGACTTGAGATAAAAGAAATCCGAATGCTAAATAAAAAAGGAAGGTTTGTCGGATAAAATACCGCATTAAATGCTAAATGGTGCCGGAATGAAACAGAGGATAAAAATGATTAAACATGCATATCCTACCCGAATATTATTTTGGGATAGGGGGGCGTGTATATCCTGAATTGGCGGGTGTTTTGTTGAGCGCATGAGAATAAGAATTAGAATTCCCCAAACCAGCCAATTCAACGAAAAGAAACTTAAGGGAATTAATGCAGCAAATGCGGCTTTTGCCACCCATCCCTGCTTTTCACCCATCATAGCATAGGCCACATGACCTCCATCCAATTGTCCAATGGGTAACAAGTTGAGCATGGTCACTAATAAACCTATCCACCCTGCAAATGCAATTGGATGAAGCATAATATCCTGATTTTCCAGTAATCCCGGGTGGGTAATCCAGGTGAGGATTTTCATCAGAATGGAATCTCCCAACATTAACGCACCTTGCACATCCACTTTTTCGACAACTTCCGATAACCAAAGTCCAATGACCAATGCTGGGACAGCAATAATAAATCCGGCGATTGGTCCTGCGGCGCCAATTTGCAGAAGTGCATCCTTTCGATATATGGGTGATTTAATTTTAATGAATGCACCAAATGTACCAATGAGAAACAGGAAGGGCGGTGCTGGAATAAAATAGGGTAATGTTGCATCTACCTTATGCTTCTGGGCATAAAAATAATGACCAAATTCATGGGTGCCTAAAATCAGCATTAATGTTACTGAAAACGGAATTCCCTTCAATATTTCAATGGGATATTCCCAAATCCGAGCCCCTTCCATCATGGCGCCTGCCAGTAAAGTAGTAAAAACTGTCAGTAAAAATAAAATCCAATGGATCCGTGGAATCGTTGGAATTTTTAATATGACATTATCTTCCCCATCCTTCACTCTTAAGTATAAGTCGCCATTATTATTTTTAATGGAATAATAAATTTCTTCGTTTTTAAGAATAATATCTAAATCATTTTGAACGCTATCATTAATTAAATTCCCCACCGCCAACCATTCGCCTTTATTTGAACCGATTTGAGAAGGACGAAATTGTTCGTCCAATTTTTTTAGTAAATTTCGGAATTGTGTTTCAGTCATGATTCTCGAATAAAAATAGAATGATAAATTACAACGAACTAAATAGGAATCGGTTTCAAAATATAGAAAAAAACAGCCTTGAAATTCTGAACACTGACTTCCTGCGTTTATCGAAGGATGAGGTGTGAAGAATCTCAAACTATATTTAAAACTGAAACAGTTGTTTGAGATCCTTCCCTCAACAAGTGGGGATCAGGATGACAATATCGAGGTTACCTATTCTTTATATTAGAGTGTTTCTCCTGTTTTTCTTTTAGTAATTCATGCATGCCCCGACTCTGCATATCCAATGTGAGTTGGTTAATCCAATATTTGGTTTGAGCTACATATTGATCAATCACTTTTTTGGGTACTTGTTCAGCCTGCATATGAACAATAATCATGGCGGAAACAACTGGAACAAAATCCATCAATGGATCCTCATAAAAACGATCTAACTGACCAACTGTTTCCCGGGGTGTAAGATAATCAACCCGATCACCATAAAGACTATCGGCAAATGCCTGTTTCTCTCCCCATACTTTCAGATAATAATATAAACGGCCATCCAATATACCCGTAAGGTAAGCGGATTTTATTCGATAAGTCATTTCAGGATTTCCTTCAACCCGTTTGACTACTTGCTCCCAATCGGTACCATCCCAAAGTAGTTTGTTCTGCTTTTCCAGAATTTGACTCAATAAAACAAAGGGGAAAAGGATGGATAAAAGGACGATCTTCATCAAAATGGATTTCAGGGTTTCACTGCCTTCTTTATGGAGTATTTTTCAATCATAGTGTATATGAAATATGCGAAGCCGAAATGAGCCAATGCAACAAATTCTGCCGATAAAATATACCAGGGCCAAGGACCTAAATAATCAAGTAGGGAAGCTGTGGGTGGTTTACCCATGATCCAAAAGTAATTTGAATCAAGCAATAAATTAGTGACATAGGCCAAAAGTAAAAATGCGTTTAATGCAATAAATGCTTTCTTCAGGCTCGCCAATGTTGGTTTCATCTCATAAACAACAACGGCATAAATCAAAGCGACTACCATGAGATTATGCCCTACAAAAAACCTAAAATAATGAAAATGGGGGAAATCCTGTGCAATATCCGGGGTAATCATTCCTTGAAACACACCTGACAGTCCCCAGAAGTATAGAATTTCAAAAATACGAAAATTACGTTTGATCATGACCAGTGGTAATAACAGGTTCGCCAATCGACAAAGGTGCACCGGTAAATGGAGACTGACATCAAAAGATCCCCCGATCCATTCTAAAATAACCCAAAGAGGATAATTGATACCCACCAATATTCCCAGAAATATACCAACTTGACGCTGGGAATTTTGGTTAAGGTGGTTTTTAGCAAACCAAGGGAGCCAAATGACTAAAAATAAAAATAATAGAATACTTGCCCAATGGGATACCCCAAATAATTCAAAAGGCGTATATGTATTTAAATATTCAGCGATTGCTGAACGCATAACAAATATTTATTCTTCTTTATCCTGGATTTTATTCTCTCCACCGCCAATTTTCTGCAGCTGAACCATTGCACCTAAAAGCATTATGATAGCCAACATCCAAATATTATTGAAAGAATTTCCCGCCGATCGTTCCATCCACCCAAAGATAAAAGTCCCAATAGCCCCGAGAATAAAGACTAACCCTATACCGAGGCGAACTTTAATTTTTAAAGATTCATTCATGCATCAGACTTTTTATTTACAGTCTTTTTTGCTGGTGATTTTTTGGTAGCGGTTTTTTTCGGAGTCGATTTTTTGGCTGTTGTTTTCTTCGGTGAAGATTTTTTAGCAGTTGTCTTTTTTGTAGCAGGTTTTTTCGCTGTTGACTTTTTTGCTGCTGGTTTTTTATCCGTCGTTTTTTTCGGTGATACCTTAGCTTTTTTCTCTGCTTTAGGAGCAATCTTTACGCCGGTTTTTACCCCAGATGCCACTGCCGCAAGTTTTAATGCTTTTAGTCGCGCTCTATTCTTACGATGTTTTTTTGCAACACGTTTATGTTTTTTATTCATTTTCTTTCCTTTTAATTCATAAAATCTTATGTGAACAATTGTGAATCCCCGCATTCCCTCTCTTTGGTCGGGAGCATGCTATCCCTACGACAGCATTGGACAGGCTGTCGGGCAGGAAATCCACTGCCCAAGTTTTTTGCGGGAACGCTTGGGAATCGAACCCAACTCCCCGTTTATCACGGGGACAACGGTGTTGAAGACCGCGAGGGGCACCAGCCTCCTAATCATTCCCATTTTTTCAAACCACGAAGTTTACTAAGAAACACTAAAATTATTAGCGGTTCTTTGCGACCTTAGCGGCTTATTCTTAACTAACCCGGTTATTCGGGGTTGTTTAAGACCCGGAAATCTAATCCAAAATTCTTTTTTAATTTCCGTCCAATTTTCTCTGCTGATGTTTTCGTTTCGAAACGCACAATTCGAACAGCATGAAGTCTCTTTCCATTGGAATTAACAGAATGAATTTCTGTAGCATATCCATTTCCCTGGAGCTGTTTTTTTAGACGATTAGCATTGTCAAATTTACCGAAAGCTCCCACCTGAACTACCCATGGTTTTGGAATAATTTTGGGGACAATAATATTACGTGCAGCTTTAAAAGACTTAATTCGACTGCTTGTCGTACCCGGATCCAATCGTACCAATTTGGCATCGCGGGCAGAATTGTCTAAACCATCAATTCCATATTGCTTATAATTGAGACTTGGGTATAATTGTTTCATCACCCTCAATGTTGACTTTGCTGATTTCTCTTCCCCTGTTGCAAGAAAGGCATTTACCATTAGGTCCAATGCCCTTTGATGGTGATCTCCCTGAGGATATTTGGATAATACTGATTTGAACTGGACGCTAGCTTGAGAGTATAACCCTCGGGAAAATAAGTATTCTCCAATCTTCATGGCAGATTTGGATGCATAATCTGATTCGGGAAAGTTCTCAATCAAGTTCTTGTATTGGACCAATGAACCATCACCATTTTCATTGATCATGGCCTGGAGAAAATAGACACCGGCCTCATCGGCATATCGATTCAATAATTCTGGAAGTGTTTCCCTGACTTCATCCATTCTACCCTTTTCAAGAAGGGTTAAATATAAATCTATATTTTGGGCGGATAAATGCCATCCCCAGAGGACAGCTATCAGAATAAATCCACGTTTCTTCATTTCTCATCTTTACGGGTTAGTAATTGAATTATGTCATCGATTTGATTTGATAATTCATGGGGTTTGGATACATGAAGGGACAACTTTAACCGCATTAACCGAGCATGGATAGAACCATCATTTTTAGTCAGAGCGTCTTCAACAAGCGTCAAAGCATTGCTATGTTCCCCTTTCTCTTCCAGCACATTGGCTAATTTTGCTAACGCATTTAAATTAGCGGGATCTTCATCAAGAATGCGTTCATAAAACTTTTCCACTTCACTGAAACGCCCAAGGTCGAACAATGCCGATTCAATTTTAGAATACACTTGTCGTCCTTCATCCGGGTTAAGTAATGCAAATTTCTCCCAATTTTCGATGGCCTTCAACAAGTCTCTATTTTCAGCAAATAAATTACCCAACCTTAAATAGGGTAATCCGAATTCCGGCGCCGTTTTTACAGCTTTATTAAATTGCGCTTCCGCTTCCTTTTGTTGACCTTTTTCTAATTTATCCATCCCCTGATACACCAAAAACCTTGCAATTTGATTTGGATCCTGAGACTGCTTCAACTTTTGAATTGATTTAGTGATTTGTGTCGCCTGATCCCAGTTGCGTTGGTTTTCATAAATATCAAGTAAAAATTCGTTAGCCCATAAATTTTTTCGATCCAGTTTTAATACCAATTCAGCCTCAAGCTTCGCTTTATTCAAATGTCCAATTTGCTTAAAGTCAAGGGCCAGTGATTGATGAATATCACGACTTATGTCATTATTCAGGTTAGGTCTTACGGTAAGGGATTGGTGAATCTTTACCGCTGCTTGGGCATTGCCTTCTTCTCTTAAAATATCTCCCATTTGGAGATAAGCATCAATATGATTTGTATCCTGTTTAACCACATCTCGTAAGTGCTTTAGGGCCGTGCGTGTATCTCCTCTAACCATGGCATTCAAAGCATGGGTATATATGGACTCCGTACGCTTTTGTTTTTTGGGCCTGTAAAAATAAAAAGTAAATCCCCCCGCTGCAATGAGCAAAAGGATTATCGGGAAAAACCAGTTCAATGAATGTCTTCTCCCTCATCAGTGTCATATATACCCTCATCGATGGCTACATTTCGAAGATCGTTCAGTTCATCAGATAGTCGTCTATTTTTGGTTTTTAATGAACGAATTTCCGTTTTAGCAGATAGAATATTGGTTACGGCAACACCATAACCGATTAAAATGCCAACCGATAGGGCCGCAAGCATTATCATTGCTACTTGGACATTTTCATATTGAGCAAAAACCAAATTCACCGAAACCACTTTCGTATTTTGCATTAAAAAGACCAAAACCAGTATGAGTACCACCAACCCAGCAAATATTTTAACCAGTTTCATCAGGCTGCCTCCATTTCTTGAATTTGAACAATTTCCCCATGCAATGTAATGCCGCGAGCATCCATGATTTTCACAGGAATTAAATCTTTAATTTTAGCATTCTCTTTATTAAAAACCACCCACTTGTTTGCATCTGTCCGGCCAGCCCATTGTTTTTTAGACCGTTTACTTTCTTTTTCCACCAATACCATTTCCACCCGTCCGACTATTGCTTTATTTCGAAATAATGTGTGTTTCTGCTGCATTTCTATCAGGCGTTCCAAGCGGTGCTGTTTTTCATCCTCCGGCACATGATCATCAAATTCTGCTGCTTTCGTCCCCGGTCGTGATGAATATTTAAAGGTAAATGCTGAATCAAATTTAACCACTTCCATCACATCCATAGTTTCCTGGAATTCAGCTTCATTTTCACCGGGGAACCCCACAATAATATCTGTTGAAATTCCTACATTTGGCAGCGTATTTCGAATTTGGTTCACCCGGGCTAAAAATTGATCTTTCGTATACGTACGGTTCATACGATTGAGCACTTCATCATTCCCGGCCTGCAAGGGTAGATGAACATAATTACAAATATTATCATATTTGGCCATGACATTTAAAACGTCTTGCGTCATATCTTCAGGATGGGGTGACGTATACCGAATGCGTTTTAATCCCGGAATTTGGGCGACAGCATCCAATAATTCATGAAATTTTTGACCTTCATGACGATAAGAATTTACATTTTGCCCCAGGAGTGTCACTTCAATAAATCCATCAGAAACCGCCTGGGCTGCCTCTTGAACTATACCTTCAATACTCCGGGATCGTTCTCTACCGCGAGTGAATGGTACAATACAAAATGTACAGAACTTATCGCATCCCCGCATGATAGAGATCCAGGCATTGATTCCTTTATTTCGGCTTGGAAACATATCATCATATACTTCAAAACGAGAAAGTTTAGTATCCACTAAATGGGATGATTCATTTGATCGTTCCCGTATCATTTCTGGTAATCGGCGATATGAATCTGGGCCCAAAACTATATCAACAAATGGTTTTGACTCCAATATATCCTCTTTCAGGTTTTGGGCCATACAACCCAATACGCCAATAATTGTTTTGGGATTTTTCCGTTTAATCTGGTGATAATACCCTAAACGTGAGTGCACTTTATCTTCTGCGTGTTCCCGAATAGCACAGGTATTCACAAAAATTGCATCTGCGGTATGAATATCCTTAGTTTCAGAAAATCCCTCCCGGGTGAGAAGGGCAGAGACCAGTTCAGAATCAGCCACATTCATTTGACAGCCATATGTTTCGATGAAGTAAGATTTACTCATGGTATTGACTTGAAAATTACTGTGAGAGATATAGAGGAAAAAAGGCTTACTTCAGGTAGCCGGAGAAAAAATATTCCATGGGATTTTGGGGGGCGCCATATTGATGGACTTCATAATGAAGATGGGGCCCGGCAGATCGACCGGAATTGCCAGATATGGCAATCAACTCCCCACGCTGCAATTCCTGTCCCCGTTTAACTTTCATTTTTGATAAATGAGCATAAATTGTTCGATATCCATTTCCATGATCAATTTTAATGACTTTCCCAAAACCACCTTGATTCCCTGCAAACTTCACTTTACCTTCCGCCGGGGAGTAAATTTTAGTGCCCGTATTTACTGCAAAATCCAAACCGTAATGAAATCGAACTTTCCCATTAAATGGATCTTCACGATATCCAAATCCGGATCCCAAATACCCTTCTTGAACCGGACGAATGGATGGAACAATTTTTAAATTATCAGAATGATTACGCACAGAGTTGAACATCGAATTATAACTTTGCAATTCCAGTTTAACTTTTCTTGATAAAGCATCTACATCCATTTCAATTTCTGAAATAAGGGAAGTCACATGGGGAGCAATTCCATCCAAATTTACATTTTTAATTTTAGTACCACCGATGCCCATTTTACGAACATCTTGATCTATCTGAGGTAATCCCGCATAAGTTCTGATGGCCAAATCCTTTTTTTCTATTATGCCTACTTGTCCGGATACATCTTCAAGTTGGGTCTGCAAATCAACCAATGTTTGTGTCAAATTTTGATAATTCGCCTGAAGATCCTTCAATTTCGTTTTGTATAAAATCTCCGTAAGGGCATCGGCACTGAGAAATAGTGCGATAGAAATAAATATGACAGCTATTCCTGAAACCGTCAATAACTTTTGACGGGAAAAATGGAAGTGCTGCATACCCGAATCGCGTTCGGATACAATGATATAATTATGATATTTATTGGATTTTTTCTTTTGACGAAACATGGTTTATCCGTCCTACTGAGTCATGCAATTTACAACAATGTACATCATTCTTCAATATGGATCATTTCAGGTATATTTGGAGTAAATGAGAACGTGTATTATGCCTGAGTTTTTGCAATCCTTTGGTTTTAATCTGCCGAATTCTTTCACCGGATAAATCCATGATTCTCCCAATTTGTTCCAGGGTTTTTTTATCATCCACATCCAACCCGTAATATAGTCTAATCACTTTCTCTTCGCGATCATCCAAAGAGTGCAATACATTTAAAATTTCCTCCTTTAATGATTCAACGATTACCTTCTTTTCTGGGTGGTCATCATCTGAGGTAATGAAGTCAACCCGGGTAGCCGTTGAATCTTCCAGGGGATCATCCAGAGAGTAGGTGGTACTGTAGGCTTGAATTAGACTCTCCATCCATGAAATGGTCGTATGTGATATTTCAGCAAGTTCTTCTGAGGTTGGTTCTCTTTCGTATACCTGTTCTAATTCAAGTGATTGGCGGTAAAGTTTACCCATTTTTTCAGTTACGTTAGAAGGTAAACGAATCGTCCGTCCTGTTTTATTAATGGCTTGGCGAATACTTTGAGATATCCACCACACGGCATAAGATATAAACCGAAAACCCCTGGTTTCGTCAAACCGCTGTACAGCCTTGATTAAACCAAGGTTTCCTTCATTAATCAAATCTTCAAGGGGAATGCCATATTTCTGGAATTTTTTTGCTACCGCAACTACGAATCGTAAATTGTGGGTCACCAATTCATTTATCGCATTTAAATCACCGGATTTTGCACGTTGGGCCAGACGAACTTCTTCCTCATTTGAAAGAGGTTCCAAATCCTTGATTTCCTTTAAATATTGGGTGAGTGCTGTTTTTTGTTTATATGAGGCGGGGATAGACGGAGACAATGACTTTATTCTTATTCAGGGTTTTCTGATGCTGCAGAACCATTGTCCATATCCATTTTTTCATCGGTTGAACTTTCTATTAATTCTTCCTCAGAAACGTCGCTATCCTGAATATTATATTCCTCTTTTATTCGATTAATCTCATTTTCCCTTTCCAAAACGTCATTGGAAATAACATTAATTCTTTCTACATGAATAAAGAATTCTGAATTCCCGGTAAAATTCACCATATTATCATCCTTCGCCTGCTCGTAAACCAATTTCCCTAGCGCTTCTTTTTCCCTGCGAATTTCCCGTTTGAGCTGGTGAATATCCAGTTTGATTTTGCTTATTTTGGTTAATTCTTCTGTTTTTGCAACGGCTACCTTGCTCACTTCTTCTGCTTTTTCAACAGCAGCAGTACCCCATTCTTTCATATTATCTTTTAAGTCATCCCATAATTTGGACATAATCTTCTCGCTTTTGTGTTAAAATAGTGTTGGAATTTGAATGATTAATCTTTTTTCAGCAACATATTTGCAATATAAAATATACCGGAACCAATAATCAATGCGTTGAGTTCCAACATGACATTATTTTCACGGATGCCCCAGACGAGTCCAGATAGTAAAATAACCATAGAGACTACCTGAATACTTCTAAGTAGGACGTACTTCATATCGATATCGGAGATTTATCCAACGCAGTATATTTTTAAAGTTCCAAGCATATGCATCCGCTAATATAGATAGTGGATTCGATTTTTCTGAAAGTTTTATTGCCAATCTAGCCATTCGTTTATCACTCAATTGTTCATACATAATACGGTTAACAAAAGAAAGACGCCGTTTTTGATTCAATTCTTTTATAATTATCTGCGATTCATTCTTTTTTCCGGTAATGGATAGTGCTGCCGCCTGGCCAGACATCATGGACATCCGGATTCCAAATCCGAATAAATAATCCTGATATCCACCTGCTTCACCAATTTTATATGGCGGAATCATGGCACCAAAAGGCAGAGAAAAACTGCCTCGACTTCCAAAGGGAATTTCGTTCGGCACCGATATTCCTGTCTCATTAAAATATGCCCGTGCGTTTTGGAGAAAATTAACCACAGTATCTTTCGGTTTTTTGAATGCCGTAGCTAAGGTTCCGTTACCATTGATAATGATAAGGTACGCATACCCTTTCGGTGCAAATTGGCTGCCTAAAAGTAAATGAACCTGATTTTTTAATGTTGTTTTAAAATTTATACCACGAATATACGCTGCTGCTTTTCTCGAACCTGTTGCGATTATATGACTAGTCTCCGGAGCTTTTTTACCCAATTCAAACCGAACTCCAATTTCTTTGCATTGACGGTATAATTGATAATCCAAATCATTAATACCGCTCCCCCGTTTTACCATATAAAAAAATGGATGGTTATTTTGAATGGTGATTGGTTTCCCAAATAGCGTATGGACGAAAAATCGAGAAATCGGGTAAGTTGTTAAATCATTAAATTTAAACGCCGATTGTTTAAAAAATGTCGGCACGTTTCTGGAAAAAATCCAATTGTCTAATCCTTCATAATCTCCGTGACGCCCTGCCCCCACTTTGCTTTCTTTTTCAAATATGACAGGATCAAACCCTGCTTTTTTTAATTGAATCGCTGCCGTTAAACCTGCGACGCCTCCTCCGGCGATTTGAATTGATTTATGTGAGGAGACTACCACTGAAAATCAGCAATGCAGTTGCTGAACCGAAATAATTTCCGGCAAGTCTTGTAAATCATTTAATATATCTTCCGCCACAGGATTATCCACCCG
>Ga0208113_1000588_pt1 | contig 18123 bp, 14 predicted proteins | sample Knorr_S7_td_NADW_FD_185598 | JGI IMG/M metagenome (GOLD analysis project Ga0208113, IMG submission 185598) | Marine microbial communities from Southern Atlantic Ocean transect - Knorr_S7_td_NADW_ad_2505m_LV_A (SPAdes) (version 2) | ecosystem: Environmental > Aquatic > Marine > Oceanic | place...
CGGTCCAGCTCGTCCTGGTTTTGCAAGCGGTTGGACCCCGAGGAGTATCGGAGGTCGTTCGCCAAAGAAGGGCTGTTCGGTACGACGGTCAACGCCGGAGTGACCACAATGTCATACGTGGCTCAAACGTTGGAGCAGTGGTTTCCTGCCCATAGTTTCTATGACGGCGGGAGCATCCTGTTCAAGGCCATCGACGCCTTCCGTCCCGGTGACACCGTGACGTTCACAGGGAAGATCACCGGCAAGCGCGTTGAGGGCGACAGAAAAATCGTCGAGTGCGAATTGCGGGGCGTCAACCAGATGGACAAACTGATGGGCATTGCAAAGGCGACGCTGATCTTGGACGAGTAGTCAAGTTTCAGGATTTCAGGTTATCAGGTTATCAGGAGTCATGGAACTCTGAGCTCGGACAATAAAACCAGCGACGTCCTCGACGCCATCGCCTGTTTTCAGGTTGGTGAACACTGTCGGCTTCGAGCCGCGCATCTTTTGGGCGTCACGGCCCATTACGCCCAGGTCGGCTCCCACCATCGGGGCTAGGTCAGTCTTGTTTATCAGTAGAAGGTCCGACCGGGTGATGGCGGGGCCCCCTTTGCGGGGAATCTTGTCTCCAGCAGCCACGTCTATGACGTATATAGTCACGTCGGCCAGTTCGGGACTGAAGGTCGCGGCCAGATTATCGCCTCCTGACTCAACGAACACAATGTCCAGATCAGGAAATCGAGCGGTCATCCTGTCGATAGCTTCTATGTTGATGGAAGCGTCTTCACGCACAGCAGTGTGAGGGCATCCTCCGGTCTCGACGCCCTCGATGCGGTCAGGAGGCAATGCGCCGCTGTTAATCAGGAACTCGGCGTCCTCTCTTGTGTAGATATCGTTGGTTATGACAGCCAACTGGTAGTCCTGACTCAGGAATTTGCAAATCCTGTCTATCAGTGCGGTCTTGCCTGAACCCACCGGGCCTCCGACGCCTATTCGGACGGGACGTGATTTCGTTTTTGTACTCATGATCGAAACAACCTCGTGTACTGAGTTTCGTGTTGAGTGGATGTCCAGTCGATGATGGGCGTCGCCGAGCCGAGATCGTCCAGGATGGTTCCCATTGCTGTGTCTACTGCTGAGGCCACATCAGCTTCCAGGTTTGCGATCACGGACTGACCATCGGTCTGTCCGAGAGGAATCAGACGAACTCCAGCGGATACCAGATTGGACGCGTAGCCATGCAGGTATGCGTAAAGAGACGATTCCAGCGGCACGCTATGAACGGCACAAGCAACAGCAAACGAGATTGGATATGCCAGACTCGACTCATTGTCGTTAATCAGGCTTTCCACAATCTCGAAATCTGGATTCGGCCATGCTGAGATTGCAATCTTGAAGAACGCTCCGCCCTGCTGTCGGCTTTCGACCGCAAACTCAGACGTTGCGCGCATCGCAGACGCCAATTCGATGATCTCTTGCAGGTCGGCGCGATTCTCTGTTTTCGTGGCTTCGTAGGCGAGACGGAACAGAATCGCGTCGCTGCGTCCATCGCCGTCGATGATGACGCTCCGAATCCAGTGTTCCAGCGATTCCCCATCCGAAACCAGCCCCACCTGCACCGCATACTCGATGCCGTGAGAGTAGCTGAAGGCCCCGATGGGAAAGGACGGCGACGCCCAGGTCATAAGCCGATACAGGTTGAAGGTGTCTGTCATAGCCTCAGTACAAAAAATATCGCTGGGCCATCGGCAGGACCTCGGCAGGCTCGCAGGTCAGCAACACGCCGTCCGCTCGCACCTCGTAAGTTTCGGGGTCAACCTCTATCTCTGGCAGAAGGTCGTTGTGGACCATCGAGTTCTTGCCCAGATTGCGGGTTCCTGAGACGCTGAGAACGCGCTTTTGCAACGCTAATTTCTCTCCGATAGAGTCATCCAACGCCGCCTGAGACACGAAGCTGACAGAACTTTCTGTCAGCGAGCGCCCGAAGCTGCCGAACATCGGCCTGTAATGGACGGGCTGAGGCGTTGGGATGGACGCGTTCGGGTCGCCCATCATGGCCGTGGTGATGGTCCCGCACTTTATCACCATGTCCGGCTTCACGCCGAAGAAGGCAGGCGTCCAGACGCACAGGTCAGCCAGCTTGCCAACCTCCACCGACCCGACGTGCTGAGAGATGCCGTGGGCGATGGCCGGATTGATAGTGTACTTGGATATGTACCGTTTGGCCCTCAGGTTATCGTTCTCGCCGAATTCCTCGGACAGTCGCCCGCGCTGCTTTTTCATCTTGTCGGCGGTCTGCCACGTTCGGATTATGACCTCGCCCACCCTGCCCATCGCCTGACTGTCCGACGCCATCATGCTGAAGGCGCCAATGTCGTGCAGAATATCCTCGGCGGCAATGGTCTCGCGCCGGATGCGGCTCTCCGCGAAGGCGATGTCTTCCGAGATGCGCGGGTCGAGGTGGTGACAGACCATCAGCATGTCGAGGTGTTCGTCGATAGTGTTGACGGTGAACGGACAAGTCGGATTGGTAGACGACGGCAGAACGTTAGTCAGTCCGCAAACCTTGATGATGTCCGGAGCGTGCCCACCTCCGGCGCCCTCGGTGTGGTATGTGTGCAGGGTGCGGTTCTTGAACGCCGCGATGGAGGTCTCGACGAAGCCCGACTCGTTAAGGGTGTCGGTGTGGAGCGCTACTTGAACGTCCATGCGATCAGCCACAGTCAGACAGTTGTCGATTGCGGCAGGCGTCGTGCCCCAGTCCTCGTGAAGCTTGAGACCGCACGCGCCCGCTAATACCTGTTCCTCCAGTGGCCCTGGCGAAGAAGAATTGCCTTTCCCGAAGAAGCCTAGGTTCATTGGAAAACCCTCGGCGGCTTGGAGCATGCGCGCTATGTGCCACGGGCCAGGGGTCGCCGTGGTGGCGTTAGTGCCTACGGCAGGGCCAATTCCGCCACCCAGCATGGTGGTGATGCCAGTGTTCAGCGCGACCTCAATTTGCTGAGGAGCTATGAAGTGGACGTGAGAGTCTATGCCGCCAGCGGTGATGATCTTGCCTTCTCCGGCGATGATCTCTGTGCCTGGGCCGATTATGATGTCCACGTTGGGCTGAACGTCGTGATTCCCCGCCTTGCCTATGGCAGCAATTAAGCCGTCCTTGAGTCCAATGTCGGCCTTCACGACGCCCCAATAGTCAAGAATCAGCGCGTTAGTGATGACGGTGTCGACACCGCCATCGGCCCTGGTGACCTGAGACTGGCCCATGCCGTCGCGGATGACCTTGCCGCCTCCGAATTTTACCTCTTCGCCGTAGGTCGTTCTGTCTACTTCGACCTCGATAATCAAGTCGGTATCGGCCAGCCTAACTTTGTCTCCCACAGTGGGGCCATACATATCGGCGTAGGTCTTGCGATCAATGTTTCTTGGCATATTCTATTGCTCCAGAGGCCCATTGACCCGACCGTTGAATCCATGAACAATCCGATTTCCTGAATACGAGACAAGCGCAACTTCGCGGGACTGGCCCGGCTCAAACCGAACGGCGGTTCCTGCGGGAATGTCTAGCCGAAATCCTCGGGTGACATCTCGGTCGAACGCCAGCGCGTCGTTGGTCTCGAAGAAATGGTAGTGTGACCCGACCTGTATTGGGCGGTCTCCGGTGTTGGTGACTCCGATGACGACGCTCTCGCGTCCTTCGTTCAGGACAATATCATCGTTGCTGGTGATTATCTCGCCCGGGATCAGGTCACTTTCGGCCAGCCTGATCGGCTCGTGAATCGTGACCAATTTGGTTCCGTCAGGAAAGGTCGCTTCGACCTGGACATCGTGAATCATCTCGGCCACGCCGTCCATGACCTGGTCGGGAATCAGGACGCTTGCTCCGGCCTGCATGAGGTCTGCGACACTGCGACCGTCTCTGGCGCCCTCCACCACAAAATCGGAAATGAGCGCGACCGACTCTGGGAAATTCAGCTTTAAGCCCCGTTCTAGCCTGCGACGGGCAACCATCGCGGCTACGGAAATTAGCAGCTTGTCTTTTTCTCTCTCGGTGAGATTCAAGGCCTTACGCCTTTCGGTTCAAGAGTTCCAGATACGAGGCGACGTGGCGGGAAATCCGCCAACCATGCTCCGGAATCCCTCTCTGAATTTTTTGTACTCGTTTCGCACAACCGCGACATCGTTTCCAAGCCATCGCGCAACCAGCACGTCGTCAATGCACGTCACGCCTGTGAACATCGCGTCGTCATGAATCATCTGCCTCGAACACTCCAACCAGCGGTGCGCGTCGGAAGCGGCGTACACAAAGGTAGCCATCCCATTGCATCCCTGAAATCCTGCGGAAGCGTTCATCTTAGAGGCAATGTCGCCGTCCAGGTGCAGATTGTCCGCCCAGACCAGCCTGCCATCAGTCATGACTCGCCACTCGTCATGCAATAATCCGTTGGTCAAACGCTCTCCTCGGCCTGAGCGTCCGAAAGCGACAATCTCACCAGCCAGCGCCCTCGCTCCGTTTTCAACGTTTAACGTAATCCGACGGCGCAAGCGGGCTCCATCAAATATTATCGTTTCCTGGGGCATCCATTCCAGCCAACCGCCGCGTTCGAGCCGGAGGTTGACAGCCACACAGGTGTCGGGGCCTACGGACCGATACACCTTCTCGGCGGCCTGAGTCGTGACCATTGCCTGAGCGCAGCGCCCAACGGACACATCCACCTCCAATTGATCCCCGCCCACCAGACCGCCAGAAGTCGTGGCAATCACAGCCTCTATCATGTCACAGCCCGACGCCCGTGGGAACATGACACGGAGCGACCCCTGCTGGTACAAATCATCAAGCCGCGTGCGCCCTGCCTGCTTGGTGAACGCTAACTTAGTAAGACCATTCAACGAACTAACCTAAACCACCCTGACACCTTAAGACCTGGAACCTGTCCACCTAACTATCCATCGGCAATTCTGTCCCCAGTCCTTGCTCCTTCGCCTTGCCGTAGACGTATGCGGCAGCGGCAATGTCACTGACCGCGATGCCCTGAGATTCGAAAAGCGTGATGTCTTCCGGCGACGTGCGGGTTGTGATGTGGCCCACAACGACGTCCGCAAGCTCCTTGATCTGGCTCCACTGGATGCGCCCGCGCTCTATGGGGTAGAGAAGGTCTCCGGCCTCCACTTGGGCGTCCTCTATGCTGTCGACGATAATGCTGTTAGCACGACGGACCACGTTGTCGTCGACCTCCTGACGAATCCAGTGGTTGCTTCCGGCGGCGTTGATGTGCTGGCCGTCCTCCAGCCAGTCACCCAACAAGACAGGAGTCCGCGAGGTGGTCATGGTGATAACGATATCTGAGTCTTTGACTGCCTCCTCTGCGGACTCGACAGGCGTGATCTCAACGTCCAACTCGGCTGACATCTCCTCGCAAAACAGCCTGACTGAATCCTCAACGCGGTCGAATGCCTTAACGCTCTTGATGTTCCGAGCCTCGCACACACCGGCAAGCTGAGTCCTGCCCTGATTCCCTGTGCCGATAATGCCCACCGTCGCCGAGTTCTCCCGCGCCATATATTGCGTCGCCACAGAGGTCACGGCGCCAGTGCGAAGCTGGGTTAGCCTCTCGCCCTGAACCATCGCCAGCAGGTCGCCGTTATTGCTGTCGTACAGCACCACAATGAAACGCACGCCCGACCGGAAGCTGGTATAGGTCTTGAGTCCGAAGACTTCGCTGCCCAACACGGACGCGGCCATGAGGTGATGGAACCCTCGCGGCATGCGAATACGAGAACGTGGCCTGTTCCAAGTCTGCCCATTGCCCACCTGCCTGAACGAGTCTTCGATGACCTCGACGCACTCTGTCATAGTCATGAGTTGGTCAATATCCGTGTCGGTCAAAAGCAGGGGCATATTGTGGAACCTCCAAATAGAGCATGGCAGGCAATCGCGGCATTCGACTAGTATCGCGCCGTGAGCGCACACATCATACCTGAAACGACCAACGCACGGGAGAGCGGTTTCACCGATTAAGAACGCAACACTTGGTACTATCCGAAGATTGCCTTAGAATAGGCCTCAAATCAACCGTGTTAGGAGAAGTTTACCTATGAGTTCAGAAGGAAAGGTTGCCATCATCACCGGGGGCGGGACCGGAATCGGAAAGGCATCAGCGCTCACTTTGGCGGCGGACGGATATTCCGTCACAATCTCCGGCCGTCGAGCCGAGCCCCTTGAAGAAACGATAGCGGATGCGGGCGAGGCAGGGTCTAGGATTCTGGGCGTCCAGTGCGATGTCGGTGACCCGGACTCAGTAAAGAACATGTTCGCCAAGTCACAGGAGAGATTTGGCCGTCTCGACGTGGTGTTCAGCAACGCTGGCACAGGCGCGCCGAGGGGCGTGGCGTTCGAGGATTTGACCTACGACCAGTGGATGACTGTGGTGAACGCCAACTTTACCGGAACTTTTCTGTGCGCTCAGGAAGCCATCAAGATTATGAAAAACCAGGCCCCGATGGGCGGGCGCATCATTAACAACGGCTCACTATCGGCCTATGTTCCCCGGCCTGGTTCTGCGCCTTACACCTCCACGAAACACGGTGTCACCGGGTTGACCAGGGCCATAGCCCTAGACGGTCGAAAGTACAACATCGCCTGCAGCCAGATAGACGTCGGAAACGCCGCAACTCCGATGACGGCTCGAATGGAAACCGGCCTGCTCCAGGCCAGCGGTCACACCATTCCAGAGCCGACGATGGATGTCCAGAACGTCGCAAACGCCGTCCTCTTCATGTCCAACCTCACTCTTGACGCCAACGTGCAGTTCATGACGATTATGGCGACACAGATGCCCTACATCGGGCGAGGCTAGAATTTCTCGAATATGCCGCTTCAACCTGCTTGAACACTAAGCGGTTGGAGCGGTAGATTATTCTCCTCCCTCATCGCAAAAGGAGGCTCAATATGGCGCGACGCAACACCGAGACCGTTGATGAGTAACTCGCTGAGTTGGGCCCCGTGCGCCGGGACGCTATGACGCTGGTCCGCAATACCTCCTGGAACGCCTGCCTGACGGCTATCAGAAAGCCATGAATTACGGAATGATCCCCTACGAAATTCCGCTGGAGACATTTCCCAAGACATACAACAAAAAGCCGCTTCAGTATGCCGCGCTGGCGTCTCAGAAGAACTACATGTCGCTGTACCTCATGAACGTCTAAAGAGACAATGACACCGAAACCTGGTTCTACGATGAGTAGGAAAAAACAGGCAAGAAGCTCGATATGGGCAAGTCATGCGTTCGGCACAAGACGCTGGACGATCTGCCAATTGAGCTGATCGGCGACGCCATAGCCCGCACGCCAGTGGCGACGTTCCTAGAGAGATACGAGGCAGTCAAAGGTTAGACCGCGATACCGAGTGGGGAGCTACCGTACTCCGGCTTATTCGTCATGCTGAACGGCGTGAAGCTTCTATACAGTGCGCTCCACCGTTGTGTGGTTAACGACCAAGATTCTTTTGTGTCTACACCCCCCGCCACAACCTCTTGCCCTGTGACCGCACGAAGTGACCGAAACCGGGGTCTGGGAAGTGACCGGCTGACACCAGTGTGCCCTCGGCCTCCAGCCTGTCCACAACGGCGTGGCGGGTCTGACGTGCTTTGGCCGGGTCCATATCGAACACAGGACACCAGTCGGTGAAGTGGGCCTGAACCGGGTTGTTGCACACATCGCCCAACACGAAACCCTTTTCTCCGCCAGAGGAGATGACAAGCGAGGTGTGGCCTGCGGTGTGACCAGGAGTCTCCATCGTGCTGACTTCGTCTGTGATGTTGTAACCGTCGTCCACCAAATCCAAAATATCCAAGTTGGCCAGCGGTGTCACCTGAACGTCGATGTGGGGCCAGTTCTTCTTGAAATCTTCGTCGGTCCAGTGTTCGTATTCATGCCTGGGGATGATGTACCGAGCGTTGGGGAACGTGGGCTTTCCGTCACTCATGTTCCAGCCTACGTGATCGCCGTGGAGGTGAGTTAGGAACACTATATCAACGGCCTCGCGGTCAACGCCCTTGGCCTTCATGTCGTCCAAAAGCTGGGCGCCAGGCAATTGGAGTCCCGTGTCAACGATAATCAGCTTGCCGCCGGAACGTATCCCCGTTGTGCCGACGCGGGAGCTTATCTGGTCCTCGTCGTTGAGCACGCCGGGAACGTGACGCCACTCGTCCAGGGTGGAGCTTGGGAACGTCGCCACCGGATCCCGCGTCGAGGCCGTGTCGGTTAGGGCGATCATCTCTACGTTGCCTACTTTGATCGTTGGTCCTGCCATTATTTCTCCTTTGTTTTGTGTTCGGAATTTTTGCCCTGACACCTGAAAACCTGATACCTGTGACCTCTACAAAATCACGCCCTCGTCCTGCAGCTCTGCGATGTCGTCCCAGGTATAGTCCAGCATTTCAGTTAGAATGGTCTCCGTGTTCTCGCCCAGGGTCGGCGCCATCTTTCGAGTGGAAAGAGGCGTCTCGCTGTACGTCAGGGGCAACTGGTGCCACTTGGTCGGGCCAAGGGTCGGGTGGTCGAAGTCCACCAGGTAGTTGTTGGCGATGACCTGGGGGTCGTCGGGCAGGTCAAGGGTGGATTGGATGTTCTCCCAGATGGTGTCACCGGCGGCGTCCATAGCCTTGCCCCACTCCTCGCGGGTTCGTGTCATGAATATGTCATCGAGGATTTTTATCAGCTCGACCTTGTTGTCCCGCCGAGTCTCAATTGAGTCGTATCGCGGGTCTTCGATCAGGTCCAGTCGGTCCAAACCTTTGCAGAAAGGGGGCCAATAACGGTCGCCTTGGCTCATGGAAAAGGCTATCCACTTGCCGTCCTTGCACTCGTAGGAGTTCCAAAGGACGGAGTTGGATTGTGAGCGGTGTTGACGCTGGGGTTCCTGGCCTGCCAGCAGGGCGATGCCATCGCGCATCCCCGCCAGCCACATCATGCTGCCGAGGTGGGAGGCGTCCACCTTCTGGCCCACGCCGAACCGCTCTCGGTACATCAACGCGCCCAGCACTCCGTAAGAGAGGGTGATGCCGGCTATCTGGTCGGCGACGCCGTGGAGGTTGTAGGGTGTGTCGTCGTTCGGGCCTGCCCACCAGAGTGACCCGGAACGGGCCTCGCCGGTGAGAGCGAAGGCAGGTTTGCCGGAGTCCGGGCCTTCCGGCCCGTAACCGGTGGCGGAGCCATAGACGATCTCCGAGTTGTGTTTCTTTAGGTCGTCGTAACCCAGCCCCAGCCGTTCAGCGACTCCCTGGCGAAAGTTCTGCACGAACACGTCGGACTGTTCAACCAGCCGGTATATCACCTCCTGGCCCTTCTCGTGTTTGAGGTTCAGGGCGATTCCCTGTTTCTGGCGGTTCAACGCTTCGAAGTAATACGACGTGGCGGTTCCGAACTTGTCCGTGCCGATACCGCTGACTCGCGAAAACTGCCTTCCGTGGTCGCCGTCCAATGATTCGACCTTGATGACTTCTGCTCCGAGGTCGGCCAACATCATGGTCGACACAGGGCCGAACTGCCACATCGTCCAGTCGATCACGCGAATGCCGTCCAGAGGGCCTTTTATCCCACTGTAGCCATTGATGGTCAATTTCTCCCCCTTGATTCGTCAACGCTGAGGTCTGGATGTCTCAGAATGGCCCAATTCTACCATCGTATTTGAATTGTTGCCCCAAACCTAATGCGGTCGCCTGAGCAGGCTGGAAATTAAGCGCCGTTATCCAGCAAATTGACTGGTTTTGAGGGTGGCGCTACCATCATGCAAACCCCTGACGCAATGTCAGCGAGGCGCAGTAATCGGATAGGCAGGCATATTGGCAATTACTCGCCGAAATATTGAACACTTCAGGAGAGGTAACATGAGTGGACCGAAATATCTTGGACACCTGAATATCAACGTGCGGGACGTCGAAATATCTCACGAATGGTACAAGGGCCTTCTTGGCCTGCACACCTACGACTTTATTCCAGGCCGCGCCGCGTTCCTGTCGGCGAACGTGGAGCTTTCTCACGAGATCGCGCTGACCCAGGTGGCCGAGGGCGCGCCGGGGCTTCAGCCTGGACAGGTGGGGCTGGGGCACTTCGCCTGGCGGGTCGAAACCTTGGATGATCTGAAGGAGTTCTACCAGAAGCTGCTGGATCGGGATATCAAGATCACCCCTAGAGATCATGGTGTTTCGATGGGCCTGTACTTCCAAGACCCTGACGGCAACGGCGTTGAGGTTTATTACGAACGGGACAGGGCTGATTGGTACACGCAGGAGAACATCTTCACGAACGAAAAAAGACCTGTGGGGGATTTCCCAGGCCCGTGGGACGAACTCGCTGCAGATTAGACCGGACACTTTTTTACTGAAGTTTTAGGAGATGCAACCCCGTGTCAGACCTGGTATTGAGCACAGCGATTGGAAACTATGGACACACGAAACCTTTGAAAGATGGCTCCCTGAAGTCTTCGAGGTTTGAATTGGAACACGTCGAGATTTCTCCCGTCCCGATGATCTTTCGACGAATGGTCAGAGGCCTTGAGTTTGACGTGGCCGAGATGGCCCTTTCGACTTACATATGCGCGAGAGAACACGGCAAAGCCTTCACAGGGCTGCCGATCATGCTGACCCGCAGCTTCTATCACGGAGGCATCGCGGTGAACGTGAATTCCGGCATTGAGTCTCCAAAAGACCTTGCGGGGCGCAGGGTCGGAGTTCGCAGTTACACGTTCACCCCCGGCGTGTGGACGCGAGGAATCCTCCAGACCGCCTACGGTCTGGACCTTGAGTCGGTGAACTGGATAATTACGGGTGACGAGCATGTGGCCGAGTACGAAGCGCCCTCATACGTGCAATACGTCGATAACAGCGACCTGGCGGGTCAACTTGTGTCTGGCGAGATCGACGCCGCAATCGGAGCCGGCCCTATCGACTCTCCAGATGTTAGACCGTTGTTTCCTGAGCCTGCCGAATCCGACGCTCAATGGTTTAACGAGTACGGAATATATCCCATCAGCCATATGGTGGTGGTCAAGAACGAACAACTGGAAGCTAATCCCTGGCTTGCAGAGGAGCTATATTCCCTGTTCGAGCAGGCTAAGAAGCCCCTCATGAAGCAGTTTGACTCCGGGGCTTCACTGAGCGGCGAAGATGCCAACATCCAGAACATGGCGCGAATCGTTGGCGGCGACCCATTGCCCTTTGGTCTTGAGAGTTCCCGTAAGACTGTGGACACGTTCATACAGTTCACCCTTGACCAGCAAATCATCCGCGAGCCAGTCACCTCAGAAGAGCTATTCCCCGTCAGCGCCCACTGAAGTCACGCCGGACTATCGACGGTTCTGAAACGCCTACGGAATAGACGCCATCCGAGCAATCCGATCAGAGCGCAGGCCATCAGGATGAGAGCCCATGCCGATGCCGAGGGCAGAGCCGACGGCGCGTCGGGGTCCGTTGTGAACAGTCCTCTCCCACGGGCGGTCATATCGTCCTTCGCATATCGGATTCTCCTGATGCGCCGTGGTTGCAGGATAATTGTGCCATCGACTCGACCCTTGGAAAACTGATTGCTGACCACCTCTTTTGGTGGCGATCCTGAGTCGTGAATTATCGCGCTGGGAGCGCATTGGGTGACAGCAATATCGGGACTTCTGCGCTCCTCGGGCGCCTCAGCATCCGATGCCGCAGTTGACCCATGGCGCAATATTAGATAAGGTCTACAAACAATTTACTTATCGAAATACTCGAAATGCGTATCCGGAAATCCCACATGTTAGTCAAGAATGGAGGCAAAACTTGCCAAAATCGAAACCGAAAACCAAGGGTCTGATGTTCCTGGTTACGAGTCTCGCGCTCGTATTCATAATCGCGGCCTGTTCTTCTGAAACAGTGGCGCCTGTTGAAATAATCAAAGAAGTTATCAGAGAAGTGCCGGTACAAGTAGTGGTGGAAAAAGAGGTCGTTAAAGAAGTCCAGGTACCCGGCGAAACAATAGTGGTGGAAAAAGTCGTCGTTAAAGAAGTCCAGGTAGCCGGCGAAACAATAGTGGTGGAAAAAATCGTCGTTAAAGAAGTCCAGGTAGCCGGCGAAACAATAGTGGTGGAAAAAGAGGTCGTTAAAGAAGTCCAGGTAGCCGGCGAAACAGTAGTGGTGGAAAAAATCGTCGTTAAAGAAGTCCAGGTAGCCGGCGAAACAGTAGTGGTGGAAAAAATCGTCATCGCCACGCCAGTCCCTGCCACACCGCTGGTGGCCTCGGGCGGCCAGAAGTACGGCGGCACAATAAAGTTGGGTGTCGTTGACTTTGGAACCATGGACCCGGCCCTGATGGGGCTCTCAGAGGGGAGCGCATACTACAGCGAGCTCACTTACGACAATGGAACCGTCATGTGGTTCGACGGCGACATCACGCCCTGGGCGCTCGAGGCCTGGGCGTCCAACGACACGCTGACCCAGTACACGTTCAAAGTGCGTGAGGGCAATAGGTTCCATCACGGCAAGGAGATGAAGGCTGAGGACATCAAGTTCACCTTCGACCGCGTCCTCAATCCGGAAACGGCGTCCCCCCTCCAAGGGCAGCTGGACTTCGTCGACAGTATAACCGCGGTTGACGACTACACCGTGACGTTCGACCTGAAAGGTCCGAATGCGTTCCTGCCGGCTCTGATGACGATCTATCACGCCAAGATCCTCCCGTCCGATATCGATATCACAGAGATAACCTCCAAGGAATTCGGTTCAGGGGCGTTCACGCTCGGCGAACACAACCCGGCAGAGCGCACTGTTCTGGAGCGTGACAACAATTACTGGCGAAAGGGCTATCCCTTCGTTGACTATGTGATCATGTACTATATGCCCGAGATGACGTCCCGGGTCGAGGCTATCAAATCCGGAGCTATCGACTTCCTCTTTGCCCCCAGCTTCGGGGCCTTGGACCAGCTCGCCGACAACCCCAATGTGGTGATAAAGGAAGCGGCGTCTGCCGGCGTGCGCGTCGTGGACTTCCACACAGACACAGAGCCGTATAACAACAAGGACCTTCGAAAGGCGTTCCAGTACGCCGTCGACAGGGACTTCGTTCGTGAGGCAGGTCTGTTCGGGCGGGGCAGCAACGCCAACGACCATCCAGTGGGGATAAACGACGAGTACTACTGGGATGAACAGCCCATTATCAAACAGGACATACCCAGGGCCAAAGCGTACCTGGAGTCGTACCTAGCGTCAGCAGGCCTTCCCGCCGGATCCGGCTTCGATGCCGAGTTGCATACATCCGAGTTCAACCAACACCTGCAAATCGCGTTGGCCCTCAAAGAATCGGTCGCTGAAGCTGGGATCAACCTCACCATAACCAAGCATGACGCGCCCACTTACTGGGAAGAGGTCTGGATGAACCCTTGCTGCCCGCTGGTATCCAGCAACTGGGGCGCTCGCCCTGCCAACGAGGCCCTCGCCGTACAACTGAAGGGTGACGGCGTTTGGAATGAGTCCTACTACTCCAACGCACGCTTTGATGAGTTGTTGGAGTTGGCGAACGGCGAACCTGACCTCGCAAAGAGGAAAGAGTACTTCCGAGAGATTCAGGAGATACTGATCGAGGATGTTCCAGTCCTGTACCTGATGCATCCACCTGTCATCGTAGCCCACCGTACCCGAGTGAGGGACGTCCAAGCCCACCCGGGGCTTTCGGAGACATTCATCGAGAACTGGTGGATCTCACAGTAACCAGGCCGGGGTCCACAACCCCAGGTGTGGTAATCCGACACTTAATTGGAAGACTACGCTGAGCTGTAGGTCCCAGTCACGGACGCTGGGGCCTACAGTACACACCGGGGACGTTCACGCCAGCCCCACTCAATAGTCAAATTCAAGACCACTTCCCCTTGAGCGAAACCGCCAGCGTATCCACCTCGAAACCCTCAAATGTGCCTTCCCGATTTCCTCCTTACGAGCCAGTGGGGGATTGCCCTGGCAAGCCACCCCCGCAATTAGCATAATGAGTTCGCAACAGGAGTTGTTACATACTACGTTTCCTCATAGTTCGCCTGAGCCTGATTCTCATGACGCTCCTGGCAGTCTCCCTGATAATTTTTTCGGTCACGGAGTTCCTGCCGGGGGATGCTGCGTCTGTCATGCTGGGCCAACAGGCCACACCGACTGTTTTGGAGAACTTGCGCCACAAAATGGGCCTGGACCGGCCCGCCTATTCCCGCTATCTGGGTTGGATTATCGGCTCTCCTGAAGACGAAGGGGCTGTATTCAAGACCAACGACGGAGGCTCGACCTGGAAACGGGTTGCGCTGGACACGGTCACGCCCATCACCAGAACCAGCTTTGACGATCTTAAAATCGGTTGGGCTATTTCTGAGAGCCGTATCTACAGCACCGAGGACGGCGGTGTCCGTTGGAGAAGGCAGATCCGGACGGAAGATTCTCTGAACGCCATCGCATTCGCAGACGCCGAAAACGGATTGGTGGTCGGCGAGGATGGAATCGTTTACCGGACCACCGAAGGCGGCGTTCAGTCAAAGGACCAGGGGCAGTTACTATGTGCCGGCTCAACATGTGAAGAAGAGCCACTCTCCACGTGGAATCCCGTGGAGAGCGGGACAGAATTGGCCCTTAACGACGTCGCGTTCGTAGACATCAACCACGCTTGGGTCTCCGGCGATAAGGGGCTGATCCTTTTCTCCCCCGATGGTGGTTTGACGTGGGGGAGGAGGAATACTGGCGTCGAGGCGCGGCTCCTTTCGGTTTCCTTCATCGGTGTTGATGACGGCGTCGTGGTAGGAGAGAACGGTACGATCCTCGTGACCACTGATGGTGGCATGACCTGGCAACGTTCAGTCTCTCCAACCTCGTTGCGGCTAAATGCCGTCGCCTTCGCCGAGGACGGGACCGCCTGGGCCGTCGGCGACGAGGGAACGATGCTACGGAGCAGGGACGGCGGCGTCACCTGGACCCAGCTGGGTTTTCAGCTCCCTCTTACCAGCGCGCTGCGCGCAGTCTCCTTCGATGGCGCCTTCGGCGCGGCGGTTGGGGCTGAAGGCGCGGTTCTGACAACCACCGACAATGGGGACTCCTGGGGCCGCCAGGAAATCCTCGACTCGGATGATGGGTCAGCCACCAGTCAAAAAGTGACCACAACCAGGCCGCTGAACGGCCTCACCGTCAAGGTGAGCGAGTCCGGGGACGTGAGTGCGTGGGCCACTTCGGACGAGAAAGTCTGGCAGTGGGGTCTGCTCGGGGGCGACCTGGGAGTGTCACCCCGTTCGGGCGTGCCGATCTTCAAGATGGTCAAAACAGGCCTGCGCAACTCCGCCATCCTGGCAGTGGTCGCCTTCCTGGTGGCGGTGCCCACGTCGCTGGCCGCCGGCGTGTGGGTGGGAGTGCATCCCGACACAAAACTGGACCGGCTGCTGAGCCAGGGGAGTCTCCTAACGATCTCGCTCCCGGAGTTTGTGACGGGAATCCTGCTGATATTGATCTTCTCTTCATGGCTGGAGTGGCTGCCATCGTCCAGCATAATGCTACCTGGGGAAGCCATCTGGTCAAGGCCCGAGGTGCTGGTGTTACCCATCCTCACAATCACCGGGGCGCTTTTCGCCTACATTCTGCGCATGGCGCGGTCCAACGTCATCGAGGTGATGAACAGCGAATATGTCCGCACGGCAATTCTCAAAGGGCTGCCCATGCACCGGGTGGTGATCCGGCACGTGCTGCCCAACGCGCTACTTCCGACCATCACCGTCATCGCCAACAACGTCGGCTGGATGTTCGGTGGACTGATCATCGTCGAAAGCATCTTCGCATATCCAGGAGTTGGAAGGCTGTTGTTGGCGGCTATCGACACCCGCGACATCCGACTGCTCCAGTCCACGGCGTTGTCCATTGCCTCTGTGTACGCCTTCAGCAACCTGGCGGCTGACCTGTTGTACGGCGCCCTCAATCCGCGGATCAGGGTCGCGTGATGGCCATAGAAGAGTTGGACAGCCAGATTACGACTGGGGGCGCAAACGCCCTGCTAAAGGGGGCCAGCCGAAAGGCCCGGCGGGGGCTGTCAATCGCCCTTCGGACCAACTCGGGCCGCATAGGATTCGCCTTAGTCGCGTTCCACCTTTTCCTGGCCATCTTCGGACCGTCGCTGACACCGTACTCCCCCACCGACTTCACCAGCGAGGACTTGAAGATACGACTGACAGGGCCGTCGATGGAACACCTACTGGGCACTGATGGGTTCGGCCGCGACGTTTTAAGCCGGGTGGTAGCCGGGGCGCGCTCGATAATCTGGATATCGTTCATCGGGACCGCCCTTGGCATCACTCTGGGCACCATCGTGGGGATGACCAGTGGGTACATTGGGGGCAAGACAGACCAAGTCGTCATGCGAGGCGTTGACGTGTTTCTGGCGTTTCCCGGCCTGCTGCTGGCCCTACTGGTGATCAACCTCGGTGTTCAGCGCATCGGCATCGACCTATGGCCATCTAAGGAGGCTTGGCTGGTCATAATTACGATCGGCATCGCCTTCATGCCGGCCAACAGCCGGGTGATCCGCAGCGCGGCCCTGGCCATCAAACCTCTGGAGTTCGTGCAGAGCGCCCGGCTCCGGGGGGAGTCGTCCTTTTACATCATCTTCCGCGAGGTCCTGCCCAACATTATTCCCGTGGTGGCGGTGGAAGCGTCAATACGGGTGAGCTTCGCTCTCCTTCTCACTGCCGGCCTTGGGTTCCTGGGCCTCGGTGTCCAGCCCCCGACGCCTGACTGGGGGCTGATGGTCAGCGAGAACCGGGAGTTTCTCTCGATCGCTCCGTGGGCAGCGTTGGCTCCGGCCATGGCTATGGCCTCGCTGGTTGTGGGTGTCAACTTGCTAACCGATGGCGTACGCGAGGCCGCGCAACTGCCCATTTCCCAGGAGGCGTCATGAGCCAGTTATCTCAGACGGAAGGGCAACTACTTGAATTAGACCGGCTCGCGGTCACCTTCTACACCCCGAGAGCCACGGTTCGGGCTGTGCGAGACCTGTCTATCGAGATTCGTCGTGGCGAAGTATTGGGTCTGGTGGGCGAATCGGGTTGTGGCAAGTCCACCGCGGCATTTGCGATCATGGGCTATTTGCCAGGCACGACCCGTGTGGACGGATCTATTCTTTTTGAAGGCCGTGATATTGCCCACATGGGAGATTCCGATCTACGTGAGTTGCGTGGCAACCGCATCGCAATGGTCTATCAAGACCCGGCCACGTCTCTGAATCCGTCAATGCGAATCGGAACGCAGGTCCAAGAGGTGCTACGCGAACATCTCGACCTCGATTCGAGGCAGGTCCGGGAGCGAATGATAGAGCTCTTTGAGAGCGTTCGCCTGGCAGACCCAGAGGCTATTGGCCAGCGCTACCCACACCAGTTGAGCGGTGGAATGCAGCAACGTGTGGTAATAGCCATGGCCTTGGCCTGCGATCCGGACCTCCTGATCATGGACGAGCCCACGACGGGCCTGGACGTCACCACCGAGGCCACTATCCTCGACCTGATTGTGGAACTTAAAGACCGAGTCAACGCGGGCATCCTGTTCGTTAGTCACAACCTGGGCGTAATCGCCAGAGTTGCCGACCGCGTGGCGGTCATGTACGCAGGCGAGATTGTCGAGCAGGCGACAGTCGGCGAGCTTTTCAAGAACCCGCGACATCCATACACTGCCGGTCTGCTGTCGTGTGTGCCTCGGCCTCCGGGAGACGACGGCATTGAGCGCAAACTCAGCAGTATTCCAGGCTCGGTGCTGGACGCCCAAATTGAAGGGGGCGAGTCCTGCCTGTTTGCGGATCGCTGTCCCTTGGCGCAGGACGCCTGCACCGCTCAGGTTCCGCCAATGACCGATCTTGATGGTCACTTGTCAAAGTGTCTGTTCCCCGACGATGTGCATTCTGGCATCTGGGGCGAGTCACAGGAACGAAATAAGGAATTGATCCCCGAAGAGCCGATCCCCGTGCTGAACGCTCATAACCTACGAAAATTTTACGGACGAGAGCGCAAGAAATACCTGTTTTTCGGCCCGCCCGTGCAACAGCGAGTTCGCGCGCTCATCGACGTGGATATGAAAGTGGGAACCGGTCGGACGCTGGGCGTCGTGGGAGAGAGTGGTT
>Ga0208113_1000590_pt1 | contig 18090 bp, 18 predicted proteins | sample Knorr_S7_td_NADW_FD_185598 | JGI IMG/M metagenome (GOLD analysis project Ga0208113, IMG submission 185598) | Marine microbial communities from Southern Atlantic Ocean transect - Knorr_S7_td_NADW_ad_2505m_LV_A (SPAdes) (version 2) | ecosystem: Environmental > Aquatic > Marine > Oceanic | place...
TCACTTTAGTGTTACAAATTCATTCGTAATATTAAATACAGAATAATTTTCAGTTTATTCAATAATTATGGAAAATAATTCTCAGCCACTTGTTAGTATCATAATTCTAAATTATAATGCTGGCCAATTGTTACTAGATTGTGTAAATTCTATTAAAAAATCAAATTATAGTAATTTTGAAATCATTATAGTAGACAATCTATCAAATGATCAAAGTCATAAAAAATGTAAATCAAAATTTCCAGAAGTTAAATTAATTGAAAATAAAGAAAACCTGGGATACTGTGAGGGAAATAATGTAGGAATAAGACATGCGACTGGAAAATTTATAGTTATAATGAACCCAGACACTGAAGTGTCGCCATCATGGTTGCACGAACTCATAATTGCATATGAAAAACAAGGTGAAGGAATTTTTCAACCAAAAATTCTTTCATTGAAGGAGAAAAACATACTGCAAAGCACGGGAAATATGATTCACTTATTTGGTTTTGGGTTTTCACGAGACTTAGGAATTATTGATTCCAATGAACATGATTCTATTGAACAAATCGGATATGCTGCGGGAACTTGTTTTTTTACATCTGCTGAAGTTTTTAAGAAAGTTGGATTATTTGATCCATTCATTTTCTTATATCATGATGATTTAGATTTTTGCTGGAGAGCAGCACAAATGGGTATAAAATCCTATTATGTTCCAGAAGCAAAAATTTTTCATGTTAAAAGCTATAATCTTAAATGGAGTTGGAAGAAATTTTATTGGTTAGAACGAAATAGAAAATATTGTATTTTAACACATTACTCGGAAACCACGTATTCAAAAATGAGATCACAATTGTTCCTTTCTGAAATTATAATTTGGTTCACATATTTCGCTAAAGGTTTTTTGCTTGCAAAAATTAAAGCTGATTTAGATATTTCACAAAACAAGAATAAAATAAAAAAAAGATACATAGAATTAGAGAATAAGAAACTAATTGAAGATACTAAATTGATAGAAACTTTTCCTGATTCAGTTTTTATTTCTGAATATGTTTCACGGAATTGGTCGAGTGTAATTTTTAATAAACTAATTTCAAAGTTAAGCATTGGAGCGAAAGGAAATATCTTAAAATCATGATAATTTTTTAGAAATTACTACGCCTATAGCAACTCCCGCATCATGGGTCAATGATGCTAGAAATTTGTATTTGTTTTTATGATTACCGAAAATTACTACTTGTGGTTTTGAGCCTAAATAGGTGATTTCTATATCAGAAAATGGAATATCTTCATTTATTGATTTTTTTACTGATTCTTTCAAAGCGAATTTCCCTGCAAAATGTTCATAGGGATTTTTAAATTTCAAACAATAATCTATTTCATTTTGTTTAAAAAGTTTTTTATAGAAACTAGGTTTTAAATTATATTTTATTTTTTTAAATCTGCATATTTCTACTATATCGACACCAATCCCATCAGTCATTTCAATACCATTTGATCATCAATCTCGAACAATAACTTTTGCAATTCCATCTACAAGACAATTCTCATTTTGGTTAGAAATTACAGTTTTCAAAGTAAGCATTTTTGTTGAATTATGTTTTTCTGTCACTGTTCCTGTAATTGTTACAACATCTTCTATGAAACATGGAGCTCTAAAATTCAGAGATTGTGAAAAATATAAAGAAAATTTACCTGGTATGTACATTCCAATCAATCTTGAAAAGAACGATGTCAATAACATTCCATGACACACACGTCCTTTGAATTGAGTTGTTTTAGCGTATTGTTCATCCATATGAAGAGGATTAAAATCGCCAGAAATATTTGCAAAATTGTCTAACATTTCTTCATCAATTTTTACAGAAAAATTCTTAGTATATCCTATGGGAATTTCATCAAAAGTATGAATTTCAAAATCAGTCATTTAATTTAATTCCATGTTTTTTTAAATATTTTTTTATGTCGGCAACATTTTTAGTTTCAACAACCTCATCAATGGAAAATTCTGTTTTAAATTCAGTTTCTAATTCATCTAACAGAACATAAGAGTTAAACGAGTCCCAACTCTCAATTGATTCTGGACTGGATTCGTCGTTGATTTCAGATATTGGTATATCCATTACCTTTGAAATTATACTGTAAAGTCGTTTAGACATTATTCATCTACCACTTCAATAAAATCTGGTGATTTGAATTTGTTGTTTACATTAATAATCCAACCATCTTCATTTTTTTGAAAACCACAATCAGGGAGGAAATCTTCAATTGGTTTATTTTTTTTGGTTGGAAGATAGTTTGCTTTAATTATTGTAACACCGTCTTTTTTTGCTTTAGAAATTATATACTGCATGATACATTTCTCTATCTGACGCCCCATAATTCTGCAGCTTAATAGAAAAGTGTCAAGATACCATTCTTTTGGATTTCCTTTATTTAGAATAAAAACACAGGTTATTCCATTATCTCCAAATTTATCTTCTACTTGGGCATATCCTATCTCAATATTTTTATCCTCTACGAAATTTTTTATGTCTTCTTCCTGATACCTTTTCGTCGTAAGATTGAATTGATTTGTTTTTAATGTTAGTTGTGAAATTCTAGGTATTGAGAATTTATCAGCCTGTTTAATTATTACTTTCAGTTTAAGCTGCGTGAGAAATTCATCCAAATTAGTAACAATTCGTTCAAATTCTTGTCGCTTTTTTTGTTGCACATACATTTGACCACGTTTTGCATCTTCATCAGTAATTTTTAGTACACTGAATTCTTTCATATTTTTGAGAATGGTTGAATATTGAGATGGATCATTAGGAAGCTCGACCGTTAAAACATCTGGAAGACTAGATTTCATAAAATCCCTATTAACAGGATCATCGTCAAAATATACCAAATAGTCTAATCCAAAATTCAGCTCTTTGGCTATATCTATCATATTTGATACTTTATCATTCCAATTAATTTTCATACAAGCAAAATGTTCTTTTCGAAGGATCATATCTGGATGATTTGTTATAACATCTAATGCATCATCAGTATTATTTTTACTGTTTATTGCAAGCAAAATGCCTCTTTGGTGTAAAGAAAGCAGATATTTTTGAAACTCTATAAATGAATTACCTTGTGCACCAGCACCAAGTTTAATCCCATCGTAACCATCTTCTCCAATAATTCCTCCCCATAACGTATTATCAAGATCAAGAACGATACATCTTTTAGTTAATCCCAATACAGCGAAAATATAACCAGTAAATTCATCAGCTAAATTTGGGATATAATCCAAAGAAACTTTTATGTCACCAAATAAGAATTGTTTAACATCAAAGATATTTTTCTCACCATATTGGTTAACAAAGGAATTAAAATCAAATATGTAAACAGAATCGTTTTTCAAAAACTCATTTGTCAGATTTTCATTGAGTTTTTTTATAGAACTGTGTAAACCGTCAACAACTTTTGTTTCAAATATTCCATACGGGGAATAGGATGGAACACTAAAATTCATCACTACTAATTTTGATTTAGTTTGATTAGTGAAAGTGTGTACAAGATTTTTTAAATCATCAAACTTCTCATCAAATATTTTTTTTCTTTCTGATGATGAAACAGAATATGGCTCATAAAATAAATTTCCTAGTGTGCTTTGTGTATCAAGTATCAGAAAAGTAAGATCCGGTGAAAATTTGTATAGTTTGCTGCTTACATCAAGAATTTCTTGATTAAATTGATTATATCCACCTACATATGTCATGCAGTCTATTTTTTTTTCATATAATTTAACGCGTAAAGATTCTTCTAAACCATTAATAGTGAAACTACTAAGTATGGCTACTCTAATTTTATTATTAAAATTATTATCGCCTAATTTTTTAGCTTTGTTTAAAAAATAAGATAGTTTTTCACTACTAGACATAGATTGTCTAAAATATTGATTGGCTTTAACCTTAAAGTAGTTTTTATTAGTTAAGTTTAGATTCTAAAGTTACACCGTTTTATTGTCATATAATGGACAATCCTATGGAAATCAATGAGAAAGAAATCATGGAATATTATGGGTTTAATGGTTTCATGGGAAAGACGCGAATGAAGATGAAATTTCTACGTTCCTGGATATTACATACAATGGCTTATTCTTCCCCACATTCAGGATTTATAGCAAATATACAAAGATCACGTGGAGTAAAAATTGGAAAGAATTGTCATTTTTCTCCATATGTCTTATTAGATTTAGTTTATCCACATTTAGTAAACATTGGAAATACTGTCACATTTGGATCGAATGTTATGGTTTTTGCACATAACAATCCTGCAGCAAATCTATTTTTAAAAAATGGTGAATTTCCTAGAAAAGTTGAACAAGTCAATATAAAATCAGGCGCGGTTTTATTTCCTGGTTCTATAGTTACTGCTGGAGTAACTATTGGAGAAAACTCTATTATTTCTGTAGGCTGTGTGGTTACGCATGACATCCCAGATTTTTGTGTAGTTGTTGGAAATCCAGGCAGAGTAATAAAAAAAATTAAACATTGAGAAAAAATTGAATATATTAGGAATAGATTTTGAAGATTGGTATCACCCCGAATTAATTAAGAAATACGTGAAGGATAAAAAGCATGAACCAATGATGTTCAAAGGTTTAGATAAAATTCTTGAGATGCTTAGAAAAAATGAAACATTTGCAACGTTTTTTGTTGTTGGTGAATTATTAGAAATTCAACCAGAGATTTTTGATAAGATCATTGAAAACGATCATGAAATTGCATTTCATACTATGTATCATGATCGATTAGATTCACAGGGGTATAAAGAAAAATTTTCTGACGAAATTAAAAAATTTGCAGAATTAACTAATCATAAATCACGAGGATTCAGAGCACCTACATTTTCCCTTAATAATACCAGTTCATGGGCAATTGATGTTTTGGAAGAAAATAATTACGTATATGATAGCAGTATTGTTCCCGCTAAAACTAGCATGTATGGCTCACCAAATGCAGAACATAAACCATATAGAATCACAAGCGAATCTATTGAAAAAAATAATTCTTCTGGAAAGATAATTGAATTTCCTTTATTGACTACAACTTTTCTGGGTAAGAAAATTCCTGCTGGAGGAGGATTTTATTTGAGATCACTCCCTACTAAAGTTATTAAAAATGCATTAAAAAATTATCAAAATAAGGACATGCCGGGAAGTTTTTATGTTCATTCCTGGGAACTGACGCCTGAATTCATGCCAAAATTGGATTTACCATTTAAAAATAAGTTTGCTACCTATCATAATTTAGATAAGGCATATCCTAGAATGTCAGAACTACTAAAAATTTTTGAGTTTACTTCATTTAGTCGTTATATTACTGAAAATAAGATGATTAACTGATTTTTTGTGATTTGAAATATTCTAAAGTTTCTTTGATTCCTTGAACCAAATTCACTTTCGGTTTCCATCCAAGTGATCTTAATTTTGAATTGTTAACCACAAAGTTTCCTACATCTACTTTTTTCGTATAATTAGGTGTTTTGACAAATTTTACTTTGGCATCAGTTAATTTTTCTAATAATTTTCCTAACTCATAAAACCAAATTTTCCTGCCAGAGGAAATCCAATACAAATCTCCTGACTTTCCTTTATTCATTATAGTTTTTATGCCAAAAACTACATCTGAAATGTAAATTAGATCTCGAAAAAATTTACCGTTTTTGAAAATTGTTAATTTATTCCCCTTAAACGCTTCATGTATTAAGAAGTTTACTGCGTTTTTGGTTGATAGCACTTGTTCTCTAGGACCAAAAGAATTTGTTATACGGAATATAACAGTATCAAGACCATAAACTTCATGATATATCTTACAATAATGTTCGCTTGCTAATCTATTTGTACCATAAAGCGTGGTTGGCCAGCAAGGAGTTTTTTCGTCTACAGGAAGTTTATCTGGCTTTCCTACTACAATAAAACTACTTCCAAGTACAAATCTACATTTACGGTTCATTTGTTTGAGTTTCTCTAAAATAAATAAAGTAGATTTAGTATTTTGATCAATGTCATCAAACGGTTTTTCGAAGGATTTTGAATGAGAAGTTATTCCAGCAAGGTGAATTATGACATCAGGCTTGTGTAGTTCTATTATGTTGGATAATTTACGGTGATTCGTAACATCTACTTTTTCAACTTTGATTTTAGCCTGGATATGAGAGATGTTTTTCTTCTTGGAATAACTTTTTGTCAACACAATAATTTTGTGTTTTTCTTGTAATAACAAATCAATTAAGTTGCTTCCAACAAAACCCATGCCTCCTGTAATTAGAATCTTCATAATACTTTCTCACTATTAGTAAAAAAATCCATATAATAAAATTAAAGATGCATTTCTATTACTTAGTGATTGAAAATGGCCTTAGGTTTCGTTTCTAAAGTACGTATATTCGCTAGATCTTGGAATATTCTAAAAAATTGGTATTTGTATCCTTTGGTCTACTTCAATCTTATTAAAAAATCTCATGTCATATTTGAAACAAAAAGTGGTCTGAAATTGAAAATAAGAACCGGAACCACTGACCTTATGGTTTTAACCAACGTTTGGTTAATTCAGGAATATTTACACGAGGAGTTTGATATAAAAAATAATCATGTTGTGTTAGATATAGGTGCACATATTGGATTGTTTGCATTATTTGCATCCCAGTTTTGTAAGAAAGGAAAAATATTTTGTTTCGAACCAATTAAGGAAAATTATGATCTTTTATTAGAAAATCTTGAATTAAATTCGATACAAAACATTGTTCCATTTAACTTGGCGGTTTATCATGATTCAAAAAAAGTCAAGATGTACATTAATGCTGATGAGGCAGGTCATAGTATTTTTTTACCAAGTTCAAAATCGATTCAGGTAAATTCCATTTCATTAAAAAAAATTTTTGACTCCAATAAAATTGATCCGTGTGATTTTGCTAAGATAGATTGCGAAGGATCAGAATATAGTATAATTGATTCATTACCATTAGAATATTTGAAAAGAATTAAGAAAATGGCAATTGAATACCATTTTGCAGACTCTAAACCTGAACTTTCAAAGAATTTAATTTTAAAAATTAAAAATGCAGGTTTTCATGTTAAAAAAAAATCTCATTATAACGATATGGGGTTTCTTTACGCTAGAAAATAACAAATTATGAAAAATAGACCAAAAATTGTCTTTCATTTGTTTAAACAAATATGAGTGAATCCTAAATAGATAAGATTTGAAATGAAATTGCTATGAAAATTGCTTTAGCATGTCCTGCCTCATTACCAGCTACGCAGTTTGGAGGAATACTTTCTTTATGTGTTGACATAGCAAGAGAATCATCAAACAGCGGTCACGATACTACAATTTTTACAACCAATTTAGATTTTGCCAACAACCTAAAAACATTCAATAAAAACTTACCAAGAATAGAAACTATTGAAAATTTCAAAATTAAGAGATCTAATGTATGGTTTTCTATTGGTCTATTTTATGTAAATCCAGGAATCTATTTTGATATGCTCAAAGACAAATATGATGTAATACATACTGTGGGCGTTAGGAGTTTTCAGTCATATATTGCTGCCTTAGTTTCAAAAAAGAGAAACACGCCTCTTATAATATCTGACCAAGGTGGACTAACAACCCATCCTGATTTGAAAAATAGTGGGTTGGTTAAGAGAATTTTTTATAAATTGCAATCTCCAATGATTCGATTTGTGATAGGTCAGTCAAAAAAAATCATAGTTGCAAATGAATATGAAAGAAAAATTTTTTCTAAGTTAACTGATGAAAATAAAATAGAAATAGTTGAAAACGGAATAAACTTGGAAAAAATGAAATCAAATATTGATTTTAAAAAAAAATATGCTATTAATCATGATTATTTTTTGTTCTTAGGAAGATTTCACAAAGTTAAGGGAATTGATATATTACTAAAAGCGATACACTTGATAAAAAATCATCATCTAATCTCAGGTGTTAAACTAGTAATTATGGGTGTAGATTTTGGATTTGAGGAAGAAATGCTAAAGATGATCAAGGAGATGAATTTAGATAATGTTGTTAAAGTAATTAAAAATCCTCCTCGTGAAGATGTAATTGCAGCGTATAAAGAAAGTGAATTTTTAGTTCTGCCATCAAGATGGGAACTTTCACCACTTACACCGTTGGAAGGATTTGCATTTAAAAAACCAACCATCAGCACAAAAGCTCATGGAATACCATATACGTTAGATGATGGAAAAAACTCAATTCTGGTTGAATCAGAAAATTTTAACGAATTAAGTGATAAGATCATAGAACTTCTAAATGATAAAACAAAATGTAGAGAGCTCGGAATGAATGGTTATGAACATATCCATAAAGAATGTAATTCACAAGAAATGGTTCAACACATGCTAAGGATTTATGAAAAGGCAGCTTAATTATATTTCAAAAAGATGTTGATTTTATGAAAAAGAAAGCAATAGACGCGTTTAATGATGCTTCAATAAAAGTACCGTTTATCATACCAGAAATCACAAAAAATGATAAAAATGCTGTATTAAATGCATTAAATTCTAGGCTACTAACAGACGGACCAAAATTACGTGAATTCGAATCAATTTTTGCAAAATTTACTGGAGCCAAATTTGCTGTAGGAGTTTCTAATGGAACTGCAGCATTACAATTATCATTGAAATCAATAGGGATAAACTATAACGACGAAGTCATTATTCCGGATATAACATTCATTGCTACTGCTAGTTCAGTATTTAACAACAATGCCATTCCAGTTCTAGCAGATGTTGATGAGTATCTTAACATATCAATAAAATCTATGGAAAAAAAAATTACTAAAAAAACAAAAGCAATCATACCAGTACATTTTGCAGGTAAATCTTGTGATATGAAAAAGATCATGCAAGTTGCAAGAAAATATAAAATTAAGGTAATTGAAGATTGCGCACATGCAATTGGAACAAAATTTGAAAAGAATCATGTAGGAACGTTTGGAGAAGCAGGATGTTTTAGCTTTTATCCAACAAAAAATTTTACAACCATCGAAGGAGGAATGATAATTACTAATTCAAAAAAAATTGCAGATTACGTAAGAACTAAAAGAAATCATGGATTAACAAAATCACTTATCCGGAGATATACACAAGGATATCCTTGGGAATACGATGTAATTGAATTTGGATATAATTTTAGATTAGATGAGATAAGATCATCATTAGGATTAAGTCAATTAACTCGTGTTACAAAATTAAACTCGTTAAGGAGAAAAGCTTCTAGATATTATAATTTGAAATTAAGAAATGTTGAAGGCATAAGTACGCCCAATATTTCAGATGAAGATTCATGTCATCTGTATATAATCAGAATTGGAAAAAAATACAAGCATTCACGTAACGAATTATATAAAAAATTATTAAAAAACGGAATACAAACAACTGTTCATTATAAACCACTTCATAAATTCTCTATTTTTAAAAATAAGAAAATACCAATCATTAATTTAAAAAATTCTAATCAATTATATAATGAGATATTATCCATACCTCTATTTCCTCAAATTACAAAAAAAGAACAGGATTGGGTAATAAATTGTATTATTAGTTAAACATACAAATCATTAAGAAAATTTTAATATCATTCTAATAGTCAAAAATAATTAAATACACATGAGTGATTAGATTGAAAATAGCTATTGGAATACCAGCATATAATGAGGAAAAGAATATTGCGGCAATAATCACTCAATTAAAGAAGATTACTGACAAGATAATTGTATGTGATGATGGTTCTTCGGATTTGACGTCTAAAATTGCCGAAGAATTGGGAGCTATAGTAATCAATCACGAGAAAAATTTGGGATATGGTGCAGCCATTAGAAGTATTTTTTTAAAGGCAAAAAATCTGGAATGCGATATCTTGGTAACATTTGATGCTGATGGTCAACATAGAGTAGAGGATATTGACAAAGTCATCAAGCCAATCAGTAATGGAGAATCAGACATAGTGATTGGTTCAAGATTTTTAGATGAGAGTGAGAAAGAAGTTCCAAATTATAGGAAAGTTGGGATAAAAGTAATAACAAAGATGACAAATGTAACAATAAAAAAACAATTAACTGATTCGCAAAGCGGTTTTAGAGCCTATTCAAAAAAAGTGTTGAATGAATTAAATCCATCAGAATTAGGCATGGGCATATCAACTGAAATTTTAATTAAAGCAAGTAGTAAAAAGTTTAGAATTTCAGAGGTGCCAATAAAAATTTTTTATAATGGTGAAACGTCTACACATAATCCAATAACACATGGTTCATCTGTAATTATTAGTACAATAAAATATACATCACTACAACACCCATTAACATTTTATGGGATTCCATCTGTTATCTTTTTACTCATAGGAGGTATTTTTTCATATTTAGCAATACAATACTATGTAGAAATAGGTAGACTAAGCACAAATTTGACTGTGGTTAGTGCAACATTAGTTTTAATTGGAATGGTTTTATTGATTACTGCAATACTGCTTTTTTCAGTTGTTTCAGTAGTTAGAGAAGGAAAAGATTAATGTCAAAATGTTAATAAAAAATAGGAAATATAATTTAGATTTATCTAGGCCGTTATTTTTTTTAATTATTATTATAATAGCTGGTTTTGTAATTCGTATTATTTATTTACATGATAACATTCCGTTAACGTTAGATGCGTTTAGATATTTCCTTCTTGGAACGGATATATCTATTTTAGGAAATTTGCCAATGCACTATGATAAACCAAATACCGGATGGCCATTATTTCTCTCAGTTATTTTCCAGATGTTTAGATTTGAAAATTATCTTGATTATATGACATTACAAAAAATATGCTCAATTTTATTTTCAGCATTAACTGTCATTCCAGTTTACTTTCTTACTAAAAAATTTTTTAAACGAAAGTTAGCCCTGATTGGTGCTTCTTTTTTTATATTCTCACCATATATTATAGAAAATTCATTACTAGGCATAACTGATTCATTATTTATTTTTTTAATAGCAATTTTTTTAACGCTATTTTTTAGTGATAAAAAAACTAACGTTATTTTTTCATTTGCTATTCTTGGAATCTCATCGTTGGTACGTTATGAAAGTTTATTGCTTATTATTCCTACAACGATAATTTTTTTGGCTAAATATAGATCAAACATTAGTTTCAGAAAATTTTATTGGATTGGATTAGCTTTATTTTTCCTTGCAATAATTCCAATGGCATTATGGAAAATTCAAATGGGTATGGATGATGGGCTAGCTAGCAGTTTGTTGGGAGGTGCATATGTTGTAATTAACGAGAATAGTATAAACAGTGAAACAATCGACAGATTCGATATAGTTCGGGGAATAATTAATCTGCCAAAATATATCGGTGCGTCATTATTACCAATTTGCTTTATTTTTGTACCTTATTCAATCATCTCTCTACTAAGAAAAGAAAATAAAAATTTTAGATATCTGGTATTGATGGGCATTTTTGCATTAATACCAGCACTTTATGCTTACAGTAGAGGTTATGAAGAAACTAGATATGTTTTCGTTGTGTTGCCCATTTTAATTATTGCCTCATTATTTTTAATTGAAAAAATAATTTTGAGGTTTGGAAAACAAAACGTGGTAGCAGGAGGATTAATTGCATTGATCATGGTTAGTTCAATAATTTATCTTGATTTTAGAGAGCCAGATTATGAGTATGAAAAAGAATCCGTTGAAGTAGCAAGATTCGTGTCTGGTTTACCTGGAACGATTAATGATTATGGGCCTGAAATATATTATGTGGAAGTTATGGATTTAGAAGATAAAAAATTTCCAATTTTAAGTTCTGAGATAAATTTTCAAAAAAAAGTAATGAGGCTTCAAGGTGAAACAATTAATGAGGTAATACAAGATGCAAAAGATAAAGGGTTATCATATTTAGCTGTAACAAGTGCTGGTCAAAATGATAATCATATTTTATCTAAGATTTATCATGAGGAGCATAATTATCCATACTTGAAAAAAATTTATGATTCAAAAGATTATGGATTCAAATTTAACGTAAAAATATTTGAAATAAATTATAATGAGTTTGAACTGTAAGATAAAAAAATTATGTTTTAATTATTTTTTGAAACTATTTCAATGAATTCAGTTGCTAATTTATTCCAATTAAAAATATCAATTACTAAATTTCTACCTGCAGTTCCAAATTTTTTTCTAAGTTCATCATCATTAACTAAAATCGTTAATTTTTTTATCCATGCTTCTGAATCACCCTCATCGACTAGAAATCCAGTCTTATTGTCGTGAACCATTTCAGGGATTCCACCAACTTTTGAAGCTACAACAGGATTTTCCATGGACATTGCTTCTCTACAAGATAATGGTGTTGTATCCATTCCTGTAGGTAATGCATAGATATCAATTTCAGTTAGATATTGTCTTACTATATCAGGATATTCTAAACTTTCTAGATAGTGAAAATTTTTGAATTGAGAAAGTTTTTCTAATATTGGTTGTTTGTATTGACCATCTCCAGCCCAATAGAAATGAACGTTAGGCATTTTTTTAATTACATCTTCCAAAACTAACATCTCTTTTGTTTTTCCCCACCAATTTGCATCGTGTAACATTCCAACACATGGGTGTTTCAATTTCATTCCCTCTTGAGGATACCATCTAGATGTATCCAAACCTTCTAGAAAATGATATGTTTTAGCATTAGGAATTTGTTCTTTTATTACATTGTCTAGATAGTCTGCAGTCATAAAAATTCCATTACATTTAGCAAATACTTGATTTGCAATTTTTTTTTTCTGATCTACAACCCATCGCATTAATGGACTTTTGTAAATTGTTTTTTTTGCCCATTCTACTTCTGACCAATAATTACCTCGTAGATAGACGTAAGTGGGAATTTTTAACTTTATACTTTCTAATGCAAAATGGGATTGTCTATCGGCAAAGACTAGATTGGGGTTATATTCATTAATTAGTTTATGAAATTTTTTTTTAGAAAACCAGCTTTTGATGTCTTTACTTGGAAATCCAGAAATATAATCAGTTTCATATACTAATTTGTAATCAACACCCTTTCGTAGTAAGGCTTCACCAAAGTCTTTGAGATGAAGATATTTTCCAATTCGACCTTTGGCCGAGCCACCAGCTGCACCTGATGATATAAGAATTTTCATGGCATGTTATTTTCTGTTGGTATATTAAAAACTTCTAAAGAACACTTTTTTAGAAGTTCTCCAGTTTCAGCTAGTCCTGGTAGGAATGGTCCAGGAATTGGTTTGTAACCAAAATCTCCAGAGGATACAGTTTCTTCATCTTTTAGCATTGATATTTCTAACTGTATTTTTTTCATGCTACGTTTACGTAGAATATTCTTCTCAAATCTTCTTGGCAAGTGATCGAGTATAGGAATAATGTATTTCCTATTTGACTTTAGGATTTTCCAGAAAAAATCATTAGTGTTTCTAGATATTGGCGTAGGTGGTTTGAATTCAATCTGAGTTTTTTTATTGTAGTATTCGAACACATCTTTCCAATTCCATTGGGGATGATTAACAACAGAATACACACGTGGTTTCACTTCTGGCTGTGTGCATTTTAGGATTGCATCCTTCAATGTTACAGTATGTACCACATTAGACTTACTTTCAGGAGATGCTTGTATCAATATTTTTTTACTTGATAGAATTTTTTTGATTTTCTTTGTAGAACCTTGATTCTCTCCATACACATGACCAATCCGCAATGGATATCCTCTCTTTCTTCTTTTTCTACATTCTGAAAGCATAACGCGTTCTAGATATTGTTTTTCCTTGTCATAACGTGGAGGCCAGAAGCGTGACGTTGTTGGGTCTACTTTGTGGGCGAAGGCTCTGATAGTACTCATGTATATAATAATGGCGTTCTCACTGGAAAACCTGACTGAGTTTTTTATTAATTTCTCATTAATTGTCTTGCTGATTTGGTTCTGTGATCCCGATAAAGGGTCTACAGCCCAGGCAGCAATAACCACAACATCAATGTCACGAAGGTTTTCCTCAGCGTCCTTCTCTTGACTTATGTCAGCAATGCGGCACTTGAATCCATTATGTTTGAGAAAAATTGCTCCTAGCCTGTTTCTTACAATTGGTATTAAATCAACGTTCTCTCTTAACAAGAAACACAGTTCAGTTCCAACCTGTCCGTTTGCACCAATAACTGCAAGTTTCATATTTTACCACCTTTTTTGTAAATGTCTGTGATCAATTCAGTAGTCTTAATAGATGTTTCAAGTTCTGTGTTAAGAATGTCTCCTTTGGATACATTATCCAAAAATGATTTCCATTTTAGATAATATGCTTGATTAGCTGTTGCGGCATATCTTGTTTCCGGGTTTAGTGTAAAGTGTTTATCAGAGTTGTGGTGTGATATGGATAACTCGGTGTTTGGAATGGTATGATTAAAACTTATTTTGGAATAGTCAAAAAAGAAAGTAGCGATAGTTTCTACTGGTTTTAACTTGGTGATATTATAGTCTATACTGAACGAGTTTTTTTCAGAAACATTAAACACTACTTTCGCTTCCGAGTCAAAATCATCCTCCCAGACAATATTGGCTTTTCTGACAGAAATGTTACTGAAAATATATGTCAGCTGGCTTATTGTGTGGCAGGCTGTTTCCATAAGGATGCCCCCTCCACTAAGCTTGGTATTAGCCTGGTAGGTATCCTTTCCCCTGTTTGTTTTTTCCGCAATTCCACCCTCTGCTATTGAAACTTTTCTCAGATTACCGAATGCACCAGAAGATATTATATCCTTAATCTGTCTGGTTGAATTATAATAAATTTTCATGTAGTTGCATGTTATTTTATCAGAGAGTTTTAGGAATTTCTTGTGTGTTTCTAAATCTGTTGCAAAGGGTTTTTCTGTGAATATTGGTATTTTCCTTTTTGAGAATTCATGAACATACTCTTCCCTAACTCCAACTGGTATTGCGAGTAGCACTATATTACAATCAGGCAGAGAAGAAATATCATTTATTTTGATTGATTCTGTTTTGTATGCTTTGGCCAGTTCTTTAGGGTCTTGGATATCTGCAATGTACTTTATGCTAACATTCTCTATGCATGAAAGAAGAGGGAGATGCAATATAGAGGATATAACACCTGCTCCAATGACGCCTATCTCTATTTTTGGGCTTTTTTTGTGATTCATTTTTAACTCTTGATAATGGGAATTTTTTATCTTCTTTTTAGAGTATGCTACTAAATTTATTTGTAAACATAAAAAAGATACGTTGATAGAGTGAATTAAATAATTGAATCTTCTCATTTTTTTGTGAAAACGCCTTTTTATTTTCGATCTTGGTATTATTTTAGAACGGGGTGGAGTGTTTACTTTGCCTTTATTTTTGCGGCGATCAACACACTTGTTGTGACATATTTTCTTGCAATTGAAAATTATCCAATGCTCAAGGAAGTTTTTCCAACATTCATAGTATACGTTACAATAGTAGTCACAATTGGTATTCCTATATTAGTTGGTGTTGGATATATGCACTTTAAACGCTCTCCTTCATTTCGTGCAGAAGCAGTAATTAACTTCGAAAGTAACCCATTTACACGTCGAGTGTTGGTTAATTCCGAATTAACTTTAAAATTAAATACCAAATTAATGGAATTAATTTTAAAAATTTCACAAGGAGAAAAAATATCTAAAGAAGAGATTTTAGCTGCAACAAAAATACAAGATGAATTGGAAACACTTGTTAATGAACGTAAAACTGAAAAGTTTGGCGAACGTGACATTGATCTTAAATATCTAAAAAAATTACAAAAATTATAACAGATGGAATCAAATATATTTTTTCTCAGTATTGATGCGTTAAGACAAGACAAATGTCTTGGAAAATCAAAAACATCAGTTACTCCAAATCTTGATAAACTTATACAAAATGGAACATTTTTTAATCAAATTATTAGTGCAGCCCAAATAACTGTACCATCGTTATCTAGTATATTTACTGGATTATATCCATTTGAATGCACAACTGTTGATAGCATACGTGGTCATAAGGGTAATCTTTTCAATTTGAATCAAAACTTACCCACCTTTTTTGATGATTTAATCAAATCTGGTTATCATACCTATGCAATAATTCCTGAAGTACTAAAATATACAAATATTTCAAAATTATTTACAAATGTCAAATTTTTTAACTCGTTTGTAACGCTGTATGATGAAAATCTAGGTAATAAAATCTTAAAAACATTGAATCAGGATGTAAAATCTCCTTGGTTTCTTTTTGTTCACTTAGTAGATCTTCATGGAAATGCAAGCTTTCATTTAGAAAATAATTTTGAAAAATCTGAAGAAAACTATGCAGGAGTAAATCAATATGATAAAATGTTATCTGCAATAGATCCTTGGTTAGGAAAAATATTTCAATGCCTAAATCTGAAAAACACAATTTGTGTTATTGCATCAGATCATGGTTCAAAGTTTGCTGATTTTACAAATGAAATGGTTAATTTTAGTCTAGAAAGTGATAGATTACGTGAATTTGAACCACGACTTGGTTTTAATTCTGCACACAAAATTGCCACTAATTTTCCAAAAAAACTTACTCCGTTACGCAAAAAACTGGCAAAAATATACACAAAATATAGAAATGATAAAGTAAAGAAAAAATTAGAATCTAGGCTAGATTTGGCTGAAAATCTTAATTTATCACCATATCAAAAACGACTATTAGAAAAAACTCATATTATTAATTCATCTGAATGTTTTGATGAGGGTTTAAGATCTGCTCTTATTCTCTTAGGCCCCAATATACCTTCTGGGAAAATTATTTCAGCACAAATAAGTTCCATAGATCTATTCCCAACAATTCTAGATTTAATAAAAACACAGACAAAGATAAATCATCGTGGAAAAAGTCTAGTACCATTATTTTCTAATACAAAAAATGATGAACGTATTGTGATGGTTGAAGGCACAGGAGATGATGGTACTCAAGAAAAACATAGTAATACAATTGGTTTAAGAACAAAACAGTACAAATATTTTCGGGATAGATTCTCTGAGAGTAGAAATGTCCATCTATATGATCTAGAAAATGATCCATTTGAATTATCTAACATCAGTGAACAAAATCCCGACATTATTGAAAATCTAGAACATAAACTTTCACAAATAAACCCAACCGGTAATTTCGAATTCAAAAAAACTCATGAATTATCGGAGGAAGAAAATAAAAAAATTGAAGCTGAATTAAGAAAGTTAGGTTATATACAATGAAAATTCATTTTGAGAAATCAACAGAACAAGATAATTACAAGATCAAATAATAAATTGTAAATGATGGAAAAACAAGAAAAATCACCAAGTAAAGAATTAATTAAATCTGGCCGAAATTTTCTCGGCATACTTAATGATATTAAACGACGTCCTGAGGATGCAGCAAGAGAACTTGAAGTTTCCTTAGATGAAATTAATTCTATATTAAGTGGGAAAAAAGAATTATCTGTAGAGATTATTGAAAAGGCCACAAAAATTTGGTCTGTCAATGCTAGGGACTTTTACATAATACATGATGATTGTACTCAAGGAGTAAAAATTATGAGAAGCGATGAATCAAAACAAAGTTCACGTGTAATGGAAAGAGCTGGTTACCCCTACTATGAGTATAGAGACACTGCAATGAGTAAAACTGCACCATTTAGACCAGAATGGATAATGGAATTATGTTTTGTAGATGATAATGATCCTAGAAACAAATCAGTACAATGGAACAATGGTCATTTTATGCATCAATTTACCTATTTCATTGGAGAAGTAAACTTTTACTATATAGATTCAGATGGTGAAAAAAAAGTTGCTGTAATGAATACGGGAGATTCAATGTATATCACACCATTTGTTTCACATTCATTTGCTTCTAGAAATAGTGCAAAACAACCTGGTTTAATTTTAGCATTAACCTATGGTAATAAAATAACTGGTGACATCCAACAAGAATTATCAACGCTTTTAAATCTCGGACAAGAATTTGCTCTAGATTTTTCAACTGTAGAAAAATCCACATCGGCACTTCTAAAATAT
>Ga0208113_1000592_pt1 | contig 18039 bp, 18 predicted proteins | sample Knorr_S7_td_NADW_FD_185598 | JGI IMG/M metagenome (GOLD analysis project Ga0208113, IMG submission 185598) | Marine microbial communities from Southern Atlantic Ocean transect - Knorr_S7_td_NADW_ad_2505m_LV_A (SPAdes) (version 2) | ecosystem: Environmental > Aquatic > Marine > Oceanic | place...
CGGGGAAGCCCTATATCGGCATACTGCCGCCGGCTTGGAGTGGAAGGTCACCCAACCCTGATCAGAGACTTTAAAGCAGTTTGTGGCGCCGTAACAGGGGCAAGGAATGGCTCCGGAGAGACCATAACCTCGGTTGAAGGCTTCACGGGGATGGTCACCCAAGCGGGTTTATCCGGCTCCCGATGATGGAGTGCCGCGAGTGGCAAAGGACGATAGGGTAATCGAGACCAGGACACATTGGTAATAGACCTTTGTGTCGGTCCCTTACCACGTCTTGTGGTACCCTAGAATCCCGCTGATCGGTCCGATAAGATATTCTTGCCTCGACCTGCGAATCTTCGCCCATCCCGGACACGAAGACAATATTCAGGCTCCCCTGGGGGGTGAATGGCAGCACCGCGAGTGATTTACCAGCCAAAGCCCGGTAGCCCCATCGATGTTGACCGCGAGTTTTACGGCCGCCTGGCCTCCCACACAGATAGACGGACCCTAATGGACCGATTCGTAGTTCCAATACGCTCTGGGAAAGCCTGGCCACTCCGCGCCGGGCAGCTATGCCGCGTCATTGTGGTGGAAGGGCCACAGGTGGCCGACTTCAACGCCTGGAGCCTTCACAATCCCCGAGAACGGTTCTGGGCGGCCCGCACCAAGCAACTGCATCGGGCTCACGTTACGACTTTTGATCGACTGTGGTCCTGCTTGCCGTATCTCCGGCCGATGGTTACCATCACCAACGACACCGTCGACTACCAAATCGACGAAGACGGCGCCGGTTGCCACGACTTGCTGGGGACGCGCTGCGATCCATACGTACACAAGATCTTGAACGGAGAAGACTTCGACTACAGTTGTCACTCCAACCTGGTGCGGGCTATCGCTCCTTATCACCTCGCCGAGACCGATGTCCACGATGTTCTTAATATTTTTCAGGTAACCGGATTGACCGAGGACCACCGCTATTTTGTGAAACCTTCTCCGGCGACGAAAGGCGATTTTTTCGAGTTCTTCGCTGAGATAGACCTCCTGTGCGCTATCTCCACTTGTCCCCAGGGCGATCTATCGGTTCCCGCCTGGGGCTCAGATGCCGCTGACCCTATTTCTACTTGTCGTCCTTTGGGCGTAGAGGTCTACCAACCCCAGCCTGAACTGCTTGAAGGGTGGGAACCCACGTTGCCCGTCGAATACCTCGGTATTCACGGACTTGGCCGTACTTGAGCAACGAGACAGGCAGCGACCTGATGATTCCGTGACCGGCGAATACGGTTATAGTTAGCCAGGAAAAGGTTAACCGGTGGCGAATGAATCACCGCCGGCTACCAAGGCGCGACCGTGGTGGTTTCATAGGAGTCTAGGAATCAGATCAGCCCTAATACCCGGAGAAGACAACGCACATGACCACTTTGCTGCTTCATAACGCGACCGTTATCGACGGCACCGGCGCCGATCCCAAGCCCCGAACCAGCGTTCTGGTTGAAAACGGTCTCATTCAAAAAGTCGGCCCAGCAGATAAAATGGCCCCTCCTTCGAGCGGGCGTGTGATCGACCTTGATGGCCATACCTTGATGCCAGGCCTGACCGATGCCCACGTCCATTTTGGCCAGGTCGGGATCAACGCGGTTGCCAACCGTTCTCCTGATGACAACCTGACCACCTACGTCATCCAGGTCGTCGAAAACATTGAGCTTGCCTTACGGGAGGGGTTCACCACTGTCCGAGACGCGGGGGGCTTGGATCCGGCTTTCGCAAGAGCCGTCGAGCAGGGGCTCATCAAGGGTCCACGGGTACTCCCTTCTGGTTCGCATCTCTCCATGACTGGAGGACATGGTGACCGGCGCGGCCGCTACGATGAAGCACCCATCCGGTCCTTGCCCGGAATTTTGGCGGCGCCGGTGCTGGTTGATGGACCTGACCAAGTGCGCAGCGCCGCACGACAGCAACTCCGGCTAGGTTCCTTCCATGTCAAATTAATGGCTTCCGGGGGCATCATGTCTCCGCTAGACGAACTCGAAAGTGTTCAGTTCACCGTAGAGGAAATGCAGGCTGCGGTATATGAAGCCCAAATGGCGGGGAAATACGTGATAGCTCACTGCCACACTTCCCCATCAATAAATAACGCCCTGGCGGCAGGGGTGCGCTCAATAGAACATGGAAGCATCTTGGATGAAGCCACCGCCAAGAGCATCGTGGAGCAAGAGGCGTTTATGGTTCCGACTCTGTTGGTTGCGGAATTCCTGGCCCGGGCAGCCGACGCTGGAGAAGTTCCCCATTACGGGCAAATGAAGCTTAAACAGGTTAGGTCCGCGATGCCGGCGAGCGTGGAGGTAGCAGCCCATGCCGGGGTATCTATGGGTTCCGGGTCGGATATCCTAGGTGTCCGGCAGACCGGGCGCGGCGAAGAGTTGTTACTGAAAGCCAAGGTGGTGGGGCCGATGAACGCCATTGTGAGCGCTACCCAAACTAATGCCCGGCTTTTCCGAATGGAAGACCGCATCGGGTCGGTGAAGGAGGGCATGGAGGCAGACCTGATCGTCGTAGCAGGGGATCCCATCAGCGACATTGGTCTGCTAGCAAACGCCGACAACATCCGGCTGGTCGTCAAAGGCGGCCAGATTTGCAAGGACATAATTTAAATCTGGGCTAAACAGGGCTGTGGCGGTAGGCTGGGTGGTCGTATCAGGCGGAGGCGAAGACAATGTTCCGGTTGCTATCCCCTTAGCGACCAGCTTCCAGCCCGGTATATTAACGACCCCAATTTCTGAATGCTGAGCGGCTCAATCGGATAACGTCCAGAACCCGCATTGAGTCAGTATCATCAAATCTCAAGCTGAGGGACGATGTATGCCAACGTCGGGTAATGGCGAGTATCTGTACGACGTAATCGAGGATTGGGGGAAGATTCCCTCGGGTTGGAGCCTGGGGGTGGTTACCGGTGTGGCCGTAGACTCCCAGGAAAGGGTCTATATTTGCCAACAGCAGCAGGACCCTCCGGTGATGGTATTCGACCGGGATGGGAACTACTTGCGGTCCTGGGGAACCGGCTTCATCAAGGAACCTCACACTATTTACATCGGTCCTGACGACGTGCTTTATCTTGCCGACCGGGGAGACCATGTCGCCTTGAAGCTGACCCTGGACGGTCAACTATTGCTGGAACTGGGCAATCGGGGAACGCCTTCGGATACCGGTTGCACCGAAGATGAGGGGGTTGTGCTACGTGCGGCCGGACCCTTCAACCGTCCGACCCGGATGGCTCCGTCTCCATCAGGAGACTTGTATGTTTCCGATGGCTACCGCAACAGCAGGGTCCACCGTTTCTCGGCCGATGGAGATTTCGTGGCTTCCTGGGGTGAGTCAGGCAACGATGCTCCGGGCCATTTCTACTCCCCCCATAGCCTATGGATAGACCAAGATGGACTGATCTACGTATGCGACCGAAAAAACAACCGGGTCCAGACCTTCTCAATGACGGGACAGTTCATGGGCCAGTGGCCTGATGTCAGCCTCCCAACCGATCTACACATCGACCACAGCGGTACGATTTATCTCGCCGAACGGCAAGGTGATGGGACGCTGGCAACCTGGATAAGCGTTAGAGACCCCGCAGGCAATGTCTTGGCACGCTGGGACACGCCTAGGAGCCACCAAATTTGGGTAGATCTACATGGTGACATCTACCTGGTGAGCGGCCTGCTTGGATCGCCGGAAAACGGAGTCGCCACCAAATATGTGAGGATGCACTAGCGATCCGATGGTTCGACGATTGTGTTCCCAGTCGGAGGTACTCCTTGCTTGATCTGCTGATCAACAACGGGCTCATCGTCGATGGCACCGGCAACCCCGGTTTCTACGGGTCGGTGGGTGTGGAAGGAGAGACCGTCCACGTCTTCCGAGGAGATTTAGCCGGTATAGAGGCCGCCAGGATCATCGACGCCAAGTCGAAAGTAGTCTGTCCAGGTTTCATCGACATGCACGCCCATTCGGGCCTTGTGATCTTGGCGGAGCCCGAACACCACCCTAAGGTCCGCCAAGGGATTACCACCGAGCTAGTAGGAGTAGACGGCAACTCCTACGCGCCTTTCACCTCCCACGAGGACTTTGTTTCCTTCGTTGAGTTGAACTCGGGCCTGGACGGCGCTCCTAGACTGCCTGGGCGCTGGTCTACCGTGGCCGAGTACCTAGCTATGTTCGACAATAAGTCGGCGGTCAACATCGCCTACATCATCGGAAACTCGCCCCTTAGAATCGGCACCGTGGGATGGCATGACAGACCCGCCAACGAAGTTGAACTGGCGAACATGCGGGCGATGCTGCGGGAGGGTATGGAAGAAGGGGCGTTTGGGCTCTCCACAGGCCTAGACTACCCACCAGGTAGCTACGCCGGCACCGCCGAATTGGTGGAACTGGCTCGGGAGGCGGCACGCCTGGGAGGCATCTACCACACCCATCTGCGGAATGCTCTCGGAGACAGCTTCCTGGATCCTGTAAGAGAGGCACTGGACATCGGGCAGTCGGGTGAAATCCCTTGTCATCTTACCCACTTCTATCGAAGGATCACCCATCCGGGTAGCGCCCGTCAATTGCTCGACTTAGTAGATAGCGCTGTGGGCCAGGGCCAGGACGTGACCATGGACTGCTATCCGTACACCTACAGCAGTACACGGCTCCTGATCTTGTTCCCACAGTGGGCTCACGATGGAGGACCCTTGAAGTTGAAAGAGGTACTACGCTCTTCGGAAGGGCGAGAGCGCCTCCGCCGGGAGATACGACCGCGGGGCGGCTCATTCAATGAACTGTGGTTGACATACTTCAAGAGACCCCATAACCGCAAGTACGAAGGTCGATCCGTCGCCGAAGTGGCGGAGATAATGGGTATGGGGGAAGTGGACGCTATGTGCGATCTGCTGCTGGACGAAGACTTGCAAATCTCCTACGTTACTCCCGGACCCAACCTGCCAACCCTGCCGGACTTCATCACCCACCCTAGGTCGATGGTGGGCACCGATGGTCTTTTGGTAGGAGATTACCCTAGCCCGCGTACCTATGGAACCTTCCCGACGATACTCGCCGAATACGTTCGTGACGAGCGGTCAATCACTCTCGAGGAAGCCATTCGGAAGATGACATCAATGGCGGCTCTTCGCCTGGATATCCGGGACCGAGGGATGTTGCGCGACGGCATGAAAGCGGACATCGTGGTGTTCGATCCCAAGACGGTGAAGTCGCCTGCCACTCGCCACGAGCCCAAGCAGTTCCCCGTGGGCATCGATTACGTTCTAGTTAACGGCAGTATCGTGGTGGACCGGGGCCAGCACACCGGCGTTCTGGCCGGTCGAGCCTTGCGACATGGCCGTGCCTCGACATAGCATTCATCGAGGATGGGCTCTCAGAGCACATTTGCCAGCAGTGGTGGCCAGCCCGGAGAAAAAACCTCAGAGGATCAAGCTGGGTCATGAATAGCACGCCATATCTTTTCTGGGGTCAGGGGCGTGTCTATGTGACGTACGCCGGTGCTGTATAGGGCATCCATGACCGCGTTGGTAATCGCCGCCGGGGACGCCACAGTGGGCAGCTCACCGATGCCCTTCGCTCCCAGCGGATTCAAAGGCGACAGGGTCTCCAGAGTATCCAAAGTCAAATCCGGCATGTCCTGGGCCTTGGGCATGGCGTAGTCCATAAAGCTGCCGGTTAGCGGCTGGCCGTCGCCGTTAAACTCCATTCCCTCCATCAGCGCTTGCCCCAGCCCTTGGGCGACACCCCCTTGGATTTGGCCTTCCGCCAACATCGGATTGAGGATTCGTCCGGCATCGTGTACCGCGACGTATTTCAGGATCTTTACCGCGCCGTTGTCCCGGTCCACTTCTACGACGCAAACGTGAGTGCCGAAGGCGTATGGATTATCCGGCAGGGTGTACGTAGCGTTGAACTCCAGGCCTGGCGCCACGTCTGGAGGCAACAACTCTTCATCGTGGGCCGCCGCAGCTACCTGAGAGAAAGGTATTCCGTCCTGTGGCGTCCCCTCTCGAAAGACCTGCCCCTCCCGCATTACAACGTATTCCGGCGGGCACTCAAGGACGTGAGCAGCTATCCGGACCAGCTTCTCGCGGGCCTCTTGAAGCACGGTGTGGACCGTGGAGCCGCCCACGGTTATGCCCCGGCTGGCGCCGGTACCACCTCCGGTGGGGAACAGTTGGGTGTCGCCGTGGAACATCTCCACGTCAGACGGCGTCACCCCCAGTTCATCGGCGACGATTTGGGTGAAAGTGGTCTCGGTACCCTGGCCGTGGGGAGAGACACCGCTGTAGACCGATACCCGGCCCGAGGCATCGATGACGACCCTGGCGTGGTCGGTACGCCTTTCGCCGTGGGCGCCCGATCCTTTGGTCACAGCGGCCAAACCCACGCCGATTAGCGGCGCGTCGGGTTGATTACCTTGCCTGGACTGTTCTCGCCATGCGGCGTAATCTGCTAGCTCCAAGGCCCGGTCGAACACCTTTTCGTAGTCTCCAGAGTCATAAGTAATGCCAGTCGGTGTGTGGTAAGGAAATGCGTCTGGCTGAATGAGGTTCTTACGCCTAACCTCAACCGGGTCCAAGCCAAGCTCTCGGGCGATTAAATCCACTGTTCTCTCGACGGAGAAAGCGGCCTCCGGCCCACCGGCGCCGCGATAGGCCCCGGTGGGTGCCCTGTTGGTGATAACACCAAGCACTTCTACGTCCACGGCCGGAGTTCGGTAGGGTCCGGGCAGCCGTTCGCTGGCAATGCTAGGGGCCGCAGGAGTAGAAAAGTAGAAGTAGGCCCCTAAGTCCACGTAAATCCGCACCCGCATGCCCAGGATAGTACCGTCACTCTTCACGGCCGCTTCCACTTCCGCAGTATGGCCACGGCCGTGGAACGTGATCATGTTTTCCTGGCGGTCCTCAACCCATTTAACAGGCCTGCCCAAGGTTCGGGAGAGATAGGGTATTGCAATCTCTTCCGGGAACATGCAACCCTTCTCGCCGAAACCGCCACCTACGTCCCGGGCCACCACCCGTATCTCGCTTTCCGGCAGGTTAAGGATTTGGGCCAGAAACCTCCTCACCCAATGCGGTCTCTGGGTGGAATCCCAAACCGTGAGCAACCTTTCTGTGGGTTGGTAGTCCGCTGCTATGCCCCTGGCCTCTATAGGTGCCGGTGCCAGCCGCTGTGAATGATACCTCTCACGAACCACCCGGTCGGCTTGCCCAAAGGCGGCGTCCAGGTTGCCCCCTTGATGGCGTACCCGAAGGCCTAGATTGGTTCCCAGCTCTTCGTGGATCGGGATGGTATCGTTGCCGATTGCTTCAGTGGGATCAAGTATCGGCGCCAGATGTTCGTAGTCAATTTTTATCAACTCCATGGCGTCCCGAGCCAGATTGGCGTCTTGGGCCACCACCATCGCTACCGGCTGACCCACGTAACACACTTTATCCCCGGCCAGCACCGGGTGCTCTGGAGCTTTGATATGGTCAAATTTCCCTTCATACACGCCGATTCCAGAAGGGACGTCCTGCAACACCCCGGCAATGTCATCGGCAGTGAGCACCGCCGCAACGCCAGGGGAACCGCGAGCGGCTGCGGTGTCAACGGACTTGATGCGAGCGTGGGCGTGAGGGCTACGCAGCACCGCCACGTGAAGCATGCCCGGCAGGTTGATGTCGTCAACGAAGACACCTTGTCCGGTTATTAACCTGGGGTCTTCAGCACGTTTCAGTGCTTGGCCTAAGTATGTCATGAGGCCACTCATTCCCTTGGCCGATCATCGGCCGGCTAGGCTCCGGGGAAATCAACCCGGATTCTACCCAGGGCCGTTAACAGCGGCCCCTTTTTGTTCTCGATGGTGCAGGAGGTGCTACTTGTTTGCTCTCCCGGAATTGGGCATTAAAGTCGGGAGCTACCTTAACCGAATCGGTAAAGTCGGATGCTGCCCGGAATTCTTTTCTGAGACGATTTCCTCGACCAATGGAACATGATTGATTATTTTCTTTTCAACGGCGATGGGTATTGGTGTCGAAGGGGCGGCTATTGAGCGCGGCTTTAGGGTTTCGTCAGAGTCGAATATGGCTAATCCGGCGATGGCAGCGATTCCACCGATCAGCGAGAGGCGCCATCTTCTTGGTGATTCAATCCCTGAAGGCTCGTCCAGTATCTGGCGCATCCGCAAATCACCATTTTTCTCCAACACGAATCGTTCAACTCCCGGCTCGCCTCGGAAGCTGCGAAACGGTCGAAATGAGAGCCTAATGTCATAGTAGTCGTCCCTCTGATGAGCTGTAGATACTTCCCAGACCGGCCCGACGCCAGTGTTGTTGCGGGCGTGCTCGATTGCCTGAACTCGCGCTTGGTCCAAGGAGATATAGCCAAGGGCATCGCCCTCGGCGTTGAAGTCAAATTTCTCATCTCGCTTGTCTTCTTCGGCCATGACGGCATTATACTCGGCCCGTATGGTTGAGTCTGGCAGGAACGCCGCTACGCTTTGGCTATGACCGCCACCATGCCGCCGCCTGCCGGTCCTTGATGGTACCCCCAACCGGCTGAGGCATAAATCGCTGGATCTCCGACGACGGAAGCAATCACGGCGCCCAACACGGCACGAGCCGGACGTGTGTTGAGGTCTGAATCTGTCAGCAGCGTGCTTCTATTCCCCCGCACCCGGCCGTCGAGCGATACTTGGCCCTTGCCAAACACATTGACGATACGATCCCGTTGGTCCTTAGACACCGTGCCCTCGACAGTGATTCCGACGCTGCGCAAGGCGGCACGTACACCGTCCGCGTCGATTAAGTCAGCCAGTATGTGGTGTCCGCTCACGTAATTACTTGCCGCGCCTTCGACGTTGCCGACCACTAAAACCTGGCATCGCATGAGTTCGATGCCGGACGAGGAACCGCCGCGGTTGGTGTACAGGTCTGGATTAGTGCAGATGGAGGCCGGGTCGATCGGCCCGGACAGCTCACCAAGGCCCAGCGCGATCCCCAGGGCGGCAGAGCCGTTGGAATATCCCATTGAGCGCAATGTGTCTTCTGTCACGGTCCGCGCATTTCGTGCGTGGGCTTCAGCGATGCGGTCGCTGGTCAGCAGCGGGCACTTGACCTGAACGTAATGAACGTCGTCAACGTCGGTGATCTCCGCGTCTGCCAGAGCAGATCGGACCGCTTCGCTTACAAGTTCGACCTGCACGACGGTACCCAGTTCCTCGGGCAGCAGGTCACGGGTGAAGCTTATACCGAGAGTCAGCCTGCGCTCACCGTTGGCATTGGAGGCGTTGGAGCGACGGCGCGTGAAGACTGTCGCGTGTGGTGTGATCACTCCTTCGCAACCACCGGACATGCAGAACATGACCCGGTCGTCAACTTGCGCGGCAGTCCAGCCGGTATGGGCTGCCAGGCAATCTCGGAAGGCGCGGTGCGCCAAAGGCCGCGAGAAGTCGTTCACACGCCCATTGCCCTCGGTCTTGGCGATGATGCATAAGACTTCATCCGCAGAGAGACTACCTTGAGTGATTAGCGATTCCAGCCCGCTCACGTCTTCCGGGGACGCCATCATAAACTTGTAGGCCGAACATTCCCAAGGCATGGCTTACTCCTTTCTGTTGGTCTCACGTATCGTCGGCCAGGTAGGCGAACACGTCGTTGGCCGGGTTCTTTACCCGGTTGTGCTCTATAAACACGGACGCGTTGTCGGCCACCTGTTCGCCATCTAGGTCCTCAACCGGCGCCCGGACCATGTCGATTCCCACTGATACCCCTGCGGAGGTTATCATGCCCGTCTAAGTCTCCTTATCTACCAAGTCTATCCACCGGGGAGAGGAGTCTCAATCGACTCCCTTGGGCTGCCGGATCACCCAATTCCATGATGTCTTGTTGCTCGTGGCCGGATTTTGGTCTAGAAGGCCAGTCTTGGATAAAAGCGCTTCGCCCGTGCAAAGGGACGCAACGATTTTCGCCTTTTTACAAGCAGCCGTAAGCGGCTCCACGAACTCGTGATCATCTATCAGTGCCCGTGTGCCACCGCCGCCGGGGATTAGCAGAATTTCGAAATCCACATCGTCGTCGAGGTTGTGCTCTACGATGACCACCGGGCCAGCGCCTTCCCTCCCCGTGGCGATTGGCCCCTTCTCTTTCCCGATGGTGATTACCCGATAGAGTGGCTTAGTCGTGTCTGGCATACTGGGCCTTTTCGCGTCTGGAGCGCAAGCCACGTTAAAGACCTGAATCAGTCCAAACAGATCCAATAGCGCCATGTTCCCAAATACTAAAGCTGCGACTGTTCTCATTATTCCCGCGTAAAATCTTTTGTCAGTATATTCGTCGCTGTATTCGGCATCTGCCAAGTGAACCAAAAGTAGCGGCGACGAAAGGCCAATGTCCAGGATCTAATTGGGTATTGTAGGAGCATGACGCTGCCTTGGCCACCTGTACAAATGGCCGGATCCACCTCAGCCCGGGTAGTCGCCAGACTGACAAATGAGTGGCAGTACCCGTGGTACCCGGCGGCAAAGCGTATAACTGCCTGGAATCGCCCACCAAGGATGTAGGTTCAGTGACGCCGTTGCAGAGGGCGCACGGAACAGGGAGACGGTGATCCTCATAGCAGGAGAACGGGCGGTGGCACTTGGGACCCTGGAGCAGATCGCACGGACACCGGGGGTTCTTCGTAGCAAGGGCAATGCCGTGGGTCCCATCTGGATTTCTTATTGGATATGTAGGTGTGCAGACATGGCGAACACTCAACACACGCATGGGGCTCTTTTCCATCAAAATCAGTATCCCAACAGAGATTTACGAGAACTGGCATTCAAAGTTGACCGTTCGACATTTCGGTGCTACGTTCCCTTCGATGGCGCCATGGCTCAGCCCGCGTTCCTAACGGCCAAGCAATGGCCGCCCAACGCGACTTGTGAGAATGTCCGTTTGGTTGAGGTTCCCATGGAGATATCCCATGAAGATTTTGTGATGTTTATTGACCGTGCCCTCGATGGCATGTTGCGCATCGTGGAAGAACTGGGCGACGAGCGCGCCAATATGCGTCCTGACTTGCCCGGCGCAAACTCGCCCTATGCTATCTTGACGCACTGCATTGGCGTGTGTGATTACTGGATTGGAGCACTTTTGGGGAAGCGCGAGCTTTTCCGGGACAGGGACGCGGAATTCAGGGCGTGCGGTACCGTTGTTGAGTTGCGCGAAAGGGTGGGTGAGCTTAAGGCAAAGCTTCTAGCAGATATGAAGCAGGTGCAAGGTGGCAAGCCGTTGGCATCGGCGCCGAATTCTATGTATAACCCACTGCGAGGTACGGGCTTCGGAGACTGGACGGAGGGAACAGCGCTGATTCATGCGTACGAGGAGTTAGCGCAGCATCACGGCCAAATGGAGCTTACACGTGATGTGCTGGCTGAAAGCCTGTGAGTCCCAAAAGAAACTGTGGAGGAAGGAAACCATCATGGCAATTGAGCGGATAAACCCATCGAGCCTGGGCCAGCCGGGCGGCTATCATCACGTGGTCAAGGATGGCAAGACCGTCTATCTGGCGGGACAGGTGGCTCGGGATAGGGACGGAAAAACAGTGGGAGTGGGTGATGCGGCAGCCCAAGCGGAGCAGGTATTTCGCAACATCCAGGCGGCTTTGGAATCGGTTGGCAGTGACTTGGGCCATATCTTGAAAATGACGACCTTCATGACACACCGTGAGGATTTTCCGGCCTATCGGGCGGCCAGGAGCAAGTTTCTTATCGATGACGATACCCTGCCAGCCAGCACGCTGATTCTCTGTTCTGGACTCGCCGACCCCGATTTCCGGATTGAGATTGAAGCCGTGGCGGCCATCCAGTAGGGCATAAACTCCGGTCAACATCACCCGGCCACGGGACCAGATATGGCGTTGGGCCTTCAGGTTGAGCCATGGGCTTATGAGCCGGCACCGTCGAGGCCGTCGCCTAACTGCGGGTACACGTGCTTAAGAATCCCAAGTCCTCAACATCCGGCTCCGTCTAGCATACGCGGTTATTACACTGGAGGGTGCCGGTGGTGCCACGGGGTCGCTTGTTCGTAGGCGTACGCCACCCGTAGAAGCAGGGCCTCCTCCAAGTCACGCCCCACCAATTGCAGCCCCACTGGAAATCGCTCCTCCTTGGCGAATCCGCAAGGGATGGAGATTGCCGGCAAGCCCGTCTGACTGCCCATACCATTGAGGTAGACGGCCCGAGAACGAGCAGGTACATCCCTGCCCCGGATGTTGGCGGAAACGGCGTTCCACTCGTCTCCGATGGTACTGCCGGTGGGCATCGCGATCGCGTCCACTCTTTGGAGGGCCGCGATGGCCTCTTGCCGGATGGCCATTCGCTTTTGCTGGCCATGCAAGTACTCGGCAAAGGACTGAGTTTCGCCCCGCTCCATTTGCGGGTGCAACTCTACCCACTCTCGCAAAACTTCTTCAGAGAAGTTGTCCCGCAGCCACACAGGCCCTTCAGCGGCCAAAGAGTTGTTGCGGGCTTCGAATGCCAGAGGAAGAGAAAGTTCGACGATCTCGGCGCCCAACTCCTCCAGTACTCCAATCGCATTACGTACCGCGTCTTCTTCATCCTGGTTGATCCATTCCTTCCATACCCAAGAATCCACGGGTAGCCCGATCCTCAGCCCTCTGATACCGTCCATAATCCTGGAACGGTATTCGCCCGGTTCCAGATTTATGCTCACCAAGTCTCGCGGATCATGGGCGGCCAGGGTTTCCATGGCGATGGCGTTGTCTTCTACCGTCTTCGTTATTGGCCCCGCTTGATCGGTGGTCCAAGAGGTAGCCCAAACGCCGAATCTGCTGATGCGGCCGAAGGTTGCCTTGAAACCCACCAGGCCGCAGTTGCTGGCAGGGTGGCGCACGGAGCCGCCCGTATCGGTTCCGATTGACAGCAAGCCCATACCTGAAGCCACCGCCGAGCCGGACCCGCTGCTTGTGGTACCCGGACTGGTGGCCGGATCCCATGGGCTGTAGCACATCACCGGGTTGTCGCCGCGCCCGATGTGAGAGTACACCTTGCCCAGTAATACCGCCCCCGCTTCCTCTAGCAGGACGTGGACGGTGGCGGATTCCTGGGGTTTGAAGTCGGTCATCCGAGGGTTGCCGAAGGTGGTGCGAATCCCCTGGGTTGCGATCACGTCCTTCAAGGTGTACGGGATGCCGTGCAAAGGTCCCCGGTATTTGCCGCTGATGATCTCCTTCTCTGCTTGCTGGGCCCGCTGAATCGCGTATTCAGGAGTCATGGTCGTGAAGGCATTAAGAGTGGGGTCCAAGCGTTCGCTCTGCTCTATGCATGCTTGGGTCAGTTCCACGGGCGAAAGTTGTCGTTCCCGGATAGATCGGCTGACCTCAGAAATGGTGGTGTTTAAAAGATCGAGCCCAGTCATAATGTTTCCTTCCTTAGGATGCAGTAGGGATGCTCGTGGCGATGGTCAAAAACCGCGATTGGCTAAAGTGGGCCGACCAGGAGGTGCACCAAGTTTCCGGCTTCTCTTGTCAAAAGATAGAAGTTTCGGACTACCGGACACTGCTATGTAGGCTGAGGGCGGTCAAAGATTGCCGAAGCATGCGTGCCAGATCCAGCAATACTGGGAGCGGCTAGCTCCTCCTCCAGAACTCCCACCACCTTTTTCGAGGCTGGTTCTCCGTATTCACAGATTCGGTGGATGAGACAGGGTCGGCAATCGAACCAGGATCAGAAACCGGTATGGCTTCACGGTCAACTGGAACATACTGTACACCATGAATCACCGACACGGCTCTGCTCCCAACGTGGGCTTCGCCGGTGATGTGGAATAGGGCGTGCCGGATCTCCACTGCTGCCATGGCCCGGCGATACGTTGCTGAGGCGTAGAAGTCGCCGATGATATTGCTGCCTAGATCGTTGACCACCTGGTTAGATGCGGCCATGATGTTCTCTACATTGAGGGTTTGGCCGATCAACGCCCGTTCCACCGAGGATGCTCTCACTGGAGCCGGCACCAATCCTCCCACCGCGATACTGGCCGCCGTGCACCGTTCGCCGTCCATGGTAACCACGACGGCTCCGCCCACAACTGCGTAGCCGGAGGCAGGGTGGGCTATTTTGGCGTACTCGGAACGCTGATTTGCGGCAAAGCTCGGTACCTCGACCGCGGTCAGCAGTTCGTTGCCGGCTAGATTGGTGGTCAGCGGACCCAGAAAGAAGTCTTCGGGAGCAGCGGTTCGAGACGCGCCGCCCGGGCCTTGAATCACGAACCGGGCATTCAAAGCGGTCAGGACAGTGGGCCAATCGGATGCCGGGTCGGCGTGAACCACATTGCCACCAATGGTGCCCCGGTTACGCACTTGGGAATCTCCGATGCCGCCGGCCACTTCCGCCAGCATAGAACAGGCATGCTTCACATCGTGAGAAGATGCGATGTCCCAATGAGTGGCCAGCGCGCCAATGCTCACTGTCTCGTTGTTAATGATGATCCTTTTCAAGTCGGCGATGTCGCCAATGTCGATCAGGGCCGTCGGCCTAGCCAACCGCAGCTTGAGCAATGGGATCAGGCTGTGGCCGCCAGCGATCAGTTTAGCCCCGTCGTTGGCACCCAACAGTTGAATGGCTTCCGCCACCGAACTCGCCTTGTGGTAATCAAATTCTGGAGCGAACATATTGTGTGCCTCTCTTGCTAGTTGAATAGCTTAGCTTCCCTGCGGACTTGGGATCGCGCGGCCGGTTTATGCTTGGTATTTTTCGGGCCTAGTTGGGGCGTTCTATTCGACGTTGAATCCGCTCGATGGCCAACATGAACGAATAGTAATGCCGGCTGGAGGGATTCGTCCAATGGAGCCAAGGACGGCACGTGGACTTTTCAGACTCACCTAGAGAAGTGTATGTCGTGTGGCCCAGACAGGGGGAGCCGGTGATTATCGTGGGTACGGTGGGAGTGGCCAGGATCCGCCGAGATTCATGGGTATCAACAATCGAGGAGTACCGCGACTATCGTCAAACGGCCGTTGGGTGCATGGTGGAGGTCACCAAGCTTTCGAGTTAACAGACCGTCACGTTTAAGCTACCCACGATTCCGGCTTAGACATTCCGCGGCGGCAGGCCTACAATTCGGGGAATGCGGGAGTCGGGATCGGCCAATCTAAACGACCTCCGCCTCGAATAATGAGGAGGAGCCAACATGGAAGAACTGAAGGAGATGGTCTGGCAGGCCGACGATGAGACCGGTTGGGAAGCTTTAGGCACAGCCGGGGCATTCATCAAGATTCTATGGGAAAATTCGGAGACCGGAGCGTCAATAGCCTTATTCCGGGTAAACAAGGGCGGCGGAGTGCCTACTACCCACGTGCACGCTTCCAACCAGTTTATGTACTGCCTTAAGGGACGCTATCGCTATACCGCCAGTGATATCGAGCTCACGCCGGGGAAGTTCTACTGGAACCCTAAGGACCATCCTCACGGACCGACTCTAGCGGAAGAGGATTGCCTGTTAGTGGAGATCTACGACGGTCCCCATTACTACGAGACCCCTGATTTTGCTGTACACCGGTAACGCCAAGGCTTCTTGGAAGTCGCTCAGGTTGTTGTAGACCAGAGACCTTTCGAGAGTCGGGACCGCTCCCGCATTCATCCACACTTCTGAAATGCGTTTCGGTTATCCTGGGGAATGAGGAGGTTACCTATGACAGACTTAGCTTTGACCATGGCCTGCGGACCATATGACCGCATGGAGGCCCTGCGGTATGGTGCGGTCCGCCCCCAGGGAGTAGACCTGAGGTACCTTGCTATTCAAGACCCCACGGAGATCTTCGGCCGTATGTTGCGCCACCGGGAATTCGACCTTGCAGAGATGTCTTGCTCGCGCTACTTGAGCCTTCGCGGGCGAACAGATTACCCATTCATTGCGCTGCCGGTGTTCCCTTCCAAGCTTTTCCGCCACGGCTTCATCTTCGTGAATACTAAAGCCGGCATTCAAGGCCCCAAGGACATGGAGGGAAAGAAGGTTGGTGTTCCCACCTACAGCCAAACGGCTGCGGTATGGATCCGAGGTATTTTGCAAAGCGAGTACGGGGTGGATCTGGACCGTATCCACTGGTACGAGGGACCAATAGACGTTCCGGGGCACCAAGACCTCGCCGCCGGACGCCCGGACAAGAGAATCTCGATCCAAGAGGTCCCAGACGGTCAAACACTCAGCGAAATGTTGGCGTCAGGGGAGTTGCACGCCATGATCGGCGCCCGCGCCCCGGGGTGCCTAGGTACAACCGACCGCGTCCAACGCCTATTTCCCAACTACAGAGAATTGGAGCGGCAGTATTACCGCGACACGGGCATCTTTCCCATAATGCACACCGTGGTCATGCGGGAGGAGGTTCACCAGGCCAACCCCTGGGTGGCTCAGAGCATTTACAAGGCCATGGTCGAGTCGAAAAAGATGTGCCTCAGCGAGATGAAGTTCACCGGGGCCATGCGCTACACCCTTCCCTGGCTCTACGACGACTTGGACGAGATGGACGACGTTTTCGGCGGCGACCCTTGGCCCTACGGGATCGAAGCCAACCGAAAAAACCTAGAGACGTTGCAACAATACTTGATAGACCAAGGCTTCGCCAAGGAAGCCCGGCCGTTGGAAGATCTGTTCACGCCGGTCGTCGGCGCGGGCACCTAGGTTCAGTGCCGTGGGCGCCGATTGTGTCCCAAATTGAGTCTTGGCAAACACTATGCACGCATAGTGTTTGCCAATGCCGACCAGATGTTTACAACGACATTGGCGGGCCACACGAAGCCCTCAAGAGGCGTGAAAGAGGAGCGGTGCCGGTTTGGCAGCGCCGCTGAAGACCACGACTCCCATCGGCACCGAAACTCACATAGTTCCCACTTAAAGCTCCTTAGATTGCGTTACCAAGATTCTTTACTGTTCGTCAAACAAGGATCGTGGGAACATCGAGGGTCCACCTCGAAGTATCAAAACGTTGGAACGCCGGCGATGTCCGTTAATCCATTCGGACTGGGCACCATCCAAAGGTAACGCGGGCGCAACGGATGCAGTACTTTATATTGCTGTTCTGCGATGGTTTAAGTTCAATTCCGTCGATTAACGTCACCGCTTGCTATAGCCACGGCTTTTTAATATCATTCGATTCGATAGAATATCTGTAAGATCAGGCCAACATGTTCTATGCACCGGGTAAATTCCACAGGGCAGGCGGCACTCACTGGTTCGAGGGGCTAGGAGATGTAATTCGACTTACGATAGGCTTTGGCGACAATCCTCGGATACAGCCGCTGAAAGACGGTACGGTAAAACCCGACAGTATCAAACTGGAGTTCCAGGCATCCCGCAACCTGTTCTATCACAATCTAGCTATTGACGATCTCGATTGTTCCGAGATGGACATCTCGGAAACCATCCTCGCAAAGGAACGGACCGACGGCACAAGGTGGGACTGGACTGCCGTGCCCATATTCTTGAGCAGGGCTTACGGTTGGACGGGTATTCTGGTCAACGACTCATCAGGGATTGAGACCCCGGCAGACCTAAAGGGAAAGCGCGTCGCCGTGCCCGATTACGACATGACCTTCGCCTTGTGGATGAGGTGCGTGTCGGGTACAAAGGGACAGAGGATAATCCTGTCACGCGGGAGTTAAATCGCGGATTCCAGGGAATGACCACCGGATTGGACTTTTGGCTCGGAAATGGCCCGGCCTATGTGGGAAGCCCGGAAACGGTGGCTAAGCGGCTAGAGAAGCAGCACCAGCTCATAGGGTTCGATGTGTTCTGCGGCCGGCACCGATTCGGCGAGATTGCCAGTCCGCTGGTGGAGAAGTCCATCCGGCTCTTCGGGGAGAAAGTGATTCCGGCCCTGCTTTAGCCAGCCTCGGCCTACTTCATGGCCAGGGATCCCTTTGTTACTTTGAGAAGTGGGTGGAGGCCGGCTACAAGTATGACTAAAGCTCCGCCCAGCTTTTGGCCGCCACCTGCTTACTCCTCCAAATGCCGTAAGACCGGGCTCCATACTCCAAGCCACAGGGCG
>Ga0208113_1000593_pt1 | contig 18020 bp, 19 predicted proteins | sample Knorr_S7_td_NADW_FD_185598 | JGI IMG/M metagenome (GOLD analysis project Ga0208113, IMG submission 185598) | Marine microbial communities from Southern Atlantic Ocean transect - Knorr_S7_td_NADW_ad_2505m_LV_A (SPAdes) (version 2) | ecosystem: Environmental > Aquatic > Marine > Oceanic | place...
AATGTGGCATTTTTGTTAGCAAAAAGTCTGAAAAAACCTCCTCAAGAAATTGCTCAAGGATTTGTAGATGCATATGATATTAATCTAAACGATGAATTGGAGAAAGTAGAAGTACAAAGTGGTTACATCAATTTTTTTCTTGACACACATAAATTCAGTAAAGCTGTTTTATTAGAATCACAGAATGAGAATTATGGTGGTATTGACGTTGGGAAAAATTCTAAACTTATAGTTGAACATACTTCAGTCAATCCAAATAAGGCATTACACATTGGCCATCTGAGAAATGTTGTAATCGGTGATGTAGTTTCTAAAATTCTTTCAAAAGTAAACTATGATGTTAAAGTTTTGAATTATGTTGATGACTCTGGTCTTCAGGTTGCTGACATAATTGTTGGCTTTAAATTTGGAGGATTTTCAGAGATACCGCCAGCTGGGGAAAAATTTGCCAATTACTGTGGTGATACAGTTTATGTCAAAACTAGTGCAAAATATGCAAATGATGAAGGCTTGGAGTCAAAACGGCGTGAAATTTTAAAGGAATTAGAGGATTCAACATCTGAAACTGCAAGATTTGGAAAAATACTAACTAGAAAAATCTTAACTGATCAGCTAGACACAGTTTGGAATCTTGGTGCGTCGTACGATTGTTTGAATTTTGAATCTGACATACTGTATTCAAAACTTTGGGAAAAAGTATTTGATGATATGAAATCTGAAAATCTCATACGCCTTGAAAACGAAGGTGACAATGCAGGTTGTTGGGTATTACCAATTGAAAACGAAGATGATAAGATACTTGTTAGAAGTAATGGTGTTGCAACATATGTTGCAAAAGATATACCATATGCTGCATGGAAACTTGGTGTATTAAATGACCCATTCAATTATGCAAAATATACTACACAATCAAATGGGAAAATATTGTATGAAACAACGCTTGAAGAATCACAAGAGCCAAAGCAATCTTTTGCTGCTAATAAGGTCATAACAGTTATTGACAACAGGCAAACTAACCTTCAGAAAATTGTCGCTAGCCTTATGTCAAAATTTAAGCCTGAGAGTTCTTATGTTCACCTTGGCTACGAGGCAGTTACACTAAGCTCTGAAACTGCAAGCCTTCTTGGTAACAAAACTGATGGAAAAGACGTGCAAATGTCAGGTAGAAAGGGCCTTTACGTTAATGCTGATGAAATGATAGAAAAACTTGAAAAACGCATTTTTGTTGAATCAAAAGAAAGGAATAATGATCTAGATGATGAATCATTAAGCAAGATATCTCATAATGTTGCTATCGGAACTATAAGATATGAATTGATTAAACCTGACCTTGACAAAATCATTACTTTTGACATCAATTCCTCACTTAAGCTCGAGGGAGATACATGCAGTTACATTCAATATTCATGTGTTAGGGCTTCGAGAATATTAGAAAAATTTGGTAATGAACCAAACTTTGATGTGCAATTTGATCAATTGAATACTGAATATGAGATTAACCTTATCAAACAAATTGGAATGTTTGAGATCTTTGTTAGTGATGCTGCAAAAAATTATTCCCCAAAAGTCATTGCAAGATATTGTTATGGTTTGGCTGTTACGTTTTCCTCATTTTATGAACATGTCAAAGTGTTGAAAGCTGAGACACCCGAATTGGTTAATGCAAGATTATGCCTTGTATTATCATTCAAACTAACTTTGGAAAAGGCACTTGATTTGCTTGGAATTATAGCACCAGAGCGTATGTAGATAGATTATTACATATAATCAAATTTAGTATCCAATCTTATGTCAAAAATAAAGCAGAACAATTATGTTTTATTCTTTTATAATGATTCAAAAAAATGGCTTGTTAAGATTTCAAAAAATGAACAACTTCACACTCACATTGGTGTTCTCAAGCATAGTGATGCAATAGGCAAGGAATATGGTTCGAGACTTGTCTCTAACAAGGACAAGTACGTCTATCTTTTTGAACCAACCATTCATGATTTTGTAATGAAGATACAACATGGTACTCAGATAGTTTACCCAAAGGATTTGGGCTACATTGTAGCTAGAACAGGTCTTACAAGCGGCCAAAAAGTTGTTGAGATTGGAACAGGCAGCGGCTCATTAACATCATTTCTAGCTGGAATAGTAAAGTCACGGGGTCATGTGTACACATATGATGTTGAACCTAAATTTATGAAAATAGCTGAAAAAAATATCAAAAAAGCAGGAATGTCAAAATATGTTACAATGAATGAATTTGACTTTAAGAAGGCAAAAAAGTTACCACATTCAGAAATTGATCTGGTTGTAGTTGATCTTGGTGATTCTTGGAATGTTGTTCCGCAAGCACGAAAGATGTTAAAAGGCAGTGGGGCTTTCATAGCAATCTGTCCTACTATGAACCAACTTGAAAAATTAGTTTCTGTTCTGGTACAAAACGAATTTTCTGATATTGAATGCACAGAACAGATACTTCGCCATATTGAAGCACGTGAGGGGAAAACAAGACACTCTTTTCGTGGAATCGGGCATACAACATATCTTGCTTATGCAAGGAAGGCATTCTTTGATAAAAAACCTGTGAAAAAATCAGGAAATATCAAGACAAAAGCTGTAAGTAAAAAGAAGGTTTATTCATCAAAAAAGTAAGAGGGTATAATGTCAAACACTATCACATCAAGCCTGGTAAAAAAATTCGTACCTGTACGAAAATTATCCTCAAGAAAGGGAGACAATGGTAAGGTCCTTGTTCTTGGTGGAAGCTACATCTATCATGGTGCGCCGGCACTATCATCTCTTGCTGCATTAAAGACAGGAGCTGATCTGGTTTACACATGTGTTCCAAAAATTAATGTACAATCTACTCGTGCTATTTCACCAAATCTCATTGTAATTCCTTTGGTTGACTCTAAACTAACTCGTGGTGCGGTTAACAAACTATTGGGTCAGATTCCTAATGATCTTGATTCAGCCACCATCGGTATGGGTCTTTCAATTCAAGATCCTGAGGCGCTAAAGCTTTTGGTTAAATCATTACTTGATAGGGATGTTAGACTTTCACTTGATGCAACTGCACTAGTGAATTACATTCTTCCACTTTTGTCTGGGAAAAATGTAGTTGTCACTCCACATGCAGGCGAGTTCAAAAAGATGTTTGGAGAGGTTCCTCCAGAGTCAAAAAAAGCACGCATTACAATGGTTGAAAAATTTGCAAAGGAGCATTCTGTTACGATTCTACTAAAGGGCCAAACTGATATAATTTCTAACGGTGCAAAAACATATCTTAATCCAACAAATACTCCTGGAATGACGGTTGGTGGAACCGGCGATATTCTTTCAGGTATTATAGCTGGAATGCTTGCACGTAATAGAGATACATTAGAGTCTGCAGTAGTTAGTGCATACTTTAATGGTCTTGCTGGTAAGATGACACAGAAAAAACTTGGACATCATATAACAGCAACCGATTTACTAGATGCTTTGCCTGCTGTCATGAAATCTTTTGATAAAATAAAATGAGTATGAAAAAAGTTCTGGGGCATGTTGACAAAAACATGAATGTGCTTGTTAAAGATCTTCGTGTATTGATACAGCAGCCAAGTGTTTCTGCTAAAAATCAGGGGATAAAAAAATGTGCAAATCTTGTAAAAAACACATTAAAAAAATCTGGTATAAAGGCAGAAATCTTGAGCATGAAAGATTATCCACCCATCGTATATGGTGAAGTAAAATCAAAGAAAAATCCAAACAAAACATTATTGTTTTACAATCATTATGATGTTCAACCAGTTGAACCAGTTGAACTTTGGGATGATGATCCATTTAGTGGAAAAATAAAGGGAAATAGAATCTATGGAAGAGGTTCATCTGATGATAAGGGAGAACTGATCACACGTGTAAGAGCTGTCACATCATTTCTAAAAGTTACAGGAGATGTTCCATGCAATGTAAAATTTGTTATAGAGGGAGAGGAGGAAACCGGAAGCGCACACATTGAAAAATATTTAAAAAAATACAGAAAGAAGTTTTCCTGTGATGGTGTGATATGGGAGTTTGGACATGTTGATAGTAAAAACAGACCCATCATAGATCTTGGAATGAAGGGTCTTCTGTATGTTGAATTGTCATTGAGAGAATCAAAGATGGATTCACATTCAAGCCTTGCAGTATTGATTAAAAATCCTGCGTGGCGTTTAGTCGAAGCCATAAAAACACTCCGTACTACATCAGGAAAAATTTTGATTAAAGATTGGTATAAGGAAGTACAACCTCTTGACAAATCAGACATCAAAATTCTAAGGTCTTTTCCATTTGATGAGAAAGAATTCAAAAAAGAGTATGGAATTAAGGAATTTCTAGGAAACAAGACTGGACTTGAAATTAAAAAATCTCTCGTCGCTGAACCAACGTGTAACATAGCAGGGATAGTTTCCGGATACTACGGTGAAGGAGCGAAAACTGTTCTGCCAGCAGAAGCGCGGGTGAAAATTGATTTCAGATTGGTGCCTAAAATGAATCCAAAAAAACAAGTTATGAGACTAAAACGTCATCTAAGAGTAAAAGGATTCAGTGACATTAAGATCAAGGTGTATCATGGTGAGGCTGCAGCAAGGACTAATCCCAAGCATCCGTTTGTTTCTGATGTTACAGAAGCCGCACGAAAATCTTTTGGAAAATATGTGCTAAGTGTTTCTAGTGCTGGAACTGGCCCTATGCATGCATTTACACATATTCTAAAGGCACCAGCAATTGCTATTGGCTCTACATACGTTTTTTCACGCATTCATTCTCCAAATGAGTTTACGCGCATTGACTTGCTGAAAAAGACTACAAAATGCATGTGTCTAGTATTGGATAACTTTGCTAGATCTACTAATACTTTGTAAATATGCTATCGCAATAACTTTTATTCTCCTCTAGATTCACTTGATCTATGACTGCAATGTATATGCCTGGGGCTACTGCTGTGGGTATAACATATGATGGTGGCGTAGTATTTGCAAGCGAACGAAGAATAGCTTATGGTAACTTTCTTGTTAGTAAAACTACTAAAAAGACATTTGTTATAACACCGAATGTTGGGGCAGCATGTGCTGGTCTTGTAGCAGATATGCAAATTCTTTCATTACAGGTTGCTGCTCTTGCAAAGATTAGAAGGATGGAGATTAAACGTGATGTTCCTCCAAACACGATTGCAAAGATGATGTCTAATATGATGTATGAACGAAGATACTTTCCTTTGCTAACACAAGTTATAGTAGGCGGTCTAGTTAGTGAACCAAAAATATACACTTTGGACCCTCTTGGCTCAGTATTACCTGATGACTATGCTGCTGTTGGAACCGGGGCTGAGATGGCACTGGGCGTATTAGATCCACAATTCAAAAAGGGAATGACTGAACAAGAAGCAACTGATCTTGCAGTTAAGGCTGTCCGTTCTGCTAGCATGAGAGATTCTGCAAGTGGCGATGGCATAGATGTTCTATTAATAAACAAAGATGGAACCAAAGAATTATCTGAAAATATAATCAGTACTTAAGTTCTTTCTTCGCTTCCCAATAATCATCTGATATGTAATGTATATTTTTCACCGCCATGCCTTTATCTGTCTCTTTCATCTGCTCACTTGACATCTCAGCCTTTCCTACGGCTAAAAATTTGTGCTGAGATTCTTCCACTACACATACAATTTGACCCTTTTCAAAAGAGGAAAATTTTGTTATTCCTGGTCTCATCACATTAGCTCCCTTACAAACGAATTTGATAGCGCCTGCATCAACCATTACATTTGGAAACATTTCTAAAATTGAAATGTTATCTAAAAATGGAAGTATGTCATCAGCAATCTTTACTGCAGTAATACCGTTACCAGTAATAATTATGCCACTCTCATTTATTTGATGGAATTTCAGATTTTTTTGTTTTGGTAATTTGATTTTCCATTGTGAATTAATCTGACCAAGCACTTTGGCAGTTTCACTTTTTGATATCAGATTTGACTTCAAGTTGTTTCAATGTTTTGCTGAATCTCATTTTTTATGTCGATTAGATCTCGTAAAATAGAGCTCGCAGTTTCAATTCCACCTGCACCACGACCAATGATAGTTTGTGTTCCTGATTGTTCAGATGTAAAGGAAATTGCATTTAATGTTCCACTAACACATAAAGGATCATCCATAGGAATTTCTTTTGGTTCAACTACTAGTTCTTTATTGCAAGATGCAATCAATTTTATGGCACATTTTTTAGATGAAGCTTTTTTAATGTCACTAACATCTACTTTCCTAATTCCGATTCTTTTAATGTCTGGCAGAGTAACTTTCATTCCCATTATCCAATTTGCTAAAATTACAAGTTTAGCAGCAGCATCAAGACCATCCAAGTCAAGAGATTCATCTGCTTCAACGTAACCCCTTTTTTTAGCATCGCTTAACGCCTCCTTGAATGTTAAGCCATTTGTCATATTGGTTAGAATATAGTTGGTAGTACCATTTAGTATACCATCAAATGAAATTATGCGTTCACCACTTAAGCTATTTTTTGCATAATTCAAAATAGGTGTGCCACCACCCACTGTTCCACTGAAACGGAAAAGAGTATGGTTGTATGTTGCAAGCTCCATTAAAGATGGGAAAGCAAGTGCCAAAGGACCTTTATTGACAGAAATTACATGCATGCCACGTTTCATTGCACCGATGATATGTGACATTCCTGGTTCCGCATCTTTATAGTTACTTTCAGTTGTTTCAATCAGAACATCAGCTTCTAAGTCATTTACCATGTTAATTCCAGAAATATTGTTATTTGTTTTGGCATATTTTTTTACAGAATTGTATTGTTTTTTTATTTGAATTAATCTATTAATGTCTAGACCTGAAGCATCTACTGCACTTCCATTTCTATCGCATATGCCGACTATTCTTGGTTTAAGTCCATATCTGGCATATAGGTCATCAGATCTTGATATCAGAAGTTTTGCAAAGCTTTGACCCACTACACCAAAACCACAAAGTATGATTCGCATAGTATTGGAAACTGTAATGGATTATTTAGTCTAACTTATCTAAACTCAAAGAAACAGAGTTGATACAGTATCTACGATTGCTTGGTTGTGGACCATCATCAAAAACATGTCCTAAATGTGCACCACACTGTTTGCAATTTACTTCTGTTCGTAACATACCGTAGGCAGTATCTTTTACGTATTCTATATTATCGCTGTTAACAGGTTTAAAAAAACTTGGCCAACCAGTTCCAGAATCAAATTTTGTTTCAGACTCAAAAAGTTCTAAACCACAACATGAACATTTGTAAATTCCTTTATCTTTACAATCCCAATATATGCCTGTAAATGGTCTTTCTGTGTCTTTATTTCTGCACACATCATATTGTTCTGGTGTTAGTTCTTTTTTCCACTCGTCATCTGTTTTAGAAATTTTATTAGTCAAGCCTTTCTTCTTTTTTCTTCTGTACGTTTCTCTGATTCAAATCTTTCTAATTCGTACTGATCCAAATCAACATATTTCATAATCTTACTTAGTGTTGGGTGTCTTTTACTCATTGCAATATACATTTGCTGTGCAACTTTTCGATAATCTGGGTGACCTTGTGGAACTGTTCTTAATTCAATTAAATGTGTTGCCTCACGTAAATTAAAATGCATGAAATATGGATAGTTATAGGCAAAATTAACAACATATTGAGCTTGTTCAGGAAATTTTTTTCTCAATTTCTGAAAAACATTTTTTGTTGTGTACATACAATCTTTGAAATCTTTTTCAATGCCCAATTCTATAATCTCTGTTGCTGTATCAAATCCATGATCAGTTGTAAGTAATTGCCTTTCAAGTGTTAATGCTCTATGTCTATGAAAATCTCTAAACATTCCAAAGTTAGTTATTAGATCAAAAGTATAATTTACCATTTCAAAAGCTCTTGGTGGACTATGTCTTCTGTTTTGTCTTATCTTACTTAGATACTCAATAATTTTAATTTTTGATTTTTTATTCATCTTCTTAACATTTTGAAAAATTTGTTCAAATGGAAAGCTTGGTGACTGTTCAAAAATTAGCGCTGTAATGACGCTGTTAATTGCTCTAGTTTCAGGCTCAAATTCAACTAATTTAGTCCTGCTTCCAAGAATAGGCTTGCCACTAACGTAATTTTTAGACAATTTCAACGAAAACCCCTTGATTGTGTTAAGATATTTTTGAAATGCCTTTCCGTATTTGTCGTTTGAACGACTAACAAATGATTTGATTGTAGTATCTAATTCGTGCTTGATTTTTACTGCCAACTTCTTTTCCTCATCTAGTTTTGAAGCAAAGAGAATCATTACAAGATATTCAAATGCTCTACCATTACCAGTTATGCCAACATTTGTTAAAGTAGAAGCTGGTAAGAAACTTCGCAAAGCATCTAACGCCTTCGCTTTTGTTGCAGCACGATAAATCACGTTAGCTGATTTTATACTATTTTCATTTTTTAATTGGGAAATCTTTTTTTCAATATTATCGTCATCCTTAAATTTATAATTATCAATTGGATCATTTTCTCGTATTAATTTTAACATTGGCTGAATATTTTTTGTGTAGATTTTAAAATCTAAATTACACGCATCTAAATAATCATCACCAAATCTGGATTTTAATATAACAGGTTCACGATAAAATTTGAATTTACCATTTACCTTTTTATCCCAAGCAACGTATCTTGAAGATTTTTCTAAATAGGATAAGCCAATTCTTCTATCTTCAATTTTTTTAACTGCAATATTGGATAATCCTTCGATTGCAATTTGTGCACTGCCTAGTTCAGCAACTGAATCATCACCATATTCAAGTAAAACACGTTTGTAAAATTCCTCCCCACGATTTTGATTTTTTAAAAACTCATCAAGAAATACTCTACGCATATTTTTATCTGTTCTACTATATCTTGACATGAGAGCACCCCTATCTACCTGCTTTGGTGTAGTGATGGCAAAAACTGAACCATCAATGTTTGAAAAATGTTTCAATAGTTTTTTTTTCTCTGAATTTGAAAATTTTTCTTGCAATATATGTACAAAGTTTGTTATTGTAATAAATAATATTGGATGAAAAACACGATCAATTATGATCGCAAAAAACTAACAGTCACATGATAGTTTTATGTCTCAAGTTTCTTTTGTTTGATTTATCTGAACCAGATCTGATGACTTGGACTGTTGTAGTTTTGTTTGCCACCTTAACAATACCTCTTTAAACTGGTTTGCTTCAGCTTCGTTCTCCGTATACATTAGAGCCGTAACCCATCTGCCTTTACCTGCTGGACCACCAAGAGAGTTCATCCAGAAACTGTCTGGTAAAGTTTTTACTGCCTTATCATCAGGATCACGACTCAAATCAGTCCATCGTTTTGCGACAAATGTCAGAATTTGATTTAGCTGTTCTTTATCAATCATTTAACTGAATATACGTACTTGAGGATTTTAAAATTACGATTTTACGCTTCATTTTATCAATGGGTTAATTTCTTCTTACTAAAACGAGCAACCATTTTTACACTCAGTCGGTTATACGTATCCTTAAACAACGCAATATGACTAAAAATGAACCAGATATAGTCGGCAGAGAGGTCAAAGATATGTATGGAACATTAGTGGGTAAAGTATTAGGCACTCTTACTGATATTGATGGCAGTATTCAAACTGTTGGTGTAGACTGTGGTTCAGAAGGATTAAAACAAATTCAATATGAGCAGCTTGTTTTACAGGAGGACATTGTAATCTATATACCAAAGTGGAGACTTCAAGCACAAAAGTTCATGAGGGAAAAAGGGCTCACTCTTCGTCGTATCAATGCATTAGCAGATATTGTTTCAGAAAATAGTAAAATGAAAGATGATACTGAAGTCATTCATAATAAATACAAATCAAAATTAGCAACTTTAGATCAAATTGAATCAAAAATTAAGAGTGAATTTTTAGTTCGCTTAGGAGAAATTGAGGACCAAGTGAAGATGGTTAAGGAAATTTTATTTGATGCTAAAGTTCAAATTAAAAGTGAGGAGATTACTGAGCCAACTTTTACGACTATACAAATGCATGCAAATAATATTCTTGAACGCTTTTCTCATGAAAAGGCTGAAATTGACAAAGTTCAAAATCGTATTGATGATCTTTCTTTGGAATATAATGAATCTATTGAAAATCCAAAACAGTACATTCAACAATCAGCTATGACTTATCTTGATTCATCTACTGGTATTCAATCACAAACTTTTAACCAACCAATGTCAACATTACCTGAACCCGAATCAACATTACCTGAACCCGAATCAACATTACCTGAACCCGAATCAGCATTACCTGAACCACCAGTAGAATGTGCTGATTCACACACACCAGTACCCACTACTAATTCTAATGACTCTGATGTTTCGTCACAACCTGATGAATCTGATTGGTTGTCTAGAATGGAATCCGAATAATAATCTTAATCTTTTATTTTTAACTATTATTTGAAAATTTTTTGTGAAGTTGTAATGTTTGATTCACAATTTCTTTTAATCTTGTTTTAACATCTTCATTTGCTATTTCATTATTTTGTATTGTATCAGAAGTTACAAAAACAGGTCTAGGATTAGTAATTACGTTGAAATAAGACATCAACTGTGTTAACAAAGTTTGAACATTAGTAAACCCAATATTTCCTGAAGCTAAAATTACTAAACCCGCAATTTTACCCCCTGTTTTTTTGTAATCAATGTATTCGAACAGGTTTTTCAGAGCAGAGCTAAAAAAAGAGTTGTAAATAGGCGTTCCTATTAGCCAAATATCTGCCTCTGTAATGTCCTTAGCCGCTTGCTTGGTGGCGTCGCTGATATCTCCATTACCCGTATAGTAGTCAATACCGCCTTCTGAGAGGTTGATAAACTTTGCATCTGGGTTCGTTTGCTTAACATATTCAAATACATATCTCATCAAAACTGGGGTCTTTCCATTTTTTCGTGGACTGCCAGAAATTACTATAATTTTCATATCGCAACTCATTTGAAATTATATTTAAATCAAAACATACCACGAATTTTCAAATTATCAAGTTATTTTTTGGTTTAAGGTTAGAGATATCTAGATCATTTTATCATGAATATAGATGGATGTTGATTCCTATGATATCGGTTTGGGGCATTCTGACACTAAAGTGAGAACTGATGCTGAGTCTGATTTTGTTTTGTTTTGGGGCATGCAAGCAAAAAAACTATCATGGTTTAAACCGTGGACAAAAACACTTGAATGGAATCTTCCGTTTGCCAAATGGTTTGTTGGTGGAAAGATAAATGCTTCTTACAATACGCTAGATGTACACCAAAATAATAGGGCGCAAAAACCTGCCATCTTATGGGAAGGCGAAGATGGTGCAACACGTACTGTAACTTACCAAGATCTTTTTCATGATGTCTGTAAGTTTGCCAATGTACTGAAATCGCTTGGTGTCAAGAAGGGAGATCGTGTTACAGTTTATCTTCCCATGATACCTGAACTGCCGGTTACTATGCTTGCCTGTTCTAGAATAGGTGCTATTCACGTTGTCGTGTTTTCCGGATTTAGTACAACATCTCTACGAGATCGAATTGATGATTCAAAGTCTAAAGTAATTATTACCGCAGATGTTGGATTTCGAAAAGGTAGTATAATAAAACTGCAGGAAATTGCTGACGAGTCAATTAAAGACCTTGATTTTGTCAAACATGTGGTTGTTTTAAAGCGAACGAATTCACAATCTAATCTTTCAGCAAAGCATCATCTATGGAACAAATTAATGGATAATTCATCTGATGAGTGTGAGTCAGAGGAGCTTGATAGTACTCATCCACTTTACATACTTTATACTTCTGGCACCACTGGGAAACCAAAAGGCGTTCTACATGGAACTGGTGGATACTTAACACACTTGTATTCAACATTTGAATGGGCATTTGACATAAAAGATTCTGACATCTTTTTTTGTACAGCAGATATTGGTTGGGTTACGGGCCACAGTTATGTTGTATATGGACCGCTTCTTCATGGTGCCACTGTGATAATGTATGAGGGTGTACCTGATCACCCTACTCCATCACGAATGTGGGAAATTATTCAAAGATACGGTGTTACGATATTCTACACAACACCAACTGCATTAAGGATGTTTATGAAATTTGGAGATACACTTCCAAATTCATTTGATCTTTCTTCACTTAGACTTTTAGGAACAGTCGGAGAACCAATAAATCCTGACGTGTGGCGTTGGTATTTTACAATTATTGGAAAATCAAAATGTCCTATTGTTGATACATGGTGGCAGACTGAAACAGGAGGAATGATGCTTTCTCCACTTCCTGGACTTGAAACAATTTCACTAAAACCTGGCTCAGCAACTAAGCCTATACCTGGTACAGATATTGCTGTAGTTGATGAAAACGGTCATGAGACAGCATCTGGAAAAAAGGGATATCTTGTAATAAGAAATCCATGGCCTGGCATGCTAATGACACTTTGGGGCGATGATGAAAAGTATAGGAATGTTTACTGGTCAAAGTACAAGAACACTTACTATCCAGGAGATTATGCAATAAAAGATTCAGACGGATACTTTTGGCTTCTTGGCAGGGCAGATGATATCTTAAAGGTTGCTGGTCACCGTATTGGAACTGCAGAGATTGAGAGTGCACTAGTTTCACACATTGATGTAGTAGAAGCTGCTGTTTGTGGAATTCCAGATGAGATTAAAGGGGATGCGATTATTGTTTTTGCTATATTAAAACAAAATGTAAAAAAGGATCATGACAAATTGCGTTCAGAATTGATAGAGATTATTAGGAATGGGATAGGACCTATAGCAACACCACAACAAATCCATTTTGTAACAAAATTGCCAAAAACACGCAGCGGGAAGATTATGAGACGTCTCTTAAAGGCAATTGCCAAAAATGAAAAGATTGGTGATATTAGTACGCTAGAAGATAGTGCAGCAGTGCATGAGATTCAGGCATCATTTGATGAACTTGAAAAGACTGAGGGAAAAACAGAATAAATCTGGAACTGATTTTCATTTTTGGCAAAAATTAAGAATAAAATAATATAGTCATCACTAGAAAAAAATAAAAAAAATGCTTTATGAAAGCAATTGTGTTTACTGTTGTTCTGTATTATCAGAAGTTTCTTTGTTATCAGAGGTTTCTGTATTATCAGAGGTTTCTGTATTATCAGAGGTTTCTGTATTATCAGAGGTTTCTGTCGAAACATTACCTTCTCCTACTTTTTTTACGTTAGTAGCAGTAGGTCCTTTTGGTCCTTCACCGACTTCGAACTCGACCTTATCGCCTTCATCCAAGAATCCCTCAACGTTTGATTTATGAACAAACAAATCTTCTTTGCCTTCTCTTTCAATGAAGCCGAAGCCTTTGCTTCGGTTGAACCATTTTACGGTACCATTTTCCATGTATTAATTTTCCAATAATTATGGTCTATATAATTGAACATCTTTATTAAAAATTAAATTATTTTGTAATTTCACAGTATTTGTTATTTCCTTCGTATAACTTAACGCCAGAAATTGGAATTTTGTCTTTGAGATGCTCAAAAATCCACATTGCTATATTTTCTGATGTGGGAAAATCAAACATATTGTCAAGGTCTGTGTGATCTAATTGTTGGATTGTCTGCCAACAAATTTTTTTCATCTCATCAAATTCTATTATCATATTATCCTCATAAGTCGAACCTTTTTTTGATTCACCAGTTGCCTCTACAATTATCCTAGATGTGTGTCCATGTGGCTTACCGCACTTTGGATGACCCTTTAACGTATGTGCAAAATCTATCTCAAACTCAACACCAATTTTTGTTAGCATATTTTTCAGTATAGTAAGGGCTTGAAATACCTAGCTAATTTTTCTCTCTAAAACCACTGTTCAAGTGTATGGCTTCTCTTTTCAAGGTTATGTTTTAAACGGTTTAATGAAGATTGTATTCTTTCCCGTGAGAAATCTCTCTCATTTGAAAGATAATCTATAATTCCTGAATAATCTGTATCTTTGAATTCAATTTTATCTACTTCTATCATATCATCTTGCAGGAAAATATTTCTTATCTGATTGTATTCAATTTGTTTTAGTTGCTCCTGTATTTGTGGTATATTTTCTAGATTACCATATTTTTTAATCAGTTTTAGTGCAGTCTTAGAACCTATTCTTTCAAAACCATCAGGATTAAAGTCAGTTCCAACAAGTATACCCACATCTATAACCTGCTCTCTGGTAATGCCAAGTGCATCCAAGTTTTTTTGGTGGTTTATAATTTCTGGCTCTACGTCAATGTAGGTATTCCTGTTTGGGAGCTTTCTTCGACCTGAACTAGTAAAGTTACGTACAAGTTTTTTTGCACCAAATAGAACACAATCAAAGTCCTGACTTGCAACTGCGTCAGCTTGACCAGTTTTGTTTAGATACGAAGCAAGAGCTTCACCATCCGCCTGAGCTTGGATATGTGGTATTCCAAATAAATCAAGAAGGTGTTTGGAATCTTGAACCATTGTATCCTGCATTGATGTTGTCTGTTGTGCATACTTTCTTGCAGATTCTAAATCTCCTTCTGCTTTTGCTTTTTCATATTTTATTGTGGCTTCCTTTTTACCCAACTTTCGTCGTTCAATCTCAGCTGTTTTTAGCGATGGCGGTTTACCATCAAATACGTAGATTGGTTTTATTCCCATAGATAGAAAATTGATATTTCGATATAGTAGACCAGTGAGGTGACTGGTCACTCTTCCCTTACTATCTGTAAGGTGTAATCCTTCTGGCCCCCTAATTGTTGCCAAAAACTGATAAATTGCATTGTATGCATCAATTGCTATTATCTTTGATGAAAATGATTCAAGTTTAGTTTTTTCACGTATCAGAATATCTTTGATATTTACGCCCATACTTTAGCATCTTTTCTCCTCTTTTTTTGTTTACTGTTTTAATCGATTCACTATTTTAGGGCATAATGATTTTGTAAGATGTCGGGATAGCCAAGCTTGGTTAAGGCGGACGCCTCGAAATCTTACAACAGGATAGCGTCTGTGCATCCGCACGCGGGGGTTCAAATCCCTCTCCCGGCGCTATCTTTCTAGTATAACATAAAAGTGAGATAATAATTGATAATTAACAATGGCAGACATAGATACAACAAAAAATGTTTATCTATTTACACATGGCCGTGAGGATCTTATAGAAAAATCAACAAACGCCCTAGTTTCTAATGGTTTTTCAAAAGACAAAATCATAATGGCTGACCCAGCCAAGGCTGGAGAAGTGGATGATTATATGGCAATGTTATGGATGCCTCCAAATCCTGATCATATTAAAATTCAGAAAATAACGAAAGTTGAGCCAGCGGAGCCAACTGGAATGATAGGAGTTTGGGTTGGTGTTTCAAAAGAAGATGTTTTTGAAATTAAAATTTAAAAAATAATTAATCATTCTTATCTGTTTTATCAGAATCCTTGGGTTCATCTCGCGTATCAAAAGAGCTCCCAGGTCCTACCATGTCTTCAGGTTTCACATCTTGATCCCAGGTACCTCTTATTCCTTTTATCATTGCAATAATTCCACATATAATTAGCATTACAACAAGTGCAAAAAAGATCATTTTATCTTGAAAAGCAATATCACAATCAATTTCTGTAGGCGGACCATCATCATGATATTCATAACAGTCACCAAATTCAGCTTGGAGAGTAATATCAACATGGTCAGAACCAAAAACTGACAGAATAATAATTCCTGCAAAGATCAACCCTGCACCAATTATAATAAAGCGTATGTCACTCACACACTAGCTAAAAATATTAAATATTTTAGGCTATTCCAACGAATCTTTTAATGCTTTTAGCGAATTTTCATAGAACAGTTCAATAAATGAACAAAACTCATCAAATTGATTTTTTGTCATCAGTTCACTGTTAAAATAAGATTTCCATGTGATTCTAACTGATTTTTTTGTAAGAGACATTAATGAAATTGTTGCATGGTACGCACGTAATGGTAAACCACTAGTAGCTATGTAAGAAAAGTATTGTTCATCATTCCATCCGACTACATATTCATTAATTACACTACCATCCTGAAATTCCAGTTTTCGCCCAGCACCAACGCCAACCCTTTTCTCGGTGATATATGTTGTTTTTTTTATCTCCTTTAACCAATCCAGATTAATTATATTACTAATCTTTCTCCACGCAATTTGTTTTGATACATTAATGGTAGTAGATGTATTAGCGGCACCATTATGATAACTTGTAGAGATAAGTTTGTTCATACTATGATATAAAATCTTATTTTTTAAATATTGGTTTTAGATCGAACATATTTAAAATTGTGATATTATCTTAAATTATGGTATTTGGCTGGGGCAAGAAAAAACCAGAGCAGCAAGAAGCTGATATTGTGGCTCGAGAAAAACAAATCACACTTAACGAAATACCTGATATTATTAGTGAAATACGTTCTATCAGGGAAAGAACGATAATAGCTGAAGTGAAATCCTTTAGAAATAAAATCAATTTAAATCGTAATACCATACAGAATATTGCCACTGATCTTGAAAGCGATTCGCTGAATCTTGATGATATGGATACTCATTTAAGCAGGATAGTAAAACGCGGAAAAAATGATGTCATATCTGCCATCAAAAAAGAATGCAATGCTACTCTACCGGAAATCGATTCATTTGAAGATGTTAAAGCTTTTAACCTGATAACTTCTAGGTTGCTCAAAAAAATTGGGGACGCATTGGGAAGACAGTCTAATGTAATTCACATATTTGCAAAAAAGTATGCGAAGAAACTAAAATCTGATCTTACCATAATGACTGATGGCAACGATGAAATCAATACTGTCATCACGAATTATTCTGAATTAGAGGACAATGCTAAACAAATTCTTGATAATATATCTAAACGTGAGGCTTCAGCAAAATCTATTATTGAATTACATCAGCAACAAGAAAAAACTGAAAAAAACATACAAGATCTTAAATCAATAATAGAAGACAATATTAAAAATATCAAAAACATCAAAGATGGTAAACAATATGTTGAATTTTTAGAAAATAAGAAAAAAATTGATTCCTTATCCTCAGAGAAAAATAAAATTAAAAATGAAATTGGATTACAATTTGTTAAAATTTCGAGACCATTAAACAAGTATGTTTATGTTTCAGCTCTTGACAAGCCTCAAAAAAAATTATTAGCAGGTTTAATCGATAACCCATATGATGTTTTAACTGAAACTAACAAAAATGATATAGCACAAATATTAGAATCTGTACGTAAGGGCATTGAATCAGGTTCAGTATCAGTAAAAGATGTTAGTAAATCAATATCTCAGATTGATGAGACATTGCCCAAGCTTGATAATTTTATCAAGCAGATTATAACGTATGATAAATCTAAAAACGATATTGAAGTTAAATTGTCAAATTTTGATGATGAGCAATTAAGACTAGAAGAATCAAACTTAGCAAGAAGTCAGCGAGACAAGTTAGATGCTGAATCAAAAATCAAACTACTAGACAGTGAAATTACTAAAACAGTTGAATCAATTCCAAGATATATCAAATCTATAGAATCAATTTTAAACCAAATCTCTGCTGTGCAATATAAAATAAAGCAATCATGAATTTGTTTTCAAAAAAGAAAAAGTTTGAGCGTAAAGTGTCATTAAAGCAGGAGACAAGAGATGGTATATTGTCTTATTGTAAGATGAGCCATCCTGATGAAGGAATTTTGATTTTGCGTGGAAAATCAGAACATGGAAATGTACTCATAGACGGTTTGGTCATACCACCATTCTCTGAAACAGGTGCAGATTTTGCAGGATTTCCTCACAACCCCTTACCTTTAGATCCTAGCTATATTGGAATTGTTCACTCTCATCCTGTGGGCTCTGCCGAGCCTTCTCTTACTGATTTAAACAACTTTTTTGGTTTGGTGTCAATAATTGTAAAGTCACCTTAT
>Ga0208113_1000594_pt1 | contig 18017 bp, 14 predicted proteins | sample Knorr_S7_td_NADW_FD_185598 | JGI IMG/M metagenome (GOLD analysis project Ga0208113, IMG submission 185598) | Marine microbial communities from Southern Atlantic Ocean transect - Knorr_S7_td_NADW_ad_2505m_LV_A (SPAdes) (version 2) | ecosystem: Environmental > Aquatic > Marine > Oceanic | place...
CCTCCAGGTACGGGCGATATTCAATTAACCATGAGCCAAAAAGTGCCAGCCAGTGGTGCAGTGATCATTACCACGCCTCAAGATTTAGCCCTAGCCGATGCACAAAAGGGCATTGCTATGTTCAATAAAGTGAACGTCCCTGTGCTTGGCTTAATTGAGAACATGAGCTACTTCTTGTGTGGCCATTGTGGTGAGCCCAATCATGTATTTGGTAAAGATGGCGCTGTAAAATTAGCGCATCGTCATGGTGTGCCTGTACTAGCGAATATTCCGCTGGCCATTGAAATTCGTGAAAGCTCGGAGCAGGGTGACTTAATTGCCAAAGATAATACGGCGCAAATAAGTGAAACCTACAAAACCGCGGCTCGTGTGCTTGCTAGTAGCTTGTATTATCAACAGGCGCACTCAAGCGCAGTTGAAATTGTCATTACTGAAGATTAATTGTTGCAAAGATTTTGTTAATGGGTTTTTCTTATTAACAAGATCTTGATTGCTTCTTTAGTATTGAATTCACTCTCAAACCCCATTTTTAGCCGTATAAAGCCTGCATTTTCGTTAAACATGTCTAAAAACAAATTCGCAGTAAATGTTAATATTTTATTGACGTTTTAATAACCGTGACATACTCTAATGAAAGCGCTTACATTGTTGGGCCTTTTTATTTGTCTCTCCATGTAAGCGCTTACAATTGACTGATTAAAATAATATTCATATAGATCAGTTGAGTACTAACAAACACATAATGTTAGGGTTCAATGCAATGAACAAATTCAAAACACACTTAACACAACTTGCAATGGCGCTTTCAGTAGCGACATTAGCTGGCTGCGGTGGCTCTGCCACAGATACAAAAATTGATACAATTGATACAACTGAACCCGTTTCAGACTGGGTCATGGTTTGGGAAGATAACTTTGATGGTGATGCCATTGATGAAAATAAATGGAGTTTCGAAATAGACTGTGCAGGTGGCGGTAATAACGAAAAACAATGTTATACCGACAGTGAAGAAAACGCCTTTGTTGCAGATGGTATTCTTAATATCGTTGCATTGCCTGCAGAAGACGGTGCTGCAAAGCCTTATACATCTGCACGTATCAATACTCGCTACAAAGCCGATTTTAAATATGGCCGCTTTGAAGTAAGAGCAAAACTACCAAGCGGTCAAGGTTCTTGGCCTGCGTTTTGGATGATGCCAACCGACGAAGTATACGGTGAGTGGCCTCGTTCAGGTGAAATCGACATTTTAGAATCAGTGAATTTAAAAGTCGAAAATGATGATGGCTTAGAGTCAAATATCTACGGCACGTTACATTATGGTCAAGCGTGGCCAAATAATGATAGTAGTGGTCAAGCATACACCTTCGCGCAAGATTCAAATCCGGCAGATGACTTTCATACTTATGCGATTGAATGGCAAGAAGGCGAAATTCGTTGGTATGTAGATAACTATTTATACGCAACGCAGCGCCAATCAGAATTGCTTTACAATGCAAGCGGTGAAGCGCTGGCTCTTAAACATAAGGGTTGGTACACCGAGTATTATGATCAAACAACTGGTGAGTTAACAACTTTCTGGGACGCTGCACCATTCAATCAAGAGTTTTATTTAATTTTAAATTTTGCGGTAGGTGGTGATTGGCCTGAAAACGTTAATACCCTTGGTGTTGATGCAAGTGCATTCGAAAACGGTCAAACTTTTGAAGTTGACTATGTACGTGTTTATGAGTGTTCGCAAAACCCAGACACAGGTAAAGGTTGTGAAACGGTGCGCCCTGGCTACGACGATTTAGAAGATGCACTTGTACAAGGTGCAGCGCCGGCGCCAACACCACCAAGTGATGGTACTGTTACGCCGCTGACTATTTTTGATAGCAGTTTTAACCCTAACTGGCCTGCATGGGACTGTTGTGGTGGCACAACGCCAGGGTTAGTTGAAGATGCCGACCGTGGCAATGTGGTTGAGTTTAGTGTGGGTGCAACGGCTACGGTAAATGGTTTTATCAGCCGTGATGCCTTTATTACCGATGAAAACGGTGAAGCCTCGCCTTATGATGCCAGTGCGATGTTAGAAGACGGCTATGTAACGTTTGATATGCAAGTAACGTCTTTACCATCAACGCCAGATGCACCGTGGTTATTCAAAATCGAAAGTGATGAAGGTGCGACAGCCGTTGAGCTAAACCTAACTGCAAGTACTGAAGGTGTTAGCCCAGTTGCTGGTGAATGGCAAACTTATACTTTCCCACTGCAAACATTAGCTGATGCGGGTTTAAATGTATCACTGATTGATGTGATCATGATTTTCCCTGCGTGGGGTCAAGGTGAAGGTGCAGTATACCGTGTTGATAATGTTGAAATTACCAATGGCGGCACAACAACATTGCCTTCATTAACCTTATTCACCGATGAAACGAATCTTGATTGGCCGCTGTGGGATTGTTGTGGTGGTTCAACACCTGTTGAAGTAGTCGACGACGAAGAACATGGTGTGACTGCTGAATTCTCGATTGGTGCAACACCTACCGTAATGGGCTTTATTAACCGTACTTCATCAGGTGGTAGTGGTACGCAGTTTGATGCATCAGCACTGGTTGATGATGGCATGTTGCAATTTGAGATGAAGATCACCTCTTTATCATCAACGCCAGATGCGCCTTGGCTGTTAAAAGTTGAGTCAAATGAAGGTGCAACAGCGGTTGAAGTTAACCTAAACACAAGCACAGAAGGCGTTGACCCTGTAGCGGGTGAATGGCAAACCTATACATTCCCAATCAGTACTTTATTAAACGCTGGTTTAGATGTAAGTGCGATTGATGTCATCATGATTTTCCCTGCATGGGGTCAAGGTGACGGTGCTGTTTACCGTGTTGACAATGCACGTATCTATGCTCCAGAGCAAGAATCTACAGCTTCAGAGCTAACGCTATTTGCTGAAAACGTGGCAGATCTGTGGAGCATTTGGGATTGTTGTGCAGGGAGTACACCAACAGTCGAAACGGATGACGAAACCCATGGCTCAGTGGCAGAATTTCAAATTGGTTCTACCGCTACGGTAATGGGGTTCCTAGCTGATGATGGCGTTAGCTTTGATGCATCGCACTTGTTATCTGAAGGTGTGGTTCGTTTTGAGATGAAAATTGTTTCAAACGCCAGTAACCAAGATGCACAGTGGTTATTCAAAATTGAATCAAACGATGCAGGTCAAGCTGTGGAGCTTGCGTTAAGTGCAAGCCAAGAAGGTGTCGAGCCTGTGGTGGGTGAGTGGCAAACCTATACGTATACACTTGCTGACTTACTCAGTGCAGGTCTTGATATTAGTGCAATCGACGTTGTCATGGTGTTCCCGTCATGGGGGATGGGTGAAGGTGCGGTTTACCGTATTGATAATGCAGTAATTGCAAACCCGTAATTAACATTGGCAACAAGTGATGGGTGCTGAATACGGCACCCAGTATCCATGACAATATATTGCAAAAGCAGGTAAATCATGAAAAGCACAAAATTTATTAAAACACCTCTTGCAGCGTCAGTTGCGATGATCTTAACCGCAGGGCTAGGCACTATGTCTGCTTACGCACAGGATGAGCAAGAGAAGGCTGATAACGAAATCGAAGTTATCGAAATTAAAGGTATTCGTGGCAGTATGATCCGCGCCATGGATATGAAACGCGATGCAACAGGTGTTGTAGATGCGATTTCAGCCGAAGAAATGGGTAAGTTCCCAGATACTAACTTGGCTGAATCATTACAACGTATTACCGGTGTATCGGTGAGTCGTTCTAACGGTGAAGGGAGTGAAATTACAGTACGTGGTTTTGGTCCTGAGTTTAACCTTATCACCCTAAATGGTCGTCAAATGCCGGGTACGGGTTATACGCGTTCTTACGCCCTTGAGAACATTGCCGCTGATGGTGTTAGTGCACTTGAAGTTGCAAAATCGGGGCAAGCAGATGTACCAAGTGGTGGTCTAGGTGCTACGGTAAATATTATTACTACGCGCCCGTTAAATAGCCCAGGTGAAAAATTTAGCTCATCAATTAAAGCGATTCACGATTCATCTAATGAAGCGGGTGATGATGTAACGCCTGAGTTTTCAGCGATGTACAGCAACACCTATGCTGATGATACATTTGGTTTTGCGGTGTCTTTCTCGCACCAAGAACGTGACTTCCAACAACAAAATGCCAATATCCAAGGTTGGCAGGCCAATGTTGATTTACCAACACTCGATGAAGGCGATTACATTGATGCTCGCCCAGTTGATAGTGACGGCAACCCAACAGGCAATTACTTCTTCCCGAAAGACATGAACTACAGCATTGCTGATGTTGAACGTGAAAGAACGAATGGCCAAGTAACGTTACAGTACTCACCTGTAGAAAACTTTACAGCGACGGTTGATTACACCGCAAGCCGTGCAATTACCGGTGTAAATACCGTGGGTTGGGGTATTTGGAATGAGTTTGGTAGTAATATCAATGGCTATGAGCTTGATGAAAATGGTACAGCGATTTATGCCGACATCAGTGGTAACGATGGCTCATTTACAGCTAGCCGAGGCACCACAGAAGTTAAAGCGCGCTCAATTGGTTTAAACCTAGAGTGGCAAATTAACGATGAGTGGGAAGTTGAGTTCGATTATCATGATTCGAAAAACGAAACAGATAATGGCGCAGATGACGGTTTAGGTTCGACAGGGCAAATCATTCTTGGCTCAGATCAGTTAAAGAGTAAAGTGTATGATTACCGCACTGGCGAAATTCCACACGCCTACGTTAACTGGAACAACGGCACAACGGTGCTGGATCCAAGTGAAATTGATTCAAACTTCAGCCAGTTTAGCTACTCACCAGGTGAGTCTAAGGTAGAGCAAGCTCAGCTTCACACAACGTGGTTTAATGAGCGCTTTGAAATTCCGCTTGTTAAAGTGAAATTTGGTGCGGCTCACACCAAGCAAACGATGGGTGGTTTTACCGCTTGGAGTGGTCTGCGTGGTGGTCCGGGCTTTAACCCATCATTCACTGAAATCTTCCCAGATGGCATGTTCACTTATAATGATACTGGCGACATGTTAGATCAATTCTCTGGTGGTGGTAGTGCGCTTGAGCCTAATTATTACTACACCTATAGCTTTGAAGAAGCGTTAGCGCGTCAACTTGCTTATTTAAATGAAGACTTATTGGGTGATAACCAATATTCAATTGACCCTTTCTATGATGGTATCGACAGTGAAAGCTACGTAGAAGAAAAAACGCAAAGCTTCTATGTGAACAGTTTATGGGAATTTGAAGTTGCAAATTACTTTGTCCAAATTAATGCAGGTCTTCGCTACGAAGATACTGATGTAACCAGTACGGTTCGTCAACGTGTTGAAAGCCAAGTGAACTGGGTAAGTGCCTCTGAGTGGATCATGCAGTACGAAACTGGTGGCACAGATAACTTTTATCAAGAAGAAGGTAACTACGATATTTGGTTGCCGAACATTGACCTAAAAGTTGAAATTACAGACGAGTTAGTTGGTCGAGTTTCGTGGGGTAAAACCATGGCACGTGCGCCGCTGGGTAATTTGGCTGGTGGCCGAAGCCTAACGGGTAGCCCTAAACCGGGTGCTCGGACAGGTAGCCAAGGTAATACTAATTTGTTGCCATTTGAATCAACAAACCTCGATTTATCGCTTGAGTACTACTACGGTGAAGGCAGCTATGCATCGGTTGGCTACTTCAAAAAAGACGTAGATAACTTTATTCAAACGCAAATCACTGAAACAACCATTGATGGTTTATACGATATCTTAAATGGTCCACGTTACCTTGAAGCTGTTGCATCTGTTGAAGCGCGTGGCGAGCAGGCTACGAGTGACGCTGTTTTCAATGAAATGTTGGCATTAGGTTATGGTAATGCGGATGGTGCCATTGAGCCAACGAGTTCTGATCCATTGATGGTTTGGAATATTTCTCAGCCACAAAATACAGATAGTAAATCAGTTGATGGCTTTGAAGTTGCTGTACAACACTTGTTTGGTGAAAGCGGCTTTGGTTTAGGGGTTAATGCCACGTTTGTTGATGGTGATGTTGAATTTGATGTAGCAAGTTTAACTCAGCAAGCTCCTTTATCTGGCTTAAGTGATTCAGCGAACTTCCAAGCCTTCTATGATAAAGATGGCTTATCAGTAAAAGTAACTTACGCATGGCGTGATTCGTACTTAATTGGTGTAGGTCAATCGCAAGGCTCATCTGATGCGCCGCCACAATTTGGCGATACCTACGGTCAATGGGACTTAAGCGTTAACTACGACATCAACGAAAACATGACCGTTTTCTTTGAAGGTATAAACCTTAACAACGAAACTGAGCGTGGCTACGGTCGTTACGAAGAGCAGTTCTTATTTGCTCGCCAGTACGGACCGCGTTACACAATCGGTGCCCGTTATAGCTTTTAATATGTGATCCCCAAAGGAACAAAAGCCGCTCAATGAGCGGCTTTTTTTATTAAAACGTGATTTTCAAAAAGTGACAATTAATAACACGGGTTTAGAAAGGTTTCTTGCGATAAAAGAAGTAACTCGAAAAATAGCAAAAAAAGGCAATGCCAGGATTAATTAATAAATTAGGCATAAACACAATATCGGTTTCACCAAAACAATAGAAGTAAAAGACAATAGTGAGTAATGAAGGCAGTGGGAAAAAGAAGGTTTCGCTTGCTACTAAGCCAACCACCGACCAGCTAGTTAAAAGTAATGAACCGATAAAAACGAGAAAGCCATGCCATAAATCGTGCTTTTTAGCGTAATGTTTGGCAATTAAAATAGCGGCAACGCATGCTGGCAATGTTATTACGGATAAAATGACGTAATCCATAACAACTTATCCTCATTCTCCTTATAATCGGGGCATTAAAACAAAACTCAGTACTTCAGATAAATCAGAAAGAGCTGATCTTATTACCTGAGATGGCTTATCTTATTTAGTTGAGAATTATTCGCGCAACACGCTGATGATTTGTGTAATATATGGCACACTATAGCCACCCCATTTGGCTTTGCTGATACACACTCGATTTTTGGTGTGTTTAGTTTAAAGCTTAGCGTGTTTTTTCAACTTAAAATCATATGTTTAAGTTGTATTAGGTAGAATAATAAATGAGATTATCAGATACCCATATTCAGCAGTATATTGACGAAGGCCGCATTGTTATTGAGCCAACACCGAGTAAAGAAATGATTTCAGGTGTGACGGTAGACTTGCGTTTGGGCAACAAGTTTCGAGTTTTCCAAGATCATACCGCAGCCTATGTTGACTTAAGTGGTCCAAAAGATCAGTTAAATAAGGCGATGGAATCAATCATGAGTGATGAAATTGTGCTTGCTGATGAAGAAGCATTTTTCCTGCACCCAGGTGAACTGGCACTGGCAATTACCCATGAAAAAGTCACATTACCAGCAGATATTGTTGGTTGGTTAGACGGTCGTTCATCGTTAGCTCGCCTTGGTTTGATGGTACATGTTACAGCACATCGTATTGATCCAGGCTGGTCTGGTAATATCGTGTTAGAGTTTTATAACTCAGGTAAATTGCCATTGGCGCTTCGCCCAATGATGAAAATTGGTGCCATGAGCTTTGAAACCATGACAAGTCCTGCAGAAAATCCGTATAACACGCGTAAAGACGCAAAATATAAAGATCAAAATACGGCGGTTGCAAGTCGTATCAGTGATGATAATAAATAATTAGAGTTTGTGTGGCTTTCGGGCCACATAACATTTTGTTACTGAACTTTTTACCTAATTAAATCCTGCATAATTGGCAATTTAAGCGTATTCCTCCCATACTTTTAGCTGGTGTTTAAAGCACGGAGCTAAAATGCATTTTATTGGCAAGCACATCCATCGGGTTGTTAGAACGCTGCCCATAATAATGTGTTGTGTATTTTTACACAGCGTTAGCACTTTTGCTGCCAGTGATAATGCCTCGGTTTGGCTGCTTGACTCCCCCGAGCCACTTGCCAAATTAAGTGGAACCCTGCAAGAATCACTACAAAATGCTAAACAGCTGAATGCACTCGAAAGCAGTTCTATTCGTCTTGCCCCGCAAACATCCCACTGGTTAATAATCGATTTATTCCAACTACCCGACAATAAAAATTACGTTGTCTATCTTGGTGAGCCTAACTTAACCTGGGCAAAGTTCTATCTGTTAGATGAAAGTTATCAGGCGACTGATGATCAGCGGCTCGCCTCACTCGAAAGCTTATCAAATGTGCGACCACATTGGTTAATAGAGCATAGTCAAGGACATCGCTGGGCATTGGTTAATTTTGAGCACGATAGGGCTCTGACTTTAGAAGTTGGGGTTGTCACTGCAAAGGCGTTCGAAATAAACCTACATCAAATCATATTAAGCTATGGCGCGATTTTAGGTGTGCTGATTTTATGTATGTTTGTGTGCGCTGTTTATTTTTTTGTATCGCAGCAACCAAAATACTTGGTGCTGAATGCGTACTTCGTGTTGGTTTGTATCGGATTTTTGATTGATAACGGGTTAATAAACTATCTCGTTAATGGTTTAGATTGGGAAGCAAAATGGCCTGTTAATGAGTTTGTATTATGTTTTGCGAGCTACTTTTTATATCACTTTCTAGCAATCCATACCTATAAACCTCGCTTTAAAAAAGCGTGGCAAGCTATGATGGTTTGTTTACTCAGTGCAGCCGTGTTGTCATCACTACTGCCTCAATTTAATCGCCAATGGTTATTTATAGTTTCATGCATCGGGTTCTTAAGTTTTGCAGCTGCTGTATTTTTGCGTTTAATGCAGCGTAAAAATAGCCGCACTCATCTGCGTTGTTTTATGCTTCTGACAATTGTGACTCAGGTACTTAGTCTGTTTATTTGGAATGGCTTTGGTATTGGTTATCATGGAGTTCACAACACCATTTTGCTTATCACATCACTGGCGATATGTTCTGTGCTGTTGTTAAAAGATCGTCAGCAAATTTCAGCATTTAGTTATTCTATGCTGCATGATGCAGACACTAAACTGCCAAATAAGCAATTTTTACTCGCGCAAATGGTGAAGAAAGTATCGCAGAAACAACACTTTTCAGTTTTGTTATTTAAACCTCATGTACTTTCAAACGCGCGTTCTACATTTGGTTTTGAGCAAGCCAATATTTGTATAAATGAAAGGTTAAGTATCTTAAATACTCAGCTACAGACCATGAATGCATTAAAGCTTGAAATTCAAGCCAGCAGGAGCGCATGGCTTGCTCACGTTGATGACAGTACATTTGGTTGCTTAGTTATTGGTGAATTAGAGCTCAGTCATATAGAGCAGTTTGCATGTTTGATCCATGGGGTCTTTGAAGAAGGGCTCACCCATGAAGATATTAACTTAGTCGATAGTGTTGATATTGGTGTTGCTTATTACCCGATGCATGGCAATACCGCAAAGCAAATATTGCAATGTGCAATACAAGCAATGACCGAAAAGCGCCTACAAGGTGAGCGTTGGCGCATGTTCGACTCAGAGAGTGCGCGGCTTTCTGAACAAAGGTTATCCATTGCTGCAGCGCTTAAAATGGCGATAGATGAAAACCAGTTAAGCTTACATTTTCAGCCACAGATTTGTTTGAAAACAGGCAAAGTAGTGGGCTGTGAAGCATTGCTGCGATGGCATCATCCTGTATTTGGTGCGGTGAGCCCTGATGTATTTATTCCAATTGCAGAATCAGCAGGGGTGATCAATCAGCTTACAGAGTGGGTGGTTGAAAATGGTATCCAGTGGCAAGCGAAGTTTTGCAAACTGATACCCGATCACGTTATTTCTATTAATATTTCAGCAAAAGATCTATTAAATAAAGACCTACCAGTGCTGTTAATCACCATTTTAAATGAGCAAAAAGTGCGTGCCGAATCCGTGATGTTAGAGCTGACTGAATCAGCCACTTTGGAAGAAAGTAAAAAGATTAAAGCCACACTTGATGACTACCGTTTAATTGGCTTAAAACTCGCGATTGATGATTTTGGTACTGGCTATTCTTCACTTGCTTATTTAAGTCAACTTGGCTTTGACGAAGTGAAAATAGATAAGCAATTTGTGCTAAATCTGCCGTTTTCAGTAAATGATCAGAGTATCTGTCGAGCAACCTGCGACATTGCTGCCACTCTGGGCGCGCAGGTGGTTGCTGAAGGTATTGAAGACGAACAAAGCTTAGCAATGCTGCAAAGTTATGGCTGCCAGTTTGGACAAGGGTATTATTTTTCAAAACCGCTTTGTGCAGATGACTACTTAGCTTGGATAAGCGATGTGCAGAAAGTTGAAATTAGCCTTGATGCAACAGCAAACCTAATTGATTAAAGTAATTCAGCAGTGCAGAAAAGCAGCGCATTGTATGCTGTTCATCTGGGTAGATTAAGCCACTTGTCGATAACCCACTCACTAAAAAGCTATTTTTTATATCAGGGTGCATGGTAATGCACTTTTCAAAACAGCGGGCAGCTAGCTCCTCAGGCATACTCATATATAGTTGTTTTACCTGCTTATCAAAAGCGATAGATTGCTTAACGAACTCATTTGGGTTTGCACCTGAGGTATCTAAAAAAACCTGATGGTAAAATTCATTTAAACGCTGATTTAGTGGATGGCTTAAATTTGGTGACTGTTCGAGCCACAGCGCTGAGCAAAATTGCATGCTCTTTCTGCTCTTAAATAAATGCTGACAAATATGGTGATCAAACGCATGAAACCATTCGTGGGCGAGAGCGCCACCGCCAGCATTTTTAGCTAGCGCAAGAGTTTGGCTGTGGGCATTGTAATGAGCCTGCACACCTTTTTGGCCACCATGACCAAAGGCAAAATTAAGCTTACCCCTAAGGCCAATCGCTGTTGGTGGCAAAGTCAGAATTTGTGCAAGATCAGCTAAGGCATCGTAAATTAAATTTGCCGCTAAAAGCCGCTCTTGCTTATTAACCCAATTGCCAACCACCATGGTACGAAAACCAAAGGTGTCGCGAATATCGTCAAAATCAACTTGATCATCAAAGCGATAGTCTGGCCCTTGACGATGAAAACCCGCGCTAAGTCGTTTTGATACACGCATTATAAATAGCGCGCCTTAACATCATCTGGCATATGTTGGGTTTGCTTATCGACCAGTGCCGCTAATAATCTGTATAGCGGTGTTACATCAAGGCCTTCAATCAGTTTTAGGCTATGAGCAACGGCTTCTAAAGTAGATAAACTATCTGCGCGTGGTGCTTTACGAATGACGTATTTGTTTTGGGGTAGTTGTTTAAAACTCACAGCTTGAAAGCCTTGAAGGCTAGGAGTTAATTGCAATATTTTGTAGGCTTTTTTCCACGTACCATCAATCACAATTAAATGAGTTAAAGACTGTTTGAAAGCATCTGTAGTGGCTGTGTGCTCATCTAAGCATAATGCATCATCAGCAGGATAAAGTACCGCGGTTGTTGCTTTTGGCAATGTTGCAAGCTGTAAAAAGTCTTGTTCTGACTCACCAGCAAAGATCTGGCAATTTTCTAAGCCTAAATTCAGCAAATTAGCGGTGTTCTTAGTAACTTTTTCCTCACTAGGGTGGCGTAATATAATGATTTTTAGTTTATTATTGATTATGCTTATTGAATCACATAAACAGGTTTTAACTGAAAAGCCACAATGTGAGCACAATTCTCTAGCCATACAAACTCAGGTGTAAATCAAAACTATGCCTAGTATACATGAGCTTAACTCGCAAAGCAGGTTTGCTTTTTGGCTATGAACCGCTAAAGTTGCGATTTATATAATTACGTTTTTGATTAAGGGATAAAGATGACGACAATCACAATTGATGAGAGTGCGCTTGAAGGAATGGAATCACTTTTAGGTGACCAATTTGCCGACACCTTAACCTTTTGTTGTAGTGAATTTCAGCGTTTAGGCTCTGAAGTACTTGCAAATCTTGGTTCAGATAATGAAGCAGCAGCAAGGCATGCACACAGTTTAAAATCAAATGCCGCCCAATTTGGTGCCATGAGTTTATCAGCACTTGCGCAAGAAATTGAACTGACTTTGAACCAAGGTGATGTCGCAACAGCACAAGAAAAATCACAAACTCTTGATGAACAAGTTTCAGGTTCAGTCGAAAAATTACAAGTATGGCTTGCTGGCCGCTAAAAACTTGAATTTATTTCAGTTATAACCGCAAAAATCCTCTGGCGTGGTGGCCCCGTACTGGGTTAGTCTTAAGGCTAATTAGTAGAGGTAACCATGTCACAAATCAAAAAGAGTCACAAACTAGACGGTGTCTGTTATGACATACGTGGGCCTGTGCTTGCACAAGCTCGAAAAATGGAAGACGAAGGGCAAAAAGTATTAAAGCTAAACATTGGCAATCCTGCTGCCTTTGGCTTTGATATGCCTGAAGATATGCACAAAGATATCATTCGTAACTTATATTCAGCCCAAGGCTACTGTGACTCTAAAGGCCTCTACTCAGCCCGTGTGGCTGTCTATCAACACTATCAGCAACGCGGTTTATTTAATCTTGATGTCGATAATATTTATATTGGCAATGGGGTCAGCGAATTAATTCAAATGACCACACAAGCATTACTTGATAATGACGACGAAGTGCTTATTCCAGCACCGGATTATCCGCTATGGACAGCTTCGGTAAAATTAGCAGGGGGTAACCCTGTGCATTATCTATGTGATGAAGAACAAGATTGGTTTCCTGATATTGCTGATATTAAATCGAAGATCACGTCAAAGACTAAAGCGTTGGTGCTTATAAATCCGAATAACCCAACTGGTGCGGTGTATAGCGATGATCTGTTGATGGAACTTATCAATATTGCTCGCGAGCACAAGTTATTGTTACTGAGCGATGAGATTTACGAGAAAATCTTGTATGACGGTGTCAGCCACAGCTCGATTGGTGCGCTGTGTGATGATGTGCCAATTATCACCTTTAATGGCCTAGCAAAAACGTACCGCGCGGCAGGATTGCGTATGGGCTGGATGGTGTTAAGCGGTCGTACTAGCATGATGGAAGATTTAAGTCGTGGCCTAGATATGCTGGCATCCATGCGCTTATGTGCCAATGTGCCTGCTCAGTATGCCATTCAACAAGCTTTAGGCGGTGTGCAGTCAATCGATAACTTGATAAACCCTGGTGGTCGATTGTATGTGCAGCGTGATATTGCATGGCGTGGTTTAAATGCCATTGATGGTATTAGCTGTAAAAAGCCTAAAGGGGCACTTTACGCATTTGCGAAGGTGGATACGGCGCACTTTAATATTAAAAACGATGAGCGCATGATTTTAGATTTACTCAAAGCTGAGAAAATCTTATTAGTGCATGGTCGCGCATTTAATTGGCCTGATCCTGATCATTTCAGATTGGTATTTTTACCAAACAAAGATGATTTAACAGAAGCCATGAGTAAGATGCAGCGATTCTTCGCTGATTATCGACAAAGTTAAAAAAAGCGAGCCAAGGCTCGCTTTTTTAATAAGCTTTATCAACACGTACCGTGTTATCGGTGAGGTACACCAGACGTACTTTATCACCTTGGTTAAACAGCATTTGGTTATCTTTGTCTTGCACAACCATAAACTGTTCGCCGCTTTCTACTTTGATCATCAATTCAACGAGCTGATATTGTATGACGCGACTGTTTTGTTGGCGGTTGTGAGCAACAGAGCCACCAATCATCGAACCTAAAATGGTTGCTACAGTGCGGCCACTGCCGCCACCAAACTGATTACCGATAACACCGCCAATAAGCGCACCACCAAAGGTTTCCCAGCCATTGGTTCTGTCTCTGACCAGTTCTTGTTCGGTAATGGTTCGTACTGATTGTACTGAGCCAAATAACACCTGTTGTACTGGCACTGCTTTGTTACGCTGATAGTCAGCATAACTAGGCGAGCTCAGTAATAAACAGCTTGCTAGGATTGCTACTAGGTATTTCATAACCCCTCCTGACTACCAGCCAAAGGTTGATTTCTCACGTGTTTTGCGGATTTCAGTTTCATCAGCCCATTCAACTAGGCCGCTTTTTAAATCCATTAAACGCATGGTGAATTTGTAATACACATCAGCCTTGTCAGCATTTGATTTAACAATGCTCGATAAGTTGCCGTATAACATATATTGCGCACCAACTTGCTGGCCAAAAGCGATAGCGGTATTTGGATCGACAAGAGGATCAACGTTTTGGAAATTAAGTTGTTCGCGCACAGCTTCAACACGGGTCATATCAACAAAGCGGAACTTACCACTGCGTAATAACTGTGTTGAGATTGAATCGGTGATTGATTCAGTATCAATGTGCTCGCTCGTTTTGTTTTTAATACGCTCAACAAACACGATAGGGCGAGTATTTGCTGTCATGGTGCCAACCACAGGTGAAGCAAGTAACGAGTCTGTCATTTGGCTTGCTACTTTTTGTAGATCCGTTGAGCCAAAATTGATATCTGTGGTTTCAACAGCTTGCGCATCACCATAGCTAACAACGGCTTTATTAGCACAACCAGACAGCAACAAAGCGCTTGTCATTGCAACGGCCGCAGCCGACTTAACAGAAAGTAATTTCATTGTAGTATCCTTAATCTTCAAATTCTTGTGCTTCTGTTGACACTTCACGCACTGCAAGCGAGAAGGTGACAGCATTTGCTGTCGGGGCTAGGCCCGGTAATTGGGTCTTAGCAAATCCAAATAATGTAATGGGTTGCCAAGGTGAATGGTTGCCGCGAATAACAAAGCCATCAGCGTCATACCAAGTAAATTGATATTGTAAGTATTGAGACTTTTTATACTGGCTTGCCAGTGTCACAACAACATCGGTTAAGCCATTTGTTTGGCGTGTTTTTACATCTGTAATGGCTAATTTCTTGCCAAGTTCAGGGTTATTAACAATCAGTTGTTGGTTATACTGTTGTGATGCCTGCTCAACACCAATGCCAGAAGTGGTAGGGCGTGAGGAGCAAGCCGCAACAAGTAAAATGGTTAATAGTGGCACTAAGTATTTCATCATTGCTCCTAGAGTTGTACAACATGTGTGTCGTAGTAGTTATTTATAGAGGTTAGGAAAATCAAGGTTAACCCTTGCTTACTAACCGTAAAGTCTATTTCGCCATGTCCCGGCACGCTTAAAGCGTGCTGACCTGCTGACATCGCGTGCTGTGCAATACTCAGTTGACTTGGTAAAGTCGACCAGCTTCGCGTATCAGCTTGCTCTGATGCTATGTTATAAATATTCGCTAAAATATTACCGACATCGCCGCCGCTTCTTGCCAATTCTGCGCGCATCTTTTCTTTTGCTACCAAACGCATTACTTGACGGGTTATTCTGCCAGCACTTTGATCTTTCAAAGTTTTTGCTGCCAGTGCTTCAAGCCTAACAATGGGCGTCAGTGGCAAATTTTCGCCATCAAGAGTCACTGTTTTATTACTGCCCGCATAGGGCGCATCGTGATAAACTGGCATGGCAATACTGTAAAAGCGTGCATCACCCCGGGAGGTATAAATGGGTAATCGTAAATGAAACTCTTGCCTTGCTGGTATCAAACCTTGCTCTGCAATTACAATTACTTGTCCCGTGTTTGCTTGAGTCTGCTTTAACTTGCCAAAGCGTTTGCTAAATTCTTCAAAGTCCTGATCAAACCCTTGTTTTTTGGCAAGGCGTAACACTGTTTGCTGTAAGTAGCTATTTTCGCTATTTATTTCGAGTGCTTTCTTATAATCGATATAGGCATCATCAAATTGTTTATCTGCCTCATAAAGTAGGCCAGACAAATAAAACGTAAAGGCATTTTGAAAGCCATTTTTGACATTACCAATAAGCTCAGCCATATCAGGGTAGCCTTCGGCTGCCTTTTCTGCTTGTTGATCAAGTACAGCTTGATTGTCTTTAAGTGCATCTTCTTGCACTTTATTTGCACGTCTAACTTCAACTAATGCAGATTCAAGTTGTTTATCAAATACATAACTCAGTGCTTTGTAGCTATGCAGCATGGTCATTTCATAGGCTGCTGGCTCATAACCAATCACTGAGTCATTGGTTAATAATGAATTTGTTTGCTCAAGGCCTGCACTTAGCTGTACTTTGGCTGCTTGACGCTTTTTTTCCATATTTTGATAAACAGCTTCAAAGGTCTCATTGGCCTGAGAATTTTGTTTAGCCAAAAATTCAAGACGGGCTGTTTCAAGCTGATTCAATAAATAGTTACTATGGCCGCGGCTATTACTCGGCAAAAGTTGCTGCGCACTTGCTATGTTATTTTGAGAAACAGCTTGGCGCACAGGTCTTAGCTGCGTCGCATAATCTTGGAATAGATCAGTAATACCTATGGTACTGCAACCAGATAACAGTAAAGCAGCTCCAATAAATAAACGTCGATGCACTGAACACTCCTTTTAAACAATGTACTCAGATTAGCATACGCGGCTTAACCTTCTATGATAAATTATGTAAAAAATCGTAAGTTAATTGGCTAATTTTAGGTCTTATCTTTTTTAAAACCAAAAGGATAACTCATTTGTTGAGCACCGTACTGTATACCTTGATTGCACTTTGTGCGTTTGCAGCTAACTCTTTGCTGTGCCGAATGGCATTACAAAGTGGTGATATCGATCCGTTAAGTTTTACAGCCATTCGCTTAGCAAGTGGGGCGTTGATTTTGCTTGGTATACTTTTATGGCAAACAACGTTATTGAGATCAAAATCACAATCAGCTCAACCTTTAACCGATAAAGGTAGCAATATCAGTGCGCTTAGCTTATTTGTTTACGCGCTGTGCTTTTCAGTTGCCTATGTTGATTTAAACACAGGCACAGGCGCACTTATCTTATTTTCAGCAGTACAGTTAACCATGATAGGCCATAGTGTTTTAAATAAAGAACCACTCAGTAAAGTGCAGTGGGGGGCTTTGTTTGTCGCTTTTGCGGGTTTTATATACTTAATGCTGCCCTCAGCCACGGTGCCTTCTTTCATGCCGGCAATGCTCATGGCGTTAAGTGGTGTGGCGTGGGGTGTTTACAGTATTCGCGGAAAATCATGCAGCTCACCTTTGCAAGCAACCAGCTTTAACTTTCTAAGAAGTTTAATACTCGTGCCAATTTTAGTGTTTCTAGCCGTGGTTGATTGGCAAGGTATTACTGCCAGTGGGGTTTATTTGGCGATAGCTTCAGGAGCGCTTGCGTCCGGGCTTGGCTATAGCATTTGGTACATTGCACTACCTAGGCTTAAAAGTAGCCAAGCAGGTGTGGTGCAGCTAACCGTGCCTGTACTTGCAACATTAGCTGGGGTGGTGGTTTTAGATGAGCAATTAACAGCGCGTTTAGTTGTAGCCAGCGCCTTAATTCTTGGCGCTGTACTGGTGTTTTTGATGGCTAAAAAGCGTAGTGTCTAGATTAGGGCGTATTAATATTTAATACGTAGCGTTCATACAGGGTGTTAAGTTCAGCTAGTATCGCTTGTTTGCCGCTCAGCTCACTTTGTTCAATACATTGCTGTAATGTTGCAACTGACAAATACTGCATCATCTTAGCAGACACACCAATATGACTGATATGCCAAGGCTCAGGAGCAACCCCACCTTTGTACTCTTGATAAGGGCGATAAAAACCATACTTTTCTAGGTTATCGTCAAGCCATGCAGCAAGCTTGGCAAAGGGCCCTGTGGGCGAATACTCATCAGGGGTTAATTGCAGCTGGTAATCATCGTCAATAGGGCGGGTATCGTAAATGTCGAGGTCGGTACCAAAGTGGTGCCTACTTGCCCCAGGCAGTGCTGAGTAAAGCATAATAGCGTGGCACTTTTCAGTATCACTTAGATTTTCTAAATCTACCGTTTGTTGCTCAAGGGTGTAAACCGGTCGAAGGCCCTGAAATTTAGCATTCCAAATAGCACTTTGACGATGAAAATCACGAAAGCTTGAGGCAATTGTCAGATCAATACCAGCTTCTTTTGCTCCTTGCTGCAGAGCTAAAAAATCATCGACAATATCAC
>Ga0208113_1000600_pt1 | contig 17852 bp, 13 predicted proteins | sample Knorr_S7_td_NADW_FD_185598 | JGI IMG/M metagenome (GOLD analysis project Ga0208113, IMG submission 185598) | Marine microbial communities from Southern Atlantic Ocean transect - Knorr_S7_td_NADW_ad_2505m_LV_A (SPAdes) (version 2) | ecosystem: Environmental > Aquatic > Marine > Oceanic | place...
AGCTCAGCTGGTAGAGCGGCGGTCTCCAAAACCGCAGGTCGAGGGTTCAAATCCTTCTGCCCCTGCCAACCCTTGAGGAAGAAAGCCCCGATCTCCGTATGAGGAATAGAACGAAGAATTTTAGACGGACTTCTTAATGAGCAAGACCAATCCGATTGAATTTCTCCAGGAAGTGCGCCAGGAAACCTCCAAGGTAACCTGGCCGACGCGCAAGGAAACCGGCATCTCGACGGCTATGGTGTTCCTGTTCGTTTTCCTGGCGTCGATATTTTTCCTGATCGTCGACCAAATCCTGCAATTCGGGGTCAAATTCGTTTTCGGGCTCGGAGGCTGAATCAAATGGCGGTTCGTTGGTACGTCGTTCACGTCTATTCCGGCTTCGAGAAGAAGGTAGCTCAATCGATCGAAGAACAGGCCAGGCAAAACGGCATGGACGATAAAATCCTGCAGATCATGGTGCCGGTGGAGGAAGTGGTGGAAATGCGTCGCGGCGCCAAGGTCAAGTCCGAACGCAAGTTCTTTCCTGGCTACGTGCTGGCGCAGATGGAAATGACGGACGAGACCTGGCACCTGGTGAAGAATACACCCAAGGTCACGGACTTCCTCGGCGGCAAGGGGCGTCCGACACCGATTACCGACAGCGAGGCCGATCGCATCCTGCATCAGGTGCAGGAAGGGATTGAGCGTCCCAAGCCTTCCGTCACCTTCGAGGTCGGCGAACAGGTGCGGGTCTGTGACGGACCTTTCAACTCGTTCAACGGCTTGGTCGAGGAAGTGGACGAGGAGAGGGCAAGGCTCAAGGTCGCGGTCTCCATCTTCGGCCGCGCGACGCCGGTGGAATTGGAATACGCCCAGGTGGCGAAACTTTAATTTTTTGTGTGATAGGCCCGCCATGGCTGGACCACGCGACTCGGTAAAAAAAGAACAACTGAGGATTTGAAATGGCGAAAAAAATAACCGGTTACATCAGGCTGCAGGTGCCGGCGGGGCAGGCCAATCCGTCGCCGCCCATCGGCCCGGCCCTGGGCCAGGCGGGCTTGAACATCATGGAATTCTGCAAGGTGTTCAATGCCGAGACCCAGAACATCGAACCGGGAATACCGATCCCGGTGGTGATCTCGGCCTATCAAGACCGCAGCTTCAGCTTCATCACCAAAACGCCGCCGGCCAGCTATTTCCTTAGAAAGGCGGCGAAGCTGGAAAAGGCTTCCGGCGAGCCAGGCCGCGAGATCGTCGGCGTGGTGACCATGAAACAAGTCCGTGAAATCGCCGAAAAGAAGATGGTCGATCTCAACACCAAGGATATTGAGGCGGCCTGCCGGATGATCGCCGGATCGGCCCGGTCCATGGGCATCGAGGTTCAGGAGTAGGGCCATGGCAAAACACGGCAAACGCCTGAGAAAGACCTATGAGGCCATCGATCGCGAAACCGGCTACGGAATCGCCGAGGCGGTCAGGATCATCAAGGATTCGGCGACATCCAAGTTCGACGAAACGGTGGAGGTCGCCATTAACCTGGACGTCAATCCCAAGCATGCCGACCAGATGGTGCGCGGCGCCGTGTCCTTGCCCCACGGCACCGGCAAGGCCCTGAAGGTCGCGGTTTTCGCCAAGGGCGACAAAGCCAAGGAGGCCGAGGCCGCGGGTGCGGATTTTGTCGGCGCCGAAGACCTGGCGGAAAAAATTCAAAACGGTGAAACCGGCTTCGACCGCTGCATCGCCACGCCCGACATGATGGCGGTGGTGGGAAAATTGGGCAAGATCCTAGGTCCCAAGGGGCTGATGCCCAACCCCAAACTCGGCACCGTGACTCAGGACGTCACCAACGCCATCAAGGCGGCGAAGGCGGGGCAGATCCAATTTTGCGTCGAAAAAGAAGGCATCGTCCATGCCGGCGTCGGCAAGGCCAGCTTTTCGGCCGATCAATTGGTGGAAAACGTCGCCGCGTTCGTCGACACCATCGTCAAGGCGAAACCGAGCGGCGTCAAAGGCACGTATTTAAAGCGCGTCAGCTTGACCTCGACCATGGGGCCGGGGATCAAGCTTGATGTCGCCAGTCTTTCTGGCTGACTTCGCCGGAGGGTTGGATCCCGGCATTGCCGGGAGGAGGTTTTAAGAATCGCCGCCGCGGCCGCATTGGTCGGCCAAGGCGGAGGTGGAAGCGAATAATCGACCGCTTCCAACCTGTCCGAGACAGCAGGTGCCGGCGTCTTTGATGGCGTCGGTTTAAGGGGTTTTTCCCGCCTGCCGAGACGGTGTGAGGTCCGTTTTCAGGCGCTTTATCATCGGCGTTTGCGAGCGGCTTGAACTGTTGCACTGGACAGGCGAACCGATCTTCGAGGATTGGCTCGTTTGGGCCCGCCTGGGGATCAAAGTGCAACGGCGGCGCGGCCCGGGTTGCCTATCGGGCGGCCGTCACGAACTGGAGACGATAGAGTGGACCGAGCAGAAAAAGAATCCATGGTCGCTTCGCTGCATCAAACGTTCGAGGATGTGTCCATTGTCGTCGTCACCCATTATTCCGGGTTGACGGTGGCCGAGATGGGCGAACTCCGCGATCAGATGCGCGAGGCGGGCGCGGTCTTCAAAGTGACGAAAAATCGGCTCACACGTCGCGCTCTCGAAGGGACGAAATACCAGTCTTTGGAAGAAATGTTCACCGGACCGACGGCCATTGCCTATTCGGAAGATCCGGTGGCGGCGGCCAAGGCGGCTGTTAATTTCTCCAAAACCAACAACAAGCTGATTGTCCTGGGCGGCGCCCTCGGCGATGAGCAACTGGACGTCAACGCCGTCAAATCCCTGGCGAGCCTGCCGTCGTTGGAAGAATTGAGAGCGAAAATCGTTGGCATGATCAGCACCCCGGCGACCCGTATTGCCGTCGTGTTGCAGGCACCCGCCGGGCAGGTCGCCCGGGTTCTCGGTGCCCGTGGTGCTTCGGAAGAAGCCACGTGAACGCCGAAGTCCCAGTATCAAAGAGTTCAAGCCCAAGGAGTAATAAGTAATGGCTAATCTAGAAAAAATCGCCGCCGACCTTTCGAGCCTAACCGTTATGGAGGCCGCCGAGCTTTCCAAGTTGCTTGAGGAAAAGTGGGGCGTTTCCGCCGCCGCGCCGGTGGCCGTTGCCGCCGCCGGGCCCGTCGATGCCGACGGCGCCGCGGCCGAGGAAAAGAACGAATTCGACGTCATCCTGGCTTCCATCGGCGACAAGAAGATCAACGTCATCAAGGAAGTACGCGCGTTGACCCAGCTCGGCCTGAAAGAGGCCAAAGACCTGGTCGAATCGGCGCCGTCGCCGATCAAGGAAGGCGTCCTGAAGGAAGAGGCCGAGGGAATTAAGAAGAAGCTGGAAGATGCCGGCGCCACGGTCGAATTGAAATAGCGTTGCCCCGCCGGACCATCGGTCCGGGGTTGCGCGAGGATTTGATATAGGAGCAGGCGGTTGTCCGGGTTTCCGTGAGCCGCCGCCGGCTCCGATTGGAACACGCATTCGCCTGAATTGGCCCTGCCGCGGGCCGGTAAAGTGGATGCGCTTGCCCCACCGGGCCGCCGCTGACGGGTTCTTTAGAGCCCCTTTTCAAGCGGTGCCTGGACACCTGATACGGGGTCTTTCCCATCCGGCAGCGGTGGCCGGACGCCGGGGAGACCGGATAAACAATGAAGCGTGAGGAACGATAATGGAAAAATCCTTCACGGCCCGCAAGCGTGTGCGCAAATATTTCGGCCGTTTGGCATCTGCCGTCGAAATGCCCAATTTGATCGAAGTCCAGAAGACGTCATACGAGCAATTCCTGCAACGGGAAACGGACTCCAACATCCGCACCGACAGCGGCCTGCAAGAGGTTTTCAAGTCGGTTTTCCCGATCAAGGACTTCTCTGAACGGGGCACCCTGGAATTCGTCAACTACGAGTTCGAACTGCCGAAATACGATGTCGAGGAATGCCAGCAGCGGGGCATGACCTACGCGGCGCCGCTGAAGGTGACCTTGCGTCTCGTCGTTTGGGACATAGACGAGGAAACCCAATCCCGCTCCATCCGCGACGTCAAGGAACAGGACGTTTTCATGGGTGAAATGCCGCTGATGACCGACAACGGTACCTTCGTCATCAACGGCACGGAGCGGGTCATCGTTTCCCAGATGCACCGTTCGCCGGGGGTGTTTTTCGACCACGACAAGGGCAAGACCCATTCGTCAGGCAAATTTCTGTTCACGGCGCGCATCATTCCCTACCGCGGTTCGTGGCTCGACTTCGAATTCGACGCCAAGGACCTGGTGTTCGTGCGCATCGATCGCCGCCGCAAGCTGCCGGTGACGACGCTCCTGATGGCTTTGGATAACGAGGAAACGGAAAAGCTCCGGCCCCAGCGCGCCAGCGCGGGCAAAACCGTGGCCCCGAATGAAGCCACCGGCATGACACCCGAGGATATCCTCGATTACTTCTATAAAAAAATCACCTTCATACGGGTGAAAAAGAAAGGATGGAAAACCGGATTTGTTATCGACCGCCTCAGGGGCGTGAAGCTTGTCATAGACCTGATCAACGCCAAAACCAACCGCGTCGCCGCCAAGGCCGGCACCAAGATGACGCCGCGGGTGATACGCGACCTGGAACAAAAAGGGCTGAAGGAACAACTGGTGACGACGGAAGATCTGATCGGCAGCTACATGGCCGTCGACCTGATCAATCCGAAAACCGGCGAAATCTACATCGAGGCCGGTGGCGAGATCACCGAAGAAACGATGGAAGTCCTGGATAACGCGAAAATCAACGAAATCGTCACCCTCGCCATCGACCACGTCAATGTCGGCCCGTATATCCGCAATACCCTGACGGTCGATAAAAATACCAACCGCGAGGAAGCGTTGATTGATATTTACCGGGTCATGCGTCCGGGCGAACCGCCGACCCTAGAAACCGCCGAGACACTCTTCGGCAGCCTGTTCTTCGATTCCGATCGCTACGACCTTTCGGCTGTCGGCCGGGTCAAGATGAACTCGCGCCTCGGTTTCGAAACCGAAGATTCAGTGCGGGTTCTGCGCAAGGTAGACATCCTCGAAGTGGTCCGGACCATGGTCGAGCTCAAGGACGGCCGAGGCGAAATCGACGATATCGACCATCTTGGTAACCGCCGCGTCCGCTCCGTCGGCGAACTGATGGAAAACCAGTACCGGATCGGCCTGTTGCGCATGGAACGCGCGATCCGCGAACGCATGAGCTCGGTCGATATTGACACCGTGATGCCGCACGATCTGATCAACGCCAAGCCCGCGGCGGCGGCGGTTCGCGAATTCTTCGGCTCTTCGCAACTCAGCCAGTTCATGGATCAAACCAATCCGCTGTCGGAAATCACCCACAAGCGGCGTCTTTCGGCCCTGGGGCCGGGGGGTCTGACCCGCGAACGGGCCGGATTCGAAGTCCGCGACGTGCATCCGACCCATTACGGGCGCATCTGCCCGATCGAGACCCCGGAAGGGCCCAACATCGGCCTCATCAACAGTCTTGCCACCTATGCCCGGGTCAACAAGTACGGCTTCATCGAAACTCCGTACCGCCGGGTGATCAACAGCACGGTCGGTAAGGAGGTGGTGTACCTCTCGGCCATGGAGGAAGGCCGCTACACCATCGCCCAGGCCAACGCCGAAACCGACGAAAAAGGAAAATTCACCGAAGACCTGGTCAGTTGCCGCAAGGGCGGCAACTTTATCATGTCCCGACCCGAAGACATTGATTTCATCGACGTATCGCCGAAACAGTTGGTGTCGGTCGCCACGGCCTTGATTCCATTCCTGGAAAACGACGACGCCAACCGGGCTTTGATGGGTTCCAACATGCAGCGCCAGGCGGTGCCCCTGATTCAGACCGAGGCGCCGTCAGTCGGCACCGGCATGGAGGCCGCCGTTGCCCGCGATTCAGGCGCTACCATCATCGCCAAGCGGTCCGGCATCGTCGATCAGGTCGACGCCACCCGTATCGTCGTCAGCGCCACCGAGGAAACATCCCATTCCGTAACCGGCGTCGATATTTTCAATCTTCTGAAATTTCAACGTTCCAACCAGAACACCTATCTGCATCAACGGCCGCTGGTGAAAGTCGGGAACCGCGTCAAGGCCGGCGATACCATTGCCGACGGCCCGTCAACGGATCTGGGCGAATTGGCCCTTGGCCGCAATGTGCTGGTCGCCTTCATGCCTTGGCAGGGCTACAACTTCGAGGATTCCATCCTGATCTCGGAACGCATCGTCCGCGACGATGTTTTTACCTCTATCCACATCGAGGAATTGGAAGTCATGGCCCGAGATACCAAGCTGGGTCAGGAGGAAATCACCCGCGACATCCCCAACGTCGGCGAAGAGGCGCTGAAGAACCTGGACGAAGCCGGCATCGTTTACATCGGGGCTGAGGTCAAGCCAAGCGACATCCTGGTTGGCAAGGTGACGCCGAAGGGCGAAAGCCCCATGACGCCGGAGGAAAAGCTGCTTCGCGCGATCTTCGGCGAAAAAGCCTCAGATGTCCGCGATTCCTCGCTGAAGCTGCCGCCTGGAATTTCCGGTACGGTGGTCGAGGTGAGGGTATTTTCACGCCGCGGCGTCGTCAAGGACGAACGCGCGCTGGCCATCGAGCGGGCGGAAATAGAAAGACTGGCCAAGGACCGGGACGATGAACGGGCGATCCTGGAACGCAGTTTCCTGGCCCGCCTCAAGGCCTTGTTGTTGAATAAGAAAGCCGCGGGCGGCCCGAAAGATCTTAAATCCGGCACCAAGATCACCGATGAGGTGCTTGACAGCTTCACCGCCGGCCAATGTTCGCAAATCGTGATTGCCAACGACCGGGTGATGAAGGATATCGAATCCCTTAAGGAACATTTCGAAGCCGATATCGCCAAGCTTCAGGAACGGTTTGAAAACAAGGTCGACAAGTTGCAGCGCGGCGATGATTTGAGCCCCGGCGTCATGAAGATGGTCAAGGTCTTCGTCGCCGTTAAACGCAAGCTGCAACCCGGCGACAAGATGGCTGGCCGCCACGGCAACAAGGGCGTGATCTCGAAGATCGTGCCGATCGAGGATATCCCTTATCTGGAGGACGGCACGCCTGTCGATATTGTGCTTAATCCGCTGGGCGTCCCGTCAAGAATGAATGTCGGCCAGATCCTTGAAACCCATCTGGGGTGGGCATGTGCCGGCCTGGGCCGCCAGATCGGCGAGATTTTGGAGGCCAATGATTCATCCAACGTCGCCAAGAATCTCAAGGCAAAGCTCAAGGACATCTATGGCCCCCGGGCCTACCGGGACGACATTGCCGGCCTAAACGACGAAGAGATTCTCGAACTCAGCGAAAACCTCAAAAGCGGCGTTCCGGTCGCTTCTCCCGTTTTCGACGGCGCCCATGAGGCCGATATCGTCGATATGCTTGAGATGGCGGGCCTCGACAATTCCGGCCAGGTGACCCTGGTCGATGGGCGCACCGGCGAGCCTTTCCACCGGCAGGTGACCGTCGGATATATCTATATGTTGAAGCTGCACCATCTGGTGGACGACAAGATCCATGCTCGGTCCATCGGCCCCTACAGCCTGGTGACCCAGCAACCGCTGGGCGGCAAGGCCCAATTCGGCGGACAGAGGTTCGGCGAAATGGAGGTCTGGGCCCTGGAAGCCTACGGCGCCGCTTATACCCTGCAGGAAATGTTGACGGTCAAATCGGATGACGTTTCCGGCCGTACCAAGGTCTACGAGGCCATCGTCCGCGGCGATGACACCTTCGAGGCTGGGATTCCTGAATCGTTCAACGTCCTGGTCAAGGAACTGCACTCCCTTGGCCTCAACGTTGAACTCGGTTAGCCGAAAACTGCATTAGGAGACGGACAGATGAATGAATTGACTAAAGTTTTCGGCCAAGTGGGGAGCACCCAGCTGTTCGACCACATCCGCATTTCCATTGCTTCGCCAGATCGTATCCGTTCCTGGTCATTCGGCGAAATCAAAAAGCCCGAAACCATCAACTACCGGACCTTCAAACCGGAAAGGGACGGCCTATTCTGCGCCCGCATATTCGGTCCGACAAAGGATTACGAATGCCTGTGCGGAAAATACAAGCGTATGAAATATAAGGGCATTACTTGCGAGAAATGCGGTGTCGAGGTAACCCTGCAAAAGGTCCGGCGCGAACGCATGGGCCACATCGAGCTTGCCTCGCCGGTGGCCCATATCTGGTTCATGAAGTCGCTGCCGTCGCGGATCGGTCTGTTGCTCGATATGACGCTGAAAAGCCTCGAGCGCGTTCTTTATTTCGAAACCTATGTGGTCATCGAGCCGGGATTGACGGAATTGAGTATCCATCAACCTCTCACCGAAGATGAATACCAAACCGCCGTTGAGGAATATGGCGAGGACGGTTTCTCCGTCGGCATCGGCGCCGAAGCGTTGCGCGAAATGTTGGCGGCCATAGACCTCGAGGAAGAGATGGAAAACCTTCGCATCGACCTCAAGGAAACCAATTCCGAAGCCAAACGCAAGAAACTGGTCAAGCGCCTGAAGCTGGTTGAATCCTTCATTCATTCCGGCACCCGCCCGGAATGGATGATCCTCGAGGTGATCCCCGTTATCCCGCCGGAACTGCGCCCCCTGGTGCCGCTGGACGGCGGGCGCTTTGCGACCTCGGATCTGAACGACCTCTACCGGCGCGTAATCAACCGCAACAACCGTTTGAAAAGGCTGATCGAGCTGCGGGCCCCTGAAATCATCGTCCGCAACGAAAAGCGGATGCTTCAGGAATCCGTTGATGCCCTGTTCGACAACGGTCGTCGCGGCCGCGCCATCACCGGCGCCAACAAACGGCCCCTGAAATCCCTTTCCGACATGTTGAAGGGCAAACAGGGCCGGTTCCGCCAGAACCTGCTCGGCAAGCGCGTCGATTATTCCGGCCGCTCGGTGATCGTGGTCGGGCCCGAATTGATGCTGCATCAGTGCGGGTTGCCGAAAAAAATGGCATTGGAGCTTTTCAAGCCCTTCATCTACGCCAAGCTTGAACTGTACGGCATGGCGACCACCATCAAAGCGGCGAAGCGAATGCTGGAAAAGGAACGGCCTGAAGTCTGGGACATCCTTGAAGAAGTCATCCGCGAACACCCGGTGCTTTTAAACCGGGCGCCGACCTTGCACCGGCTCGGCATTCAGGCATTCGAGCCGCTCCTGATCGAGGGCAAGGCTATACAGCTTCATCCCCTAGTCTGCGCTGCCTTCAACGCCGACTTCGACGGCGACCAGATGGCCGTGCACGTGCCGCTGTCCCTGGAGGCCCAGTTGGAGGCCCGGGTCCTGATGATGTCGACCAACAACATCCTCAGCCCGGCCAACGGCAAGCCGATCATCGTTCCCAGTCAGGATATCGTTCTCGGACTCTATTACCTGACCATGGACCGCGAGGGTGAACCCGGCGAAGGCATGGCCTTCGTTGACGTCGGTGAGATTCAGCAGGCCCTGGACGCCGGTGTTGTTACCCTGCATTCGAGGATTCAGGCGCGCTATCAAGGCATTGACGAGGAAGGCAACGAAACCGTTACACGCCTCGAGACGACACCGGGACGGATGCTATTGAGCGAGATTCTGCCGCGCAACAAGAACATCCCCTTTAGCCTGATCAACCGGTTGTTGACCAAGAAGGAAGTCACCACCATCATCGACGAGGTCTACCGCCACGCGGGCCAGAAAGTGACGGTGATCTTCGCCGACCACCTGATGGGCATTGGCTTCCATTATGCCTGCATGGCCGGCATTTCCTTCGGCAAGGACGACCTTGTGGTTCCCGACGCCAAGGAACGGCTTGTCGCCGAGACCGAGGTCATGGTCAAGGAATATGAGCAGCAATACCTGGACGGCCTGATTACCCAGGGTGAAAAATACAACAAGGTTGTCGATGCCTGGTCCCATTGCACGGACCGTGTCGCCGACGAGATGATGAAGATCATTTCGTCCGAAGAGCCCGGGAAACCCGTGAATTCGGTTTATATGATGGCCCATTCGGGGGCCCGGGGTTCGGCGGCCCAGATGAAACAGTTGGCCGGCATGCGCGGCCTGATGGCCAAGCCGTCCGGGGAAATCATCGAAACCCCGATCATTTCGAACTTCAAGGAAGGCCTGACGGTTCTGGAGTATTTCAACTCCACCCACGGCGCCCGCAAGGGCTTGGCCGATACGGCGCTAAAGACCGCTAATTCGGGGTATCTGACCCGGCGCCTGGTCGACGTCGCCCAGGACTGCATCATCGTCGCCGAAAACTGCAAGACCAAGGCCGGCATCAACGTCAGCGCCGTGGTCGATGGCGGCGATGTCGTCTCTTCGTTGACCGACCAGGTTCTTGGCCGTTGCGCCGCCGAAGACATCAAACACCCGGAAACGGGCAAAACCCTGGTCAAAGCGGGAATAATGATCGAAGAGGAAGCCTGCGTTGAGATAGAAGCCGCCGAATTCGAATCCATCCTCATCCGCAGCGTCCTGACCTGCACCTTGAAGGAAGGGGTCTGCGGCAGGTGCTACGGGCGCGATTTGGCTCGCGGCACACCGGTCAACATCGGCGAGGCCGTCGGCGTCATTGCCGCGCAGTCGATCGGCGAACCCGGCACCCAGCTAACGATGCGGACCTTCCACATCGGCGGCGCTGTACAGCGCGGCGCCGCGCAATCCCGAGTCGAGGCAAACGTCGATGGCAAGGTGCGACTTAAGAACTGTTCCTTGGTCAAAAACAGCCAAGGGGTTCAGATCATCATGTCCCGCAATGCGGAATTGACGTTGGTCGATTCCCAGGGCCGCGACAGGGCCCGCCACCGGCTTCCTTACGGGGCCCGGCTTCTGGTCAAGGACAAGGCCAAGGCCAGCCGCGGCGACAAGCTTGCCGAATGGGATCCCTATACGCTTCCCCTCATCACCGAGAAGGAAGGCATCGCCAATTACATGGACATGGTCGAAGGCCTGTCGATTATGGAGAAGATGGACGAAGCGACCGGCATCGCAATGAAAGTGGTGATCGACTGGAAGCAGCAGCCCAAGGGGGCGGATCTCAAGCCCCGGATTACGCTGCGCGACAAGAAAAACAAGATCATCACCCTCGATAACGGGCTTGAGGCCCGGTATTTCATGTCCGTGGATGCAATCCTTTCCGTCGAATCCGGACAGCAGGTCCATGCCGGCGACGTGCTGGCGAGGATTCCCCGTGAATCAGCCAAGACCCGCGACATCACCGGTGGCTTGCCCCGCGTCGCGGAGCTCTTCGAGGCCCGCAAGCCCAAGGATTATGCGATCATTTCCGAATCCGTGGGACGGGTCGAATTCGGCAAGGATTATAAGAACAAGCGCCGCATCGTCGTCGTTCCCAGTGATGGTAAGGGCGAACCGATGGAATACCTGGTTCCGAAAGGCAAACACATTTCCGTTCAGGAAGGCGATTATGTGGAAATCGGCGACAGCCTCATGGACGGCAATGCGGTTTCCCATGACATCCTGCGGGTGCTGGGCGTCGAAGCTTTGGCCAAATACCTGATCAACGAGATTCAGGACGTTTACCGGCTGCAGGGCGTGAAAATCAACGACAAGCACATCGAGGTCATCGTCCGTCAGATGCTGCAGAAGGTGGAGGTTTCCAATGGCGGCGACACCACCTACCTGGTTGGCGAACTGGTGGATCGTGTGGAATTCGACGCAGTCAACGCCAAGACCAAGGAAGAGGGCGGCAAGCAGGCACAGTTCCTGCCGGTTCTGCAGGGTATTACCAAAGCCAGCCTGCAGACACGATCATTCATTTCCGCCGCCTCTTTCCAGGAAACCACGCGCGTTCTCACCGAAGCCGCCGTTTCGGGCCGGGTCGATAATCTGATCGGGCTTAAGGAAAATGTCATTGTCGGGCGCCCCATTCCGGCCGGAACGGGCAGCGTCATGAATGGTTTCCGCGAAATCGCCGCCGAGCGGGACAAGGTATTATCCGCTTTGCAGACCGAAGAACAGGCTGATTTCGAAATCGAAAATGCCGAATCGGTGGTCGAAGAAGCGCCCGCGGAAGGAGCCAAATAAGAATCGAATCAAGGGCTTTTTTTGCGGCCGGTCCGGATTCTTCCGGGCGGCCGGAAACCCTATGAAAATCAGCCCTTTTAGTGCTTGACGGGATATGGGCTCGTCACTATATTCCGGCCACTCCGCAGGGGCTGGTGGTAGGCTGTCCGGTCTAGACGCAGCCGCCTATGCGATTTGGAAAAAAATTGGGTTTTCTGGCCTCCGGGCAACTAGGTTACGGCCGGGAGGTTATTGTTGCCTGACCCTTGATTATGATTTTTTTTCAAGGGATTGGCATCGTGGTTTAAACCCCGTGATGCCTGTGAGCATGTGAGAAATATGGGGTTTTCGGACCCCACCGAGGACACGAAAAAGGCGCTTGAATGGCCTTAGAGGGATTGGACGAAACGTATGCCGACCATCAACCAACTGATTCGCAAACCACGCAAATCTCCGGTAATGCGAAACAAGGTTCCGGCGCTTGAACAGTGTCCGCAGAAACGGGGCGTGTGTACGCGCGTCTACACCACGACTCCGAAAAAGCCGAATTCGGCCCTTCGCAAGGTTGCCCGCGTCCGCCTGACCAACGGTTTCGAGGTCACGTCCTATATCCCGGGCGAAGGCCATAACCTGCAGGAACACTCGGTGGTCATGATCCGTGGCGGCCGCGTCAAGGACCTTCCCGGCGTGCGTTATCACATTATCCGCGGAACCCTTGACACCCAGGGCGTATCCGACCGCCGCCAGCGGCGTTCGAAATACGGCGCCAAACGGCCCAAATAAGGAACGTCCCGATGTCCCGCCGCCGCGCCGCTGAAAAACGAAAAATCCTGCCTGATCCGAAATACAAGGACCTGGTGGTCGCGAAATTCACCAATTCCTTGATTCTTGACGGCAAGAAATCCGTGGCCGAAAGAATCATTTACGGCGCTTTTGACCTGATTGAAAAGAAAGCCGGACAGGACCCGCTGAAAACCTTTCTCGAAGCGATTGAGAACGTCAAACCGGGCGTCGAGGTGCGGTCGCGGCGAGTCGGCGGCGCCACCTATCAAATTCCGATCGAAGTCCGCTCTGAACGCCGCCAAGCCCTTGCGATCCGCTGGATTGTCGATTTGGCTCGGCAACGGTCCGAAGACACCATGACCGAGCGCCTGTCGGGGGAACTGCTGGATGCGTCCAATAACCGCGGTGCGGCGGTTAAGAAACGGGAGGATACCCACAAAATGGCAGAGGCCAACAAAGCCTTCTCCCATTACCGTTGGTAGTTCCCTGGATATCCCATTATGGCCCGCACAACCCCCCTCGATCAGTACCGTAACATCGGCATCATGGCCCACATTGATGCCGGCAAGACGACGACCACGGAACGGATTCTTTATTACACCGGCAAGTCCTACAAACTTGGCGAAGTCCACGATGGCAATGCCACCATGGACTGGATGGAACAGGAGCAGGAACGCGGCATCACCATCACCTCCGCGGCGACGACATGTTTCTGGCGCGACCACCGGATCAACATCATCGACACCCCCGGGCACGTGGATTTCACCATCGAAGTCGAACGCAGCCTGCGGGTTCTCGACGGCACCGTCGCCATATTCGATTCCGTCGCCGGCGTCGAGCCGCAGTCGGAAACAGTCTGGCGCCAGGCCGATAAATACAGCGTGCCGCGCATTTGTTTCGTCAACAAGATGGACCGCGTCGGCGCCGATTTCTTCCGCTGCGTCGAAATGCTTATCGACCGTCTTGGCGCAAACCCGGTGGTCATGCAATTGCCGATCGGCGCCGAGGAGAATTTCACCGGCCTGGTCGACCTGGTTACCATGAAGGCGATCATCTGGAAGGAAGAAACTCTCGGCGCCGAGTTCAAGGAAGCCGACATCCCCGATGATCTCGCCGAAGAAGCCGCTCTGCACCGGGAAAAGATGATCGAAACGGCCCTCGAACAGGACGACACGGCCCTCGAAGCCTATCTGGAAGGCACTGAACCCGACGTGGAAACCCTTAGGAAATGTCTGCGCTCCGGCACCATTTCGGGCGACTTCATCCCCGTGTTCCTGGGCTCGGCTTTCAAGAACAAGGGTGTGCAGCCGTTGCTGGATGCCGTCGTCGATTACCTTCCCTCGCCCATCGACGTTGCCGCCATCAAGGGAACCAAGGCCAACAGCGACGAAGTCATCGAACGGCGCAGTGCCGACGATGAACCGTTCGCGGCGCTGGCCTTCAAGATCATGAACGATTCCTTTGTCGGTTCCCTGACCTTCATCCGCGTCTATTCTGGCGTCGTCGAAAGCGGCCAGAGCATCATGAACACGGTCAAGGACAAGCGCGAACGGGTGGGGCGTATGCTGCTGATGCATTCAAACACCCGCGAGGATGTCAATGAGGCCCGCGCCGGCGACATCATAGCGCTTGCGGGTCTCAAGGACACCACCACCGGCGACACCCTGTGCGACGCCAACAACCTGGTGGTCCTGGAACGCATGGACTTCCCCAATCCGGTCATCGAAATCGCCGTCGAGCCGAAAACCCAAAGCGACCAGGAAAAAATGAGTACCGCCCTGCACCGCCTGGCCGCCGAAGACCCCTCTTTCCGGGTCTCGTCCGATCCCGAAAGCGGACAGACGATCATCAAGGGCATGGGCGAACTGCACCTGGAAATTATCGTCGATCGGATGCTGCGTGAATTCAAGGTCGACGCCAACATCGGCCCGCCCCAAGTCGCCTACCGCGAGACGATCTCCCGCGAGGCCGTGGTCGATTACACCCACAAGAAACAAACCGGCGGCGCCGGGCAGTTCGCGCGGCTTAAAATTAAAATCGAGCCGCTTCCCTCCGGGTCCGGCTACATGTTCGAAGACAAGGTACGCGGCGGCAATATTCCCAAGGATTACATCCCCGGCATCAAAAAGGGCCTTGAGGGCGCCATGTCGGCCGGCATCATGAGCGGCTTTCCGGTCACCGATATGAAGGTGACTCTTGTTGACGGCGCGCACCATGACGTCGATTCCAGCGTCATGGCTTTCGAAATCGCCTCGCGCGCCGCATTCCGTGAAGCCGCTGCAATGGCCAAACCCCAGCTTCTTGAGCCGATGATGCGGGTCGAAGTGGTGACGCCAGATGAATACCTGGGCGACATCATCGGTGATCTGAACAGCCGCCGCGGCAACGTCGGTGGCATGGAGCAGCGCGGCAACGCCCGGGTCATCAACGCCCTGGTGCCGCTTGCCGCCATGTTCGGCTACGTCAATACGCTTCGTTCCATGAGCCAGGGACGGGCCCAGTTTACAATGCATTTTGATCAATACAAAGTTGTGCCCAATCAGGTTTCAGAGGAAATCCAGACCCGGTTGGCCGGGTAGGGCGCCCGACAGGGAGAAGAGTTATGGCCAAGGAAAAATTTGAACGCACGAAGCCGCATTGCAACGTCGGCACGATCGGTCACGTTGACCACGGCAAGACGACGTTGACGGCGGCGATCACGAAGATACTGGCGGAGACGGGCGGCGCCGAGTTCGTGGCTTTTGACGAGATTGACAAGGCGCCGGAGGAACGCGAGCGTGGGATCACGATTGCCACGGCGCACGTCGAATACATCACGGAAAACCGTCATTACGCGCACGTCGACTGCCCGGGTCACGCGGACTACGTGAAGAACATGATCACCGGGGCGGCGCAGATGGACGGCGCGATTTTGGTTGTTTCGGCGTCGGACGGTCCGATGCCGCAGACCCGCGAGCACATTCTTCTGGCGCGCCAGGTGGGTGTTCCGGCGATCGTCGTGTACCTCAACAAGGTCGACCAGGTCGACGATGCGGAGTTGCTCGAGCTTGTCGAGTTGGAGATCCGTGAGCTTCTGTCGAGCTACGACTTCCCCGGCGACGATATTCCGATCATCCCGGGCTCGGCGCTGGCGGCGCTTGAGGGCGGCGACGAGGAGACCGGGAAGAACTCGATCCTGAAGCTAATGGAGGCGGTTGACAGCTATATTCCGCAGCCTGACCGGCCGAAGGACCAGCCGTTCCTGATGCCGATCGAGGACGTGTTCTCGATCTCGGGCCGGGGCACGGTGGTCACCGGGCGCATCGAGCGCGGCGTGGTCAAGGTCGGCGAGGAGATCGAGATCGTCGGCCTCAAGGACACGGAGAAGACGACGTGCACGGGCGTCGAGATGTTCCGCAAGCTGCTCGACGAGGGCGAGGCGGGCGAAAACGTCGGCGTTTTGCTGCGCGGCACCAAGCGCGAGGCGGTCGAGCGCGGCCAGGTTTTGGCGAAGCCGGGTTCGATCACGCCGCACACCAAGTTCACCTGCGAGGCGTATATCCTGACCAAGGACGAAGGCGGGCGCCATACGCCGTTTTTCGGCAACTACCGTCCGCAGTTTTACTTCCGCACGACGGACGTGACGGGGACGGTTGTGCTTTCGGAAGGGACGGAAATGGTGATGCCGGGCGACAACGTGACCATGGAAGTCGAGCTGATCGCGCCGATCGCCATGGACGACGGCCTGCGCTTCGCCATCCGCGAAGGCGGCCGCACGGTTGGCGCCGGCGTCGTCGCCTCGATTAAGGAATAAGGATTCAACCAACCGGCCCCGAAAGGGGCCGACGGTTTTTACAAGGCTAAGATTATGGACCAACAAAGCATCCGCATCCGTTTGAAGGCGTTCGATCACAGGGTGCTCGATCAGTCGGTGAAGGAAATCGTCGCCACAGCGCAGAGAACGGGGGCGCAGGTGCGTGGTCCGATTCCGTTGCCGACGAGTATCGAAAAGTTCACCGTTTTGCGTTCGCCCCATATCGACAAAAAGTCGCGCGAACAGTTTGAAATCCGCACCCACAAGCGGGTGTTGGACATCGTTGATCCGACCCAACAGACCGTCGATGCGTTGATGAAGCTCGACCTGGCGGCCGGCGTCGACGTGGAAATTAAGCTCTAAGGTGGGGCTGGGTGAGAAATTAGGGATTTATTGGTCATGCGTACCGGTTTGATTGCCCGCAAAGTCGGCATGTCCCGCGTGTTCGAGGACGACGGCACCCATATGCCAGTGACCGTGCTTGATATCGGGGGCTGTCAGGTGGTGGCCCAGAAAACCGCCGAATGCGACGGCTATAACGCGCTGCAACTGGGTTGGGGCATGGCCAAGGTCAAGAACGTCACCAAGGCCATGCGTGGCCATTATGCCAAGGCCAAGGTCGAACCGAAGCGTAAATTGACCGAATTCCGCGTTTCCGAGGATGGCCTTGTCGATGTCGGCACCGAACTGTCGGCGGCTCATTTCGTCACCGGCCAATTCGTCGACGTGACCGGCACCTCCATCGGCAAGGGTTTCGCCGGCGTCATAAAACGGCATAATTTTTCCGGGCTTGGGGCTTCCCATGGGGTTTCGGTCAGTCACCGTTCCCAGGGGTCCACTGGCCAATGCCAGGACCCGGGCAAGGTATTCAAGGGCAAGAAAATGGCCGGCCAGATGGGCAACGTCACCATCACCACCCAGAACTTGGAAGTCGTCGGCACCGATCTTGAACGGGGCCTGATCCTGGTTAAGGGCGCGGTTCCAGGCGCCAGGGACGGCTACGTCCGTATCGCCGATGCGGTGAAAAAACTGCCTCCCGACGGATTGCCGTTTCCCTGCGCCATCCGTGGACAGGAACCGGAACCTCCGGGCGAGGCGTCGGCCAGTGACGCCGCCGGCGACGAAGTGGCGGCAGAGGAAGCCGTAAGCGAGTCTGATTCCGAGGAAACGCCGGCCGGGGATGCGCCGCAGGATAAACCCAAAGAACAGGCAGCCGCCAAGGACGAGGCTGCCGATGA
>Ga0208113_1000603_pt1 | contig 17818 bp, 16 predicted proteins | sample Knorr_S7_td_NADW_FD_185598 | JGI IMG/M metagenome (GOLD analysis project Ga0208113, IMG submission 185598) | Marine microbial communities from Southern Atlantic Ocean transect - Knorr_S7_td_NADW_ad_2505m_LV_A (SPAdes) (version 2) | ecosystem: Environmental > Aquatic > Marine > Oceanic | place...
GGCATTTGGGCCTTGGGCTTCGTCAGCCTGTTCATGGATACCACCTCGGAGCTGATCCATAGCCTGCTGCCGGTATTTTTGGTCTCCGTGCTCGGGGCCAGCGCCCTATCGGTCGGTCTCATCTAGGGGGTGGCCGAGGCGACGGCTTCGATCACCAAGGTTTTCTCCGGAACGCTCAGCGACTACTTGGGAAAACGCAAGATGTTGACGGTCATCGGCTATGGCTTGGCGGCCCTAACAAAACCGATGTTCCCCCTGGCCGGCTCGGCCGCCTGGATTTTCACCGCCCGTTTCCTCGACCGTATCGGCAAAGGCATAAGAGGCGCTCCCCGTGATGCCCTGATCGGTGACATAGCGCCGTCCCATCTCAGGGGCGCGTGCTATGGCCTCAGGCAATCCCTTGACACGGTTGGCGCATTCGCCGGCCCATTGCTTGCGGTGGCGTTCATGGTTTTGCTGGCCAACGATATCCAGGCGGTGTTTTGGATTGCCGTGATCCCGGCGTTCATTAGCGTTGCCATTCTGATATTAGCCGTCAAGGAACCGCAAACGACCCGGCACCCAGGGGATTCCAAGGGCGAAACCAAGGGCGAAGCGCGTTCGCCGATCCAGTTCCAGGACCTGCGCCAAGTCGGGGCGCCGTACTGGTGGCTGGTGATCGTCGGCGCGGTGTTGGCGTTGGCGCGTTTTAGCGAAGCCTTTCTGGTGCTTCGGGCCGAAAATGTCGGCATCTCGATCGCCCTCGTGCCGCTGGTGTTTGTGGTGATGAACGCCGTCTATGCGGCCTCGGCTTATCCGGCTGGCACCCTTTCGGACCGGATGGATCGGCGTTACATTTTGGCCATCGGGTTTGTCGTTCTTATCGTCGCTGATGTCGTGCTTGCCTTGGCAACGGGCATAGGGATGGTCATCGCGGGCGTTGTCTTGTGGGGCCTGCACATGGGGCTGACCCAAGGCCTGCTGGCCGCCATGGTGGCCGATACGGCGCCAGCGAAAATCCGTGGCACCGCCTTCGGTATCTTCAACATGGCGACGGGATTGGCGCTGTTGGGTGGCAACGTGGCCGCCGGATGGCTCTGGGATACCTTTGGGCCGTCCGGCACCTTCCTTATGGGCGCGGGCATCACGTCGGTTGCCCTGGCCGGTTTAGTCGCCTTGCGGAGCGGCGGCCGTTCTCTTCGCCACGAGGATGAGGGATGAGGCGTAAACCCGAAATCCTCTAATCCCCGGGTGTTACCGGGTGCGGCCCGGGCTCGCCATCGTCGCGGTCGCTGGTCCCCAAATCGTTGACGGCGCAGATGCGCTGCTTGACGCCGGGGATTTCCGCCGTCTCGTCGAGACCGTGCTCGTAGGCGACGATCTGAAGGCGGCCTTGCAGCAGGTCCAGGAGCTCGCCGCACCTAAGCAGGTGGTCGGGGTTGCGCGGGCGCTGGAAGCGTTCGTTGCCGCTGGCGAAGGTCTCGTAGATCAGCACCCCGCCGGGCGCCAGGGCGGCGACGATGTCCTCCATCAGCGCCCGGTGCAGGTAATTGACGACGACGATGCCGGCAAACGTCCGTCCCGCCAACGGCCTGCCCGGAGCAAAAACGGAGGCCCCGCCTTCCAGGTCGGCCTCGATGACTTCGGCCCTGGGCTCGCCGGCCAGGTCGGCGAGGGGGGCGATATCCCGGTCGACCAGCACCACCGAAAAGCCGAGGCCCAAAAGATAGCGCCCGTGGCGCCCGCCGCCGGCGGCCAGGTCCAGCACCGCGCCCCCGTTATCGCCCTCGTTGTCGTCTCCGGGCGTGATCAGGGGCGCGAACCGCCTGACCCAGGGCGAGGGCTCGGTGATGCGGAGATGGCGGCTCCGGAGGTCCGGATGGTGAGCGTTTTGCATTTGTTAACCGTTTTAGGCTATGTCTTTCGTCAATAATATCAGTACAATATTAAGCGTTAACTTTCCCGGTAAGGATTCCTGTTTACCATGATTCTGTATCAGTTGCTTTGCCACAAGGGCCATGATTTCGAGGCTTGGTTCTGTGACAGCGGCACCTACGACCAACAGGTGGTGGCCGGCGACGTGGCGTGCCCGTTTTGCGGCACCTCGGTGGTGACCAAGGCTCCAATGGCGCCGCATGTCGCCACCGGGCGCGGCAAGGGCCGGAAGCGCTCGGGCGCCGAGAAACGGGCGCAGCAAGTGGCGGAGAATATCCTCGATGCCGTCGACGGGAACAGCCGCAAGATCGAGGAAAACTGCGAATTCGTCGGCGACGAATTCGCCGAGGAAGCCAAGCGCATCCATTACGGCGAGTCCGAAGAGCGGGGAATCTACGGCGGAGCTACCGACGAGGAAGCCGAAGAGCTGGACGACGAAGGCATCGAGTATATTCGCTTTCCGTTCATCCGCCGCCGCGACGGCTGACTTTCGGCCGGCCCGGTGACGGTGAGGCCCGCCTTGAGGCGGTTTTTTTTATGGCTTTTGGGGAACTTGCACCCCGATTGATGGCACGATTATTCGTCCAGTTTTGCGTCAATAACGTTGGGGCTTTCCGGGTCCGGGGTTGTCGTATAGCTGGGGTCGGGTTCGCCGCCGGGATCGGGGGCAGGGCTGTCATCCTCATCGGTACCCTTGGCTCCTCTGCCCTTGGCGCCGCCCTCGCCGCCTTCGCCCGGCGGCAGAATTTCGTCCAGGACGTCCTCCATCTCTTCGTCGTCGAGCAGGCCCAGGGCGCCTTCGCCACCCTCACCTTCGCCTCCTTCGCCACTCCCACCTTCGAGGGTCTCTACCTTGCCGATTGCTTCCGCCATGCTGTCCTCCGAAACGCCTCATTCCAGAAGCGTTCTTTCCGTCCGGCCGTTGGATATAGGACCATGGGATAAAGGAATTGCGCGGTTAACGGCCCGCGGCTTTGCTGACTTTAATATAGTTCAAAAGGAATATCGGGGAAGTGATTCCCGTCACAGGGCGTCCGTTTGCGTCCGTATGCGTCCGGGCGCCTATGGCCGGGTTTCCGCCGATTCCATCAACGCTTGACCGCGAACGCCAGGTAATTGACAGCGAGGTCGCCCGAAAGCCGCCATTCGTCGCCGATCGGGTCGTAGGACATTCCCTTGAGCTCGGTGATGTCGGCGCCGCCGGACTTCAGCCCCGCCGCCAGCTCCGACGGGCGCACGAATTTGCGCCAGTCGTGGGTGCCCCGGGGCAGCCACCGGAGCACGTATTCGGCGCCGATCTTGGCCAGCGCCAGCGCCTTGAGGGTGCGGTTGAGGGTCGACAGCACCATGGCGCCGCCGGGCTTGACCAGTCCCGCCGATATCGCCAGGAAGACCCTAAAATCGGCTACGTGTTCCACCACCTCCATGTTGAGGACGACGTCGAAGCGCCCCTTTTCGGCCTCCAACTCTTCCGGCAGCCGGTGGTGGTAGTCGATGTCGAGGCCCGATTGTTGGGCGTGGGCCTTGGCGATTTCGATCGCCTCTTGGCCGGCGTCGATGCCGGTCACCGCGGCGCCGAGCCGCCGCATGGGTTCGCACAAAAGCCCGCCGCCGCAGCCGATGTCGAGCACGTCTAAGCCCTTGAAAGGCTCAGGGCCCAGAGGGTCCCGGTCGAAATTCCGGGCCACGTGTTGGCGGATGAATTCGAGGCGCACCGGGTTGAGCCTATGCAGCGGCCGGAAGTCCCCATTGGGGTCCCACCAGGACTCGGCGATGGCGGCAAAGCGGGCAATTTCGTCCGCTTCGGCGGTCGACAAGCCGGGTTTGGGTGATTTTCTCTTTGCCGTTCGGGCCATCGGTGGGTTGCCTCTGTTCGCTTTAATAGAGTATGTATGCGCCGCCCGCGCTTCAACATACTCTGATAAGACGTTTTTTTGGATGAAAACCCCGTGGGATCCCCGATGGGGACCAGTGATATGGCTCGAATCGTACAGAAATTCGGCGGTACGTCGGTCGCCGACATGGCCCGGATCAAGGCCGTCGCCGCCACCGTCAAGCGAGAGCTCGACGACGGCAACGAGGTCGCCGTGGTGCTGTCGGCCATGGCCGGCGTCACCGATCAGCTTGTTGGCTATGCCGCCGAGGCCGGCGGCGCCCATTACTCGTCCGAATGCGATGCCGTGCTCGCCACCGGCGAACAGGTGACCGCCGGGCTGGTGGCGCTGTCCCTGCAGGAGATGGGCATTCAGGCCCGGTCGTGGCTGGGCTGGCAGATTCCCATCCGCACCGATGGGGTTTACGGCAAGGCGCGGATCGAAAAGATCGAAATCGAGGCCCTGGAGCAATGCCTCGGCGCAGGTGAGGTGCCGGTGGTCGCCGGCTTTCAGGGGCTCGGCCCCGATGGCCGGATCACGACCCTCGGCCGCGGCGGCACCGATACCACCGCCGTCGCCCTGGCTGCGGCGCTCGGTGCCGAGCGGTGCGACATCTATACCGACGTCGAGGGCGTCTACACGTCCGATCCCCGGATCGTCGCCAAGGCGCGGAAACTGGAGAAAATCACTTACGAGGAAATGCTGGAAATGGCGTCCCTCGGCGCTAAGGTCCTGCAGACCCGGGCGGTCGAATTGGCAATGAAAAGCGGCCAGCGCCTGCATGTCCGGTCCAGCTATTCCGACGCCCCCGGAACCCTTGTTGTCGATGAGGATGAAATCGTGGAACAGGAAATAGTCAGCGGAATTGCCTACAGCCGGGACGAGGCCAAGATCACCCTTGTCCAGGTTGCCGACAAACCGGGCGTCGCGGCGGCCATCTTCGGGCCGCTGGCGGACGCCAGCATCAACGTCGATATGATCGTCCAGAACGTCTCCGCCGACGGCAAGACGACGGACCTGACGTTCACCGTCGCCAAGGGTGATCTGGAGCGCGCCGTCGAAACCGTCGAGTCAAACAAAAAGAAACTTCAATACAAGAACCTGATTTCCGATTCCGACGTGGTCAAGGTTTCGGTCATCGGCGTCGGCATGCGCTCTCATGCCGGCATCGCCCAGCGCATGTTCAAGGCCCTGGCCGAAAAAGGCATAAACATCCAGGTTATCTCGACGTCCGAGATCAAGGTCAGCGTGCTGATCGCCGAGGAATACACCGAACTGGCCCTGCGCGCGCTGCACAGCGCCTATGGGCTCGACGTCGAATAACGGCCCCTCGCCGCAGGGCAGGCTCGAAGCCTTCGCCGGTGAGCACCGCGCCGCCGTTTAGGGTGGCCAAATGGGATTGCCCTGGGAGATAAGGCGTTCACGCTTGAAGTCCTTTGGCGAGATATGAGACACTTCCCCCAGACGTCGGGAAATTTGCTATCGGCCGCCGGAAATCAGCGTTTTTTTACCTTGGGACAAGCCGAAAAAATGAACCGGGCGGCGGAAAGGGCCCTGGGCGGTCTGGGTCCTTATTGGCGTTGATTTCCAGGGATTGGATAAACAACAACATGTCTTCTCCGCAACAGCCCGAAAATACTCAACAACCGGACACCAGCGGTGTCGGCGCACTGCTCAAGGCATCTCGGCTCCGAATCGGCGAAGAGTTGAGCGAGGTCTCCGATGTCCTCCGTATCCGCAACGTCTACCTGGAGGCCATCGAGGACGACCGCTACCAGGACCTGCCCGGCCCCACCTACGCCATCGGCTTCATCCGCGCCTATGCCGATCACTTAGGGCTCGACAGCGACGAGATCATCCACCGCTTCAAGGGCCGGACCAGCGGCGAAGAACCCTTATCCGACCTGGTGTTTCCCGAGCCGATCTCCCAAGCGGGCATCCCCGGCGGCGCCATCGTTTTCGTCGGCGCCCTGGTGGTGATCCTGACCTACGGCGTCTGGTACGTGAATACGTCGGAAGATGGCTTCCTCGCCGAATTGATTTCGGCGGTACCGGACCGGCTGGCCAGGCTCGCCGACGAGAAAAGCAAACCGGAACAAGCCGCCCCGGCGCCCGAACCGATCCAAAAAGACCCGGACCCAAAAACAGAGTCGGAGACTCAATCGGCGGCGCCCGCCGAACCCGAAAAGACGCCCAGGGTAGCTGAACCCACGACCCCAGCCCCGGCTTCTAGGATGACCGATCAGGCGACGCCCGAACCCGAAAAAGCGCTGGAAAAGGTGGCCGAAAAAGCACTGCAAGCGGCGCCCGCTTCCGAACCGAAACCGGACGCCCAAACACCCGCCGAAACGGAGAAGAAACCAGGCACGGAAGAAGCCCCCGAACAGCAGGCGGCGGCCTGGGAACCGCCCCCCGGCGTCGTTAAACCCCCGGAATCACCTCCGGTCCCGCAACCGGCGGCTCCTGTCGAGGCCGCGCCCGCGACGGCAAGCGTCGGCGCCCCGGCGAGCGGCGGCGTCCCGGTGAGCGTTGGCGCAATTTCCCCAGCGGCCCCGGAAACCCGGATAGCGCCGCCAACCCGGACGCCCGAACCCGTCAACGCCCCGACCGTGGTGCCCATGGACATGATCCCGTCGGTCCCGGCGTCGCCCAGGCCGCAAGCCCAGGCCGCCACCGTTGCGCCCGAAGCGTCGGTTGCCGCTTCCACGTCGGCGGCAGCCCCAGACCGAGAAGAAACGCCGGAAGTCCAATCCGCCGCCGAAACCCCGGCCCGTGAAGCCCCGGCGGCTGGCGGCGCCGGGCGCATCGTGGTCAAGGCCAAGACCAACAGTTGGATCCAGGTGCGCGACGATGCCGCCGGCGAGCTGGTGCTGACGCGCATGTTGATGTCCGGCGACAGCTATATCGTCCCCGACCGTTCCGGGTTGACCCTTTCGACCGGAAACGCCGGTGCCCTGGAAATCCTGGTCGACGGCGAACCGGTGCCGGCCGTCGGCGGGGAAGGAACCATACGGCGCAGAATCGTGCTCGATGCCGAAAGGCTGAAATCGGGCACCGCGGTACGCGAATAAGGCCCGGTCCTCAGTCAGCCGCGAAGCCGGGTTAACCTTGACCTTGGGCTCGCCGATGCGGCAAATAACGTCTTAAGCCGAAAGGACTTAAAGGTCTGATGTCCAATGGACTCACATTGACGGAAAGACGCAACTCCATCCCGGTCGACATCGGCGGCGTCATCCTGGGCGGCAATGCGCCGGTGGTGGTCCAGTCGATGACCAACACCGACACCGCCGACGTCGCGGCGACGGTCGAACAGGTTACCCAACTGGCCCGCGCCGGGTCGGAACTGGTGCGCATCACCGTCAACAACGAAGACGCGGCGAAGGCCGTTCCCCATATCCGCGACGAGCTCGACAAACGCGCCTGCGCCGTGCCGCTGGTCGGCGATTTCCACTACATCGGCCACAAGCTGCTGAGCGCCTATCCGGCCTGTGCCGAGGCGCTGGCCAAGTACCGGATCAACCCCGGCAACGTCGGTTTCAGGGAAAAGCGTGACAAGCAATTCTCATCCATGATCGAGACGGCGCTCGAATACGGCCGCCCGGTCCGCATCGGCGTCAATTGGGGCAGCCTGGACCAGGAACTGGTGACCCGGCTGATGGATGAAAACGCGAAATTGCCCAACCCGAAAGACGCCGTTGAGGTCACCCGCGAGGCGCTGGTGGTCTCGGCCCTGGAAAACGCCGCCCGGGCCGAGGAGCTGGGGTTGGGCCGCGACCGGATCGTGCTGTCGTGCAAGGTCTCCGACGTGCAGAGCCTGATCGCCGTCTACGCCGACTTGGCCGGGCGCTCCGATTACACGCTGCACTTAGGGCTGACCGAGGCCGGTATGGGCTCGAAAGGCATCGTCGCCTCGACGGCGGCGCTGGCGGTGCTGTTGCAGAACGGCATCGGCGACACCATCCGCGTGTCGCTGACACCCGAGCCCGGCGGCGACAGGTCCCGCGAGGTCGTCGTCGCCCAGGAAATCCTGCAGACCATGGGGCTGCGGTCGTTCGCGCCGCTGGTCATCGCGTGCCCCGGCTGCGGGCGGACGACGTCTACCGTGTTCCAGGGGCTGGCGGAAAAAATCCAGACCCATGTCCGCCAGCGCATGCCCGAATGGAAGAAGACCTATCAAGGCGTCGAGGACATGAACCTGGCGGTAATGGGATGCATCGTCAACGGCCCCGGCGAAAGCAAGCACGCCGATATCGGCATCAGCCTTCCCGGCACCGGCGAGGAACCGGCGGCGCCGGTGTTTATCGACGGTAAAAAAACGCTGACCCTGCGTGGGCCCGATATCGCCGAGAAATTCCAGAACATCGTCGATGACTACGTCGCCAGCCATTACAAGCGCCGTGGGGACAAGGACAAAAATACCGATCGCGCCCCGTCCACCGCCGTTGGGTAGCCGGTAGTCACGCCCATGTCCGATCTGCAGCCGGTTCGCGGCACCCACGATATCTTGCCCGAAGACCATCGCCGTCACCGCCAGGTGACGGAAACGGCGCGCCAGATCGCGGCCCGCTACGGCTATGAGGAAATCTCGACCCCGGTGTTCGAGTTCTCGGAAGTCTTTAAGCGCACCCTAGGCGAGACGTCCGATATCGTCACCAAGGAAATGTTCAGCTTCGAGGACCGCGGCGGCGAGCAGCTGACCCTCAGGCCCGAAGTCACCGCCGGCGTCGCCCGGGCGTTCATTTCCGGCGGCCTGGCCCAGCACCTGCCGTTGAAGTTCTTCTGCCAAGGGCCGATGTTCCGTTACGAACGCCCGCAAAAGGGCCGCCAGCGGCAGTTCCACCAGATCGATGTCGAGCTTCTCGGCGTCGACGGCCCGTTGGCCGATATCGAGATCATTTCCTTGGCCGCCCACATCCTCGATGCGCTTGGGGTCGCCGACAAGGTGACCCTGGAGCTCAATACCCTGGGCGATACCGAAAGCCGTCAATCCTACCGGACCAAGCTGGTCGGCTACCTCGAAGGCTTCAAGGACAAGCTGTCCGAGGACAGCCTCGCCCGGCTGGATCGCAACCCGCTCAGGATTCTGGATTCCAAGGACCAAGGCGATCGGGCGGTGATCGCCGACGCGCCGCTGCTGGAGGACCACATGAACGACGCCTCGAAGGCGTTTTTCGAGGACGTGCAAAAGGGGCTCAAGACGGCGGGCATCGAATACAAGATCAATCCCACGCTTGTCCGCGGGCTCGATTACTATTGCCACACGGCGTTCGAGTTCACCACCGAGACCCTGGGCGCCCAGGGCGCGGTCCTGGCCGGCGGCCGCTACGACGGCCTGATCGAGGCCATGGGTGGGCCACCCACCCCGGGCACCGGCTGGGCGGCGGGGGTGGAAAGGCTGGCCCTGATGATTGCCGAACCGCCGGGCCCGGCCCGGCCCGTCGCCGTTGTTCCCATAGGCCAAGCGGCGGAGGCGGAGGCGCTTTCGCTTGTCCAAAGGCTCCGCCGAGCCGGTTTCACCGCCGATCTGGGGTTTTCGGGCAACCTCCAGAAACGCCTCAAGGGGGCCAACAAGGCCAATGCCGTCGCCGCCGTCATTATCGGCGAGGATGAATTGGCCAAGGGCGCGGCCACGGTTCGGGACATGGAAACGGGCGAGCAGACGGAAGTTAAGCTTTCAGCGCTTGAAGACCACCTCGCCCGTTACCGTTAGGGGCGCCATGGCCGAAGAGCAAACGAAAACCCAGAGGCCGGTGCCCAGGCCGGTGGTGGTCGGCGCCAACCACCGTTCAAGCTCCATGAGCCTGCGCGACCGCCTGTTCATCGAGGAAGACCACGTTCCCGGTTTTCTGGAGAAAATGCGCCATGCCGGGTTTGAGCAGGCGATGCTGCTGTCGACCTGCGACCGGGTCGAGATCCAGGCCGTCCACGACGACCCCGAGGCCGCCGCCGAAAGCGCCCGGGAACTCCTGGCCGCCCACGCCGGGGTCGAGGCCGCCGAACTGGAGGACCAGACCTATGTGCTCACCGACGACGAGGCGGTGCGGCAGATATTTACCGTCGCCGCGTCGCTGGACAGCCTGATCGTCGGCGAGCCGCAGATCCTGGGCCAGATCAAGGCCGCCCACCGGATGGCCCGGGACGCAGGCCTAGCCGGCAATGGATTGGAGGCCATCCTGCAAGGCGCCTACGCGGCCGCCAAGCGGGTGCGTTCGGAAACCAAGATTGGTGAGCGCCCGGTCTCCATCGCCGCCGCCGCGGCCCGGCTGGCGCAGGACCTGCACGGCGACCTTTCGCGCTCCCAGGGATTGTTGGTCGGCACCGGCGAGATGGGCGAAATGGTGGCCGAGGCGCTGCTCCAGGAAGGGCTCGGCGACCTGACGGTGGTGCACCCCAACCCGACCCGGGCCGAGGCCCTGGCCCGCGCCCTTAACGGCCATTTCGCCGATTTCGACGCGCTAGACCGGTTACTGGACGAGGCCGACATCGTGTTGACGGCGCTGGGCTCGCGCCGCCACGCCATCACCGCCGACATGATGCAGGTGGCGCTCCACCGGCGCCGCAAACGGCCGGTGTTTTTGATCGACACTTCGGTCCCCGGCGACGTCGATCCCGCCGTCGATCGCATCGAGGAGGCTTTTCTCTATGACCTGGGCGACCTGGAAAGGGTCGTCATGGCCGGGCGGGTGACCCGCGAATCCGAAGCCGAAATCGCCGCCCAGATCGTCGCCGGGGAAGTCGACTCCTTCCTGCGCGGGCGCGCCGAACGGGCGGCGGTGCCGGCCCTGAACGAGCTTCGCGGCCACTTCGAGGACGTCCGCGAACAGGTCCTGGCCGAGGCCGGCGGCGATGCCGACAAGGCGACGCGGTTGCTGATCAACCGGCTTTTGCATGAGCCGTCCGAAGCCATGCGCGGCGAAGCCGCCGAAGGCGGCGGCTGGCAGGTGGCCGAGGATGTGATCCGGCGGCTGTTCGGGCTGGTCCGGGGCGGTGCCCGGGACAACAAATCAGGCAAGGAGTCGGAAAAGGAGTCGGGCACATGAGCCTCGAGGAAAACCTTGACCGGGTGCTGGCCCGCCACCAGGAGCTTCAGGACCTGATGGCCAGTGCCGAACCCCCGTCGCCGGAGGAATTCGCCCGCCTGTCGAAGGAATTCTCCGACCTGACGCCGGTCGTCGAAGCCATCGGCGAGCTTTGCCGGGCCAAGGACGAGACGGCGGATTTGGCGACGCTAATCGCCGAGCCCGAGACCGACGCCGAGATGAAGGAGATGGCGAAAGAGGAATTCGCCCAACTGAAGGAGAAAGTCCCGGAATTGGAAGAGAAGCTCCAGGTGATGCTGCTGCCCAAGGACCTGGCCGACAATAAGAACGCCATTCTCGAGATCCGCGCCGGCACCGGCGGCGACGAGGCGGGATTGTTCGCCGCCAACCTGTTCCGGATGTATCAGCGCTACGCCGAAAACCGCAAATGGAAGTTCGAATTGTTGAGCCTCAACGAAACCGGCATCGGCGGCTACAAGGAAGCCATCGCGTCCATTTCAGGGCCCGGCGTCTTCGCCCGGCTGAAATTCGAATCCGGCGTGCACCGGGTGCAAAGGGTGCCGGATACCGAATCCAGCGGCCGCATCCATACCTCGGCGGCGACGGTGGCTGTGATGCCCGAGGCCGAGGAGGTCGATATCAAGGTCGAGGAAAAGGACCTGCGCATCGACGTCTTCCGGGCGTCGGGCCCCGGCGGGCAGTCGGTCAACACGACGGACAGCGCCGTGCGTATCACCCATCTGCCGAGCGGCATCGTTGTTTCGCAACAGGACGAGAAATCGCAACACAAGAACAAGGCCAAGGCGATGAAGGTGCTCAGGGCGCGCTTGTATGAGGCGGAACGCCAAAAGGCCGCCGCCGAAAGGGCGGAAACCCGCAAAAGCCAGATTGGGTCCGGCGACCGCTCTGAACGCATACGCACCTACAACTATCCCGAACGCCGGGTCACCGACCACCGCATCGGCCTGACCCTGCACAAGCTGGATCGGATGATGGACGGCGACCTGGACGAGGTCATCGACGCGCTGACCGCCGACGATCAGGCAAGGCGCCTGGCGGAGATGACATGAGCGGCGCCCCGGCCGCCATCGAAGACATGCCCCAGGGGACTCACGAGGCGACTCTGGGCGATTGGCTTTCCGCTGCCGCCGGGTGGCTTCAAGCCGCCGGCATCGATTCGGCACGGCTCGACGCCCGGCTGCTGGCGTCTTTCGTGCTCGGCTGGGACCAGGCCCGGGTGCTGGCCCATCCCGAACAGGTGCTCGGCGGCGGCGAATGGTCACTCCTGCAATCGCTCCTGGCCAGGCGCGCTAAACGCGAACCCCTGGCGGTGATCATTGGCAAGTGCGAATTCTGGGGCCTGGATTTCGCCGTCACCGCCGACACCCTGGTGCCGCGCCCGGAATCGGAAACCCTGATCGAGGCGGCGCTGGCGGTGACCGGCGGCCAGGAAGGGGGAAGGGACGCGGATTTGAGCATCCTTGACCTCGGCACCGGCAGCGGGTGTCTGTTGCTGGCGCTGTTGTCCGAACGGCCCAACGCCCGGGGTCTCGGCGTCGATCTGTCGGCGGCGGCGCTGAAGGTGGCGGCCGGAAACGCGGTGGCCATGGGCCTGGAGGGTAGGGCAGAATTCGGGCAATCCGATTGGGACCATGGCCTTGATGGCACCGTAGGCCGCTTCGACCTGATCCTCGCCAATCCGCCCTATGTTGCCGACGATGAATTCGCCGCCTTGGAGCCCGAGGTATCCCGGTTCGAACCCCGCCTGGCGCTTTCCGGCGGTCCCGACGGGCTGACAAGCTACCGGTCCCTGGCGCCCCAAATCGGCCCCTTGCTGGCGCCCGGCGGGGGCGCCTTTTTCGAGACCGGCGCCGCCCAGGCCGGGGCCGTGAGCGCCCTTTTTGATGACCACGGCCTCGCCGTCGTTTGTGTCCATGAAGACCTTTGCGGCCGCCCCCGTGTGGTCGAAGTGCAACAGGTTACGGATAAATAACGCCAATAAACCGAAAAAAAGGTTGGAAAGAAGCCCGCTACCGACTACCTTGCTTGTGTGAACAGCTTTTGAGCTTTAAGAGGGGTCCACGCCTTAGGGCGGAGTTGTTCACTTAATTTTCCCCATGGTGTGCCGGTTCTCTGATTTGCATTTTTGCACTTGGCAGAGTCGGTTGTGACGGTCCAGACCGATAGTTGGGCCCTCGCGGGGCGGGGAATAAATGAAAGCCTTAAAAAGTCAAAGATTAAGATGAAACAAGGTTCCAATAACAGACGCTCGCGTTCCCGCGGTGGCGGCAAGCGCCATTCCGGGGGCCGGAACAACAACTTCGAAAGCCACGGCCCCGAGGTCAAGATTCGCGGCACCGCGCAGCAGGTTCAGGAAAAATACCTGGCCCTGGCCCACGACGCCAATGTCTCGGGCGACCGGATATCGGCGGAGGCTTTCTTTCAGTTCGCCGAACACTATTACCGGATATCCAACCCCGAAGTCGGCAATGGAGCCGGCAAGGGCCAGAATCGCGACGGCAAGAAACAATCGCCGTCCGCGCCTCAGCCCGCCGATCAGGCCCCACAGGCCGCCCCCGACGAAGCTCAGGTCATCGACACCACGACTGCGGTCCTGGCGGCGGTGGCCGATCCGGAAAGCGTCGAGGCCGAAAAGCCGCAGGCGGTCGAAGTCATCGCCGACGGCAAGACCGAACCGGCGGCCTGACGAAGCTGTTTGCCGTTATCCTCTGTTCAATCAGGTGAGACCAAACGATCCCCGGCGGCGACCCGGCCGGCGGCGGTGACGCACCCATAAACGCCTAAGCCCACATGGCCGAAGCCGCGTTGCAGGTCCTTCGGGATGTTGAGGTCGCGCTCGGCGGTTTCGGGATCGACGTTGGTCGCCGCGCAGCGATCGATGCGCTGGGTGATTTCCAACCTCGCGCCGCCGATGGCGATCTCACGGTCCAGCCATTCAAATTCGGCCCACGGGTCTAGCCCTTCGAGATAGATATTGCCGCGAAAGCGTGCCGGGTTGATGGGCTTGCCGGTGACCCGTTCCAGGTCCTTGACGCTGGCCAGGTTGATGATCGACACCACGGCCGATGGGTGGTCGCTGAGCACGTTGCCATCCGCCGCCTCGACCAGCTTCGGCCGTCCGCGCGCGCCCTCGCCCATGAAGGCGGCGAAGAACTCCTCGATTATGGCGCGGCCGACGGGGGTGGTGACGTCGCCGCGGGCGACTTGTTTGCCGCCCCGCTCGACGGTCAGAATGCCGCCGTCGGCATCGAACCGGGTCCGCAGCTTGGCCAGCTTCTCCTGGTTGATCAGCGACAGGAAACTGGTCTTCGGCAGCCAGCCGATGCGAGGCCCATCGACGGGGGTCGAGCCCAGGGCGAGCGCGAAGCGCCGGTCATGGGGCAGGGGTTCCCCCGGGGCCAGATCGACCTCGGGGAGGGTCTCCGCCGACAGCCCTTTCAGGGGGTAGCGGCAGATTTTGGCGACGGTCACGGCCATGCCCCGAACATTGCCCTTCGGGCGGCCTAAGTCAACGCCCCAAGCCCTTGTGCCGAAAGCCTTTTGGTCCATATTTAGGGGTACCGGGTCATCAACCTGAGAGGCTTTCCCAGGGCCCGCCTTTGAAGGGGGCAGGGAAGACCGTCACGGCAAGGGTTTTTGAGGCATGGAATTCGACAACTTCACCGAGCGCGCGCGCGGCTTCATCCAGTCGGCCCAGACCCTGGCGCTGCGCTCCAATCATCAGCAACTGACACCGCTGCATCTCCTGAAATGTCTTCTCGAGGATACCGACGGCCTAGCGGCTAAACTCATCAACGCCGCCGGCGGCGACGCCAAGCAGGCGCTCATCAACACCGAGGCCGAACTCAAGAAACTGCCGAAGGTCGAAGGCACCGGCACCCCGCAGACGCACCTGGCCCCGGAAACGGCGCGGCTGTTCGAGCAGGCCGAGAAAATCGCCGAGAAATCGGGCGACAGCTTCGTCACCTCCGAGAAGCTGCTGCTGGCGATAACCATGGCCGCCGGCACGCCCGCTGCCAAGGCGGTCACCGATGCCGGGATGACGGCTGAGGCGCTGAACAAGGCGATTGTCGAGTTCCGCCAGGGCCGGACCGCGGATAACCGCAACGCTGAGGACAATTACGAGGCGCTGAAAAAATACGCCCGCGACCTGACTGACGCCGCCCGCGACGGCAAGATCGATCCCGTTATCGGCCGCGACGAGGAAATCCGAAGGACCATTCAGGTTCTGTCCCGCCGCACCAAGAACAACCCGGTCCTCATCGGCGAACCCGGCGTCGGCAAGACCGCCATCGTCGAGGGGCTAGCGATGCGCATCGTGCAGGGCGACGTGCCGGAAAACCTTAGAACTAAGCGCCTGATGGCGCTCGACCTGGGGGCGTTGGTCGCCGGGGCCAAGTTCCGGGGTGAGTTCGAGGAACGCTTGAAGGCGGTGCTGGCCGAAGTCACGGCGTCCGATGGCGAAGTCATCGTGTTCATCGACGAGATGCACACCATCGTTGGCGCCGGCGCGGCCGAGGGCTCCATGGACGCGTCGAACCTGTTGAAGCCGGCCCTTGCCCGGGGCGAGATGCACTGCGTCGGCGCGACGACGTTGGACGACTACCGCAAGCACGTGGAAAAGGATGCCGCCTTGGCAAGGCGCTTCCAGCCGGTGTTCGTCGCCGAGCCGACGGTCGAGGACACGATCTCGATCCTGCGCGGCATCAAGGAGAAATACGAGCTCCACCACGGGATTCGCATCCAGGACGCCGCCCTGGTGTCGGCGGCGACGCTGTCGAGCCGCTATATCTCGGACCGCTTCCTGCCCGACAAGGCCATCGACCTGATGGACGAGGCGGCCTCAAGGCTACGCATGGAGGTCGATTCCAAGCCCGAGGAGATCGACGAGCTCGACCGCCGCATCATCCAATTGAAGATCGAGCGCGAGGCCCTCAAGAAAGAGAGCGATAAAGCGTCCAAGGACCGGCTGAAGAAGCTGGAGAAGGAGCTCAAGGGACTGGAGGAGAACTCCGCGAAGCTGACCGAACAATGGGAGGCGGAAAAAGGCGCCTTGGCCTCCGTCACCAAGGTCAAGGAAGAGCTCGACCGGGCCCGCATCGCCCACGAAAGGGCGATGCGCGAAGGCAAGTTCGAGGACGCCGGCGAGCTGCAATACGACCTCATCCCGCGCCTCGAGGCCGAAATCGCCAAGTCCGAGGGCGCCGATCACGCCGATAATGACCTGATGGTCGAGGAAGCCGTCACGTCGGAGCACGTGGCCGCGATCGTGTCGCTCTGGACCGGCATCCCGGTCGACAAGATGCTGGAGGGCGAGCGCGAGAAGCTTTTGCACATGGAGGCCAGCCTGCGCGCCCGCGTCATCGGCCAGGAAGAGGCCCTGGAGGTGGTCTCGGACGCTGTTCGCCGCGCCCGGGCCGGGCTTCAGGACACCTCGCGGCCGATCGGCTCGTTCATGTTCTTAGGGCCCACCGGCGTCGGCAAGACCGAGCTGTGCAAGGCGCTGGCCGAGTTCCTGTTCGACGACGAGGCGGCCATGGTCCGCGTCGATATGTCCGAATACATGGAAAAACACGCCGTCGCGCGGCTGATTGGCGCCCCGCCGGGCTACATCGGCTATGACGAAGGCGGGGCGCTCACCGAGGCCGTCCGGCGGCGGCCCTATCAACTGGTGCTGTTCGACGAGATCGAAAAGGCCCACCCGGAAGTCTTCAACATCCTCTTGCAGGTGCTCGACGATGGCCGTTTGACTGACGGCCACGGCCGCACGATCGATTTCCGCAATACCCTCATCGTCATGACGTCGAACCTCGGCGGCGACATCCTGGCGGCCCAGGAGGAAGGACACGATTCGGGGGAGGTTCGCGAAGAGGTGATGGCGGTGGTCCGTTCAGCCTTCAGGCCCGAGTTCCTCAACCGGCTCGACGAGACGGTGCTGTTCCACCGCCTGTTCCGCGAGCACATGGACGCCATCGTCGACATTCAGCTAGGCCACTTGCGCCGGTTGCTGTCCGAGCACCACATCACGCTAATGCTCGATAAAGCGGCCGCCGCCTGGCTCGCCGATCAGGGCTACGACCCGGTCTACGGCGCCAGGCCCTTGAAACGGGTCATCCAGCGCTCGCTGCAGAACCCCCTTGCCGGGCTGATCCTGGCCGGCAAGGTCGCCGACGGCGAACAGGTCAAGGTCTCGGCCGGCAAGGACGGCCTGACCATCAACGGGTTGAAGGCGGCGGCTTAGGGATTCTGGACGTCCCTCATCCTCCTTCCTCCGCCCGCCGTAGCGGGCTTCGCGAAGGCGGGTCGAGATGCTTCGCCCCCCGGGACGAAGGGTGCCCCGCGCGGGAATTGGAGGGGATTAGTTTTTTTCAAAATACTAGCTAAGTCAAATAAACTAAGTTTAGTTTATGGGAATCCGCCATGACCCTGACCACCATCCATGCCGCCAAGACCCATCTGTCGCGGTTGATCCAGCGGGCGTGTAACGGCGAGGACTTCGTCATCGCCCGCGGCAAGACGCCCCTGGTCCACCTCGTGCCCGTCGACGCGCCCGAACAGGGCCGCCGGTTTGGGGCCCTCAGCGGCAAGGCCAGGGTGGACGATGCCTTCTTCGAGCCCCTGCCGGTGGACGAACTCGACGCCTGGAATCAATGAACGGAGCGGGGTGAGTTCATGCAGGCCCTCCTCGACACCCATGCGCTGCTGTGGTGGCTGGACGGCGACAAGCGGCTGTCGGAACCGGCCCGCGATTTCATCGGCGAGGAGGCGAACACCGTCTTCGTCAGCGCCGCCTCGGCCTGGGAAATCCCCACCAAGGTCCGCATCGGAAAACTTCCCGGCGCCGTCGAGGCGGCCGCCGGCCTGGCCGCCGCGGTCACCTCGCAGGGATTCACCGAACTGCCGATCAGCATCACGGACGGCAACCGGGCCGGAAGCCTGCCGGGGACGTCCCCGGGAGCGCTTTGGCAC
>Ga0208113_1000607_pt1 | contig 17737 bp, 16 predicted proteins | sample Knorr_S7_td_NADW_FD_185598 | JGI IMG/M metagenome (GOLD analysis project Ga0208113, IMG submission 185598) | Marine microbial communities from Southern Atlantic Ocean transect - Knorr_S7_td_NADW_ad_2505m_LV_A (SPAdes) (version 2) | ecosystem: Environmental > Aquatic > Marine > Oceanic | place...
CTGCTGGTGACCCATTGGCACGGCGACCACACATTCGGATTCCCATTCCTGCTGCTCGAGAGGCGCTACATCTCTGACCGGGACGGTGAGCACACGCTGGATGTCCACTCGCACACCGGTGGAGAACAGAGGCTGGGTCACCTGTGCGATCTCGCCTTCCCGGGATCGCTGGGTGATGTGCTCGCTGAGCGGGTGCGCTTCCACGAACACTCCTCGGGAGATATCGAGGGCCTGGTGCGCGTCGGCGGCGGCTGGACCTACGAGCGCTATCCGGTGCATCACAACCCCGAGACCGAACCACACGGCTACAGCCTGGTACACGAATCTGGGCTGGTCCTTCTCCACTGTGGGGACTCCGGGCCGTGCGCCGAGATCGAGCGCAGGGCTCCCGACGCCGACGTGGTGATCATCGAACTCGGGATTCCCGACGGGGTTCCCTCGGACTTCCACTACAAGCCATCGACCCTCACAGACCTAGCGCGCGCCTGCCCAGAGACGACCTTCCTCGCCACCCATCTGTTCACTGAGTCGGTGCCTGAATCTGCAGGTGAAGTTCCATCTCTTCCGCGCAATGTCATTCAAGTCGCCGACGGTGACCGGTTTCTACTTGAAAAGAGCGGCACCACCCGGATTTCCAATTGAGACCTATGGAGAATAGGTTAGATATAATTACAAATATATATCCCTGAATGTGTGGTTTATTTCAGATAATCACATCTCTCATACGTCTGATAATGCGCGCCCTGTTCAGGATGGAATGAGTTCGCGGACACCTCGCGAAGCCACGCCCATCCTTGCTGACCAAGTCGGCGATCCGAGTCTTCGACTTCACCCGCTCGCAGCCGCGCCGGCACCACCTGTTGCGGGAGATTCGCCCGTTGTCGAGAATGTGCATCTGAACGCTCTGCTGCTCCCGAATTGGTGTTATCTATACACCACTTCCAATTGCGCGGGGGGCGAAGATGAATTGAATCTCATGGGGGGCGCGTATCGAGCGATTCCACCGTGGCCGGCAAACAGGCTTATTACACCCTGCCAGCGTCGCTCGGATTCCCTGTGCCAGAGTCGTGAGGAACACGCAAGTGAACTGAGCGGCGGGGCGTGAGGGGGTCGGAGTTGTTAGAAAATGGGCGATAATATTTTCGAACAACTACTGGACGAGCCGAGCCTGTTCAAGAACCGCGAGGTTCTGCACCACGGTTTCACCCCTAGCGCGCTCCCGCATCGCGAGCGTGAGATTAATACGCTCGTCCATAACTTAGTGGAGGCTCTCCAGGGCCAGATCCCCTCGAACATGCTGCTCTACGGACAGCCCGGCTCAGGTAAGACAGCGGTGACACGATTCGTCTCGAAGCAGTTGCTCGCCAGAGGAGCAGAACTCGGACGGACAGTACACGTCGTCGAGGTCAATTGCTGCACCGTCGACACGAAGTACAGGGTACTGGCGCAGATTGGCAACTCCCTCAGTCGCAAGGGGCAGAGCGCCATTCCATTCACTGGCTGGCCGACCGACAAGGTGCTCGAGCGTCTGAAAGAGAACATGGATGCCATCGGGGGGGTGCACGTGATCGTGCTCGACGAGGTAGACCATCTGGTGCACAAGAGCGGTGACGGCGTCCTCTATCCGCTGACGAGCCTGAACTACGAACTACAAAACTCTCGCTGCTGCATCATCGGCATCACCAACGATCTCCTGTTTCCCGATATGCTCGACGCCCGCGTCGCGTCGCGCCTCGGCTCGGAGGATCTGGTGTTCTCCCCGTACAACGCCGCCCAGATCGAGGATGTGCTGAGCGCGCGAGCCAAAGAAGGAATCAAGGAAGGAGTACTCGATGACGGCATCATCGAATTATGTGCCGCGCTGTCAGCACAGGAGCATGGGGACGCCCGGCGAGCGCTCGACCTGCTGCGCATCTCGGTGCAGAAGGCAGAGCATGACAAGAGCGAGAATGTGAATGTGCAGCACGTGCGCTTGGCACAGAACCAGCTCGAGTTCGACCAGATAACTCCTGTGATCGCCACCCTGACAGCGCATCAGAAACTTGTGCTCTACAGCGTCCTGTTGAATGAGCGCAATGGCCTGAGAAACGTTTCCACCGGTGAGGTGTACACGGTTTACCAGATGACCTGTGCCAACGCAGGATTGAACCCGCTGACCTCTAGAAGGGTATCCGACCTCATCCTCATCCTGGACGCCCTGAACCTAGTCACTGCCAAGACGATCAGCCTGGGAAGAGAAGGTAGGAGCAAGCGCATCAACTCCTGCATCCCTGATATGGTCGACCCGATCAAGGTGATGCTGGAAGCCGACGATTCGATCAAGTCCGCCATCGAAGCTCAATACAGGCTCCAAGCCCGGCTCGGTTGATGTGTCGGACTTTCAGCGGTCTGACTCCGCTCACAGCACACCATTCTCTCCTGATAATCGTTAAGACGGGCTCATAGGTCGCCGGCAGTGATGGGCGACGACGATTCCGGCGAAGCCGGCGAGTTGCAGATGATATCGGACTGGCTGAAGTCTCCCGGCAAGGGCTTCTCGCAATTGCTGTTCGGGCTCGGAGTCTGGGGCATCGCATTGGGTATCATCAACCTCGTGTGGGGCGCGGTGGTGATGGGTGAGCGCAAGGTTATCTGGGCCGGATGGCTGACAATGGGCAAGCTGTGGGATGAGCCCTACACGGATTTCGAAGGAATCTCCGCATCATTCCGACCATACTCGGACACGGTGTTCATGGCGATGGGTGTGGCCGCGCTGCTGTGGGGTGCTCACGGGATCAACCAACGGTTCGAAGGTGGTTTCCAGGGGTGGATCAGGGGGCTGGCCTCCGACTCCACGTGGACGAGCCTCGTCTCATCTGAAGGGGAAGGGGGTTGGACGAAGACCTTCTCCTCTTGGTGCCTGCTGGCCGGCTTCGGCTTCTACCTCTGGTGGGGACTCGTTTACTGGGGCTGGGTTGACATCGGTGTCTACGCTGTCACCGCGCCGCTGCTCGCATTCGGGTTCGGGCTGCGTTACGCGGCGTACGCAGAGGCGGCGGAATCTGCCGACGCTTCTGATTGAAGGTCACTTCTTGGCGAACAGGCGGCGGTGACCGTTTCTGCCAAGAACTGCGTCAATGCATCCCTCGGACGCACCGATCCAGAGGACACAACTCCACAGAATGTGAATTCGAAATGCGATCAGTGCGACGAGAAAGCAGCTCGCCATGACGATCCAGAACGGTGCCATCTGGGCAGTGAAATTCTCAGGTGGTCCGAACAGAAGGAACGAACTCCATACGAACAGAACTACAGGTAGCAGGGGAGCGATGAACTTCGCATCACTCGTGAAATCGTGTTTCATTCCTCGATAACCTCTGATGATCCTCACATGTGCGCGCGCGTCTCGCCTTCGCTTGGCAAGGAATTGCAGCAGGGATTCTTCAGCAACATGGTTGACAACGGCATCTGCGACGTAACGAATCTCACCTCCTGACGCGAGGATGCGCATCGAGACCTCCATGTCCTCCGCGTGATACCACGCCGGATCGAATCCGCCTCGCGCAACTAGATTCTCTCTCATGAACATGGAACAGGGCCCATTGGCGAGGGTGGTCTTTTCCGCCCGATTGGCGAACTTGGCTGCGATCTTCCTTGCTCTCAACTTGCTGACCGAGGTTCTGCCCTCATCGAAAACGACCCTACCGGTGACCGCTTCAACGCCCTCGCTGGATGCCATCATCACAGATATCCAGTCGGGTTCCGCTCGGCAGTCGATGTCAGTTATCGCCACCCAGTCTCCATTCGCCTCTTTGAGCGCGAGGTTGCGACCTGCGGAGAGTCCGAGCGGCTCCTGCTGCAACACGCGGATCGAGATGCCGTTGGATTCAGGACGCTCTGCCTGCGGGTCGTGCCACTCTTGCATGATCTCGGTTCCCCCATCGGACGAGCCGTCGTCGACGGCGATGATCTCGAGTGGCCTGTAGGTCTGCGTTGAGAGTGCGGTCATGCAGCCGTCGATCCACTGTCCCCCATCGCGGACACACACGGTGACGCTCACGAGCGGCTTGCTCACTCGCCCACCTCGGTGGTGAACAGGTCGAGGATCCGTCGTGCGCGGGCTTTGGTCGCTTCATCGGTGACGCGCAGAACCACACCTTTCCCAGGTTGGCCATACAGGATGACGCTGCCGAGAGGTGCCAGCAGATGGACGACGATCGGTGCCAGGTCCTCCTCGCCCTCGACCTCCAGCAGGGTGTTCCCATGATTCGCCAGAGCCTCCCTGACCTTTCGCTTCAGATCGGGGGTGAGCAATCCGGCCGGATTCACACAGGTGAGATGATGGTCGAACTCAGCAGGATCGATTGAGCCGGCTCCCTCCCAAGGTGTTCGCTGAGTCATCCCGTCGATCACCCCCAGATCGGGGACTCGGCCTGCATCGAGCATCGCCTTCACCGTCACGTCACCCACGCCCACCCACTTCGGTGGCAGGTCGGGTGCAGCCTCCATCGCCGCCAGAATTGCCTTCTGGGGTTTCGACTCCGGACCTTTGAACAGGTCGCCCATCGGCTGTTTGAGCTCACCATCGAGAGATTCTGGCATCCGCTGCAGACGCTCCTGCTCCTGCTCTCCCAACCATAGGTTTCCTTCCCGATCGACCTCGCCCGCCCTTATCCTGCTCGATGAGAGAGCATGTCCACTCGGATCGGTCAGGTGCTCGACCTCGATGATGCTGAGTGGCGCTAGGCCGGCCTCCACGCGCGTGCGGTTGATCGCCTCGCAGGCGGCCACGGTCTCTGAAGTGCAGGCGATGGCGGTGGCGTCACGGCGGGATTCGGCCGGTCCGACCGCGTCCTCCAGCGGGTGCACGCTGACCCTGTCGGGAGCATTCTCATCCGCCCAGTCGAGGATGGCTGTGCGGCGTGTCTCCGCACTCTGAATCAGGCGGGACTTGAGAGCTGCGAGGGTGTCGGTGGTCAACCAGACCTCGAGTTGGTCGCATTCGGAGAGGGCGGCGGAGAACAGGCGTAGGTGACCGGCGTGCAGGTGGTCGAAGGTCCCGCCAACCAAGCAAAGAGAACTGTTCGCCACGGGGATGGGCTGCCGCCCGTATCACTTGATGGCTGCGATTCAGAATCAGGAATATGATGTGCCCCGGAGCGTAACGGCCCGCCTCATCGCCAATGGCTTGGCGAGCCTGACCCACCCCGGGGCGTCTGTTGGACTGTGTGGTTGTCCCATGAATCATTCCGGCACACGGTCATCTGGGGACCCATTCACTGTCCATTGCCACCCGCTTGCTCCGGTGTTCATCCCTTTCGGTCACACCGGTCTTCGACGGCTGGCTCGCCCGTACCTGGTATCCGGTGATCATCCCCCCGCCGGCGAAGGCCGGGGGTCACGCCGGGGTTGCGGCCGGGCAACGTCCGACCCTGACCCGTTGCCTTTCAATGCTGCGGGGGCGCCGAAGAGACCTGAAACGCTCACAAGCGGCTCTGTCGACCCCTCAACAATCCCGTGTGATGACCTGAAAGACGGCGGGACAGCCTGTCGGCGATGTGCGCCTCGCCGGCAGCGACCTCATCCGCTGAAAAATCGGGCCAGGTACCCTCGGCACGAGCCAGCCATCCAACGTGCTGGTGGGTGCGGCCGCTGGAGGGGGCGGTCTTGGAGTTCGCATCTGTGAGGGCATTCGCTAGGTCGAACAGTGCGGCCGCTCCGGGTACGTTCTCTAACTCGTCCTCGCCGGGCCAGCCAGGTTGCACGTGCAGTCTGTCCAGACGGTCGCGCAGCACGGCGCTGCAGCCCGGATGCTCCTGGAATCCGGCGCCGGGAACCCTGCACAACTCCCCCGGTGAACGCAGGATCACCGCCGGCCAACTGACATCGGCTGAGGCCAGAAGGTCGCGCCCTTCCGGCTCATCGAGCAGCAGCAGCAACTGCTGCTCTGCCTGGGTCGCCCACCAGTCGAGTGGAAGTTCCAGCAGTGCGGGGAGCGCACTGCGAGGGAGCGGTTCATCCACCTCATAGACAGCCAGAAGCGCCGCCCAGGCTGCGAGATGCGAATCAGGTTCAGCCGCGGTCGCCGCCTCACGCAAGGGTGTCGCCCACCCCTGTTCAAATCGGCCTTGCTGCTCGAGCCAGTCGAGCGCCGAGAGCGCCTCGACGATGTTCGTCGGCGGAGATTTCGCCAACCTCTGCACGACCCATGTCGGCAGGTCGCGCATCAGCGCTGAGCCGAGCCATGCGACCTGTGAGGTGAGCGCCGCCGCCAGCCAGCACGAGGCTGCTTCGTCGAGACTGCCGTCATCGACGAGCGGGCGGAGCCGGAGTCCCAGGTCCGCCTCGCGCCGCAGGTTGTCGGTCAGATGCAGATGGGCTGCCCGCTCCCACTCCCGGGGTGCGTTGGCCGCGACCGAGGCGAGGCTGGCCAACGGTACCATTTCGACCGAGAGCAGGCCGATCCAGTGCTCGCCCAGTTGTTCACCGCAGCGCAGCCATCGGGACCAGCGCCGTTCGGCCGGGCTTGCCACCCAAGATGCGTGGGGATCGGCATTCTCCATGCGGTCGGCCCATTCGACATCTCCGTCGGGGTATCTCAACAGGGCCGAGAGCATACGCAGACCCGGATCGTCATCGGTTCCCACCTCAGGCGCCACCGCTCCTCCAGCCCATGCAGCAGCTGACTCCGCGGCTGCCTCCACCTCGCTCGCGCCCGCGGGGGACGACCAGTCAGTGGGAAGAGTGGCGGGCGCGGTGGGTGGCCTCTGGGTGAGCCGGACGGGCAGGGAGACATCGGTGGCGAGTTGCAGCCTCACGAACGGTAGGGGGTGGATCGGGTCTGGTCTGAGGGTCGGATGACCTGTCGGAGACCTGCCTTCCTCAGGGAGCAGGAGCAGGCGCAGGCGAGCCGATGCAAGCAGCGTCTGCAGCAATTGATCATCCACTTTGCCATGAGGATGTTGCAGCACCACCGGCGGTCCGTCGGAATCACGTACCGACCATTCGAGCAGCGATAGCCAGGCGGTCTCGCTCAGGCCGCGCACATCGAGCAGACGGGGTGGTGAAGTCCCGCTCTCCGACCAGTTTCGCTCACCCCAGTCGTGCAGCAACCTGCGCCAGGTCGACTCATCGCAGCGATGAGAGGCGCCGCGTCGGGATTCGCCGGCGCGTGACAGATGGCGCTGCAGGCTCTCCAGCCGACGGTTGCGCTCAGCGGTGGTCAGACGAGGGTGGGCACGCTCGACCCAGGTCGCCAAGGCGGCGAGCGGCAGTGGCTCCGACGGCCTGCCCAACAAACTCGACTCAGCGATGACGAGGGCGTCGTGCGCCGCGGCGGTGAGTACCATCGAGGAAGCCAGCCTGTCATCGAGACTGGCGACAACCGGACCTGCCGGTCGCACGGACGGCGTCGCAGGGTGCGCCTCTCCCAGGCTCCATTCCTGTTCCGTGCCCGGCGGTGGACTCGGGACAGGCGGCCACTCATCCTCATCCGGTTCTCCGAACCATTCTCCCACCGCGAGGCGCAACTCACGGCGCGGGTCGAGCAGACGGGCGCGCAGCAGGCCGATCACATCAGCGGTGTCGGTCCACGCCTCGAGACTCTCAGGAGATATCGCTCGCGGCGGACTCGAACGTGGTTCAAGGGTCGGAAGGTCGAACCATCGAGGTTCCCGTTCACGCGCCACCGCCCAGACCCATTCCAGCTTGACCCCTGCGGTTCCAGTGGAGTAGGCTTGAGGGTCGGAAGGAGTGATTTCGGGTGTGCGCGGCAGTGGAATCAGAGGGGAAGCAGGCTCCTTCGCGTAAGCAAGCAGCAGTTGCGGACCATCCCTCGCCAGCAGACAACCGACCTTGGACGGCGGTCTGCCGCCCACGAGGAAGCCATGCATGCGCGCCAGTTCATCCTCCGCCAAGCGGTTCCACCCTCCCGCTGTCAGGTGCTGGCGACCCCCACGACTCCCCTCCTCCGCATCGCTGGCGACCAACCCATCCTGACGCATCCGCTTCAACTCCGCCGAGGCGTGAGGAAGGCGCAGTCCCACGGCCAGAGCAATTCCGCTGACGGTCTCCCCACCATCCGCGAGGTGATCCAGCATGCGCCGCCGATAGCCGCTGCGGATCCGGCGTGGCGGCCTCGCCGGCGTCCTCTCAGCCTCTTCCACCATGCACTCCGCTCCGCTTCAGGCACCTATCGGCAGGTGCTCAGTCCGTTCTGTCAGCATACATGACTTCAAACCTTTGGTTCATTACATTATGTTCCCGATTTCCAGTGGAGAAAGTTTCAATTGTTCACTCACAGTAGGATTCAAACCCCAATGAGTAGTGAGAAAGTAGTCACATTCCGTAACTAACGACGCTCGTCTGTGGCAACGGTTATATCACCGACATAGCTGCACTGAAACAGCCGGCGTTGACCACTGGACGCGCTGCATATTGAGAGCCAATTGAAGGAGGAAGAAGAAGCATGAAGACCGTAAGAATCAGAGAGAAGATCAAGTTGTTCCTATCAGACCGCCCGCGAAACACAGCGGAGATTCTGGAGCACATCAACAGCACCATGCGCCACGGCACCACCAGCCAGCAGTTGGGCAACGTGCTGTCAAAGGACAAGGACATCGTGAAGGTGGGCTACATCAAGCGCAGCGGAATTCTCTCCGGAGGCTACGACATCTGTGAATGGGCGACCGTGATCTGGGTTCAGGATCACGTCGACGACTGGGCACCAGGAGACCCTATCCTGCTGGATAAGCAGGGTAACAACCTCTTGCTCAAGAAACCCAAAACCAACAACTCCCCCAAGATTGGCGCCCCCATCAAGGCTCCACCCGCACGCGAGCAGCCAGCCAAGGACCTGAACAACCTGAACTGCAACCAACTGAAGGATCTGCTGCGCGAAGCCAGCCTCAAAGTCGGCGGCAGGAAGCAGGAACTGATTGACCGGCTCGAGAAGCACAGTCTGCCGCGAGTCGAGAGCGACCCGATGTACGCCTGAGCATGTGATGTTCACCCCCATCAATGGATGGGTGCCTAGGATTGTTCCTTGAGGTGCCTAGGATCGTTCCTTGAGCGGGAGTTCAAGCAAACTAGGGCCCTGCGCCATCCACTCCATCCCATCTCGTACCCATTCCCACATCTCGTGCAGACGGTCGGCGTCGACTCCGGCATGGTCGGCGATTATCCGGATGGCGTCCACCTCGGACGGGTGGATCTCGCCATCGGCGGCGGCTAGGAAGATGCCGTCCCTGAGGGCGAGCCTGAGAGTGCGGATGTCCATTTCGGCGACCGTCTCCTCGATGTTGAACTCCTGGCGCAGGAGTGCGCGGAACTGCACTCGCAGCTTCGGATTGATGAGCATGCGCCCCATGCGCCACTCGAAGAATGACATCTCCTCCGGCCTGAGCACGGCGTCCGCGTTGGCTATGATCGCGAGCACCGTCATGTAATCGTCCATGTCGATGGCGTCGAACGCGTCGGGTGCTGAGGGCTTCATCATCAATCGGCCGGCCATGAGACTACGTATCAATAACCTTCGGGCGGCCGAGCCGGACCTGAATCAACGAAGAACAGGGGGTCCGGATGAGCCCTCAAGGTTCGAGTTCAGGCGACCAGTCCCCCGAACGAGCGAGGCTGTTCATCTGCGCGCGGTGCGCCAGAGCCGCCTGCGCCGCAGCCGCGTTCTCAACCTTGCCAGCCCATGCCTTCAGCGCGGCTGCCTGCAGCGCCCGACCGTACGAATAGGAGAGCTCCCAAGGGTGCTCTTCGTCGAGCGCGTTCATCGCGTTCAGGTGGGCGGTGGCCAGCTCATCCGACTGTCCACCCGAGAGGAATACGATACCGGGGACATCTTGAGGAACGTGAGCCGTCAGGCAGTCGACGGTGCGGCGAGCGACCTCGTCGACACCGGCTTGAGTCGAGCACTGCAACCCCGAGAGCACCATGTTCGGCTTGAGCAACGTGCCCGGCAGGTGAACCCCTTGTGAATGGCATTCAGCGTAGGTCGCGTCGAGTGTCCGCGCGGTCACGGCGGCACAGGTGTCTATGTCATGGTCACCATCCATCAGCACCTCTGGTTCGATGACCGGAACCAACCCCTGCTCCTGGCAGATGGCGGCGTAGCGGGCCAGTGCGTGCGCGTTCACTGAGATGCAGGCGTCAGTCGGGATGCCGTCGCCGATGGTGATCACCGCCCTCCACTTGGCGAACCTCGCTCCCAGTTGGTAGTACTCGGCACAACGCTCCCTCAGACCGTCGAGTCCCTCGGTCACCTTCTCATCAGGATGGCCGGCGAGCGCTTTGGCACCGGTGTCCACCTTGATGCCCGGCAGGATTCCACGGCTATGCATGATCTCCGGAAAAGGCCGGCCGTCGTCCCCACACTGGCGAATGGTCTCGTCGTAGAGTATTACTCCAGAGATTGCTGATTCCGACCCCTCAGTGGTGAATAAAAGCCCGCGATAGAAACGACGACTCTCGGCGGTTGATTCGGCGCCGACCGTCTGCAACCGCTTGCCCATCGTGGGTGTGCTCTCGTCAGCTGCCAGAATCCCCTTGCCGGATGCGACTATCATACCAGCCGTTCGCTCCAACGCCTCAGTGTCCATGCTGGTTCCTCCTCCCGCGCGAGCGGGCTGCGTGTCTTCAATTAATCGTCCCCGAAATAGCCCGGCTGAAAATTATTGGATTGTTATGATAACTATTGCAAACTAAAACGACTTGTTAATTGCGAAACATTATACATAATGCACCAAGCATCCCGAGAACCCCGAGAGGTATCGTGATGGCTCCGAGAATCTGTGGTGAATGCAACAAACCCGGGCATAATCGACGCACCTGCCCCAAACTGAATCCGGAAGCGGCCGAACGCCGTATCTCCATCGCCAAACGCAGGCGTGGAATGAGGATCTGCGGTCATTGCGAAGATGTGGGGCACAACGTGCGCACCTGCCCTGATCTGCATCCCGAGAAGGCAGCCAAGAGGCGAGCGCGCGGGGGCAGGTCAAAACAGAGGACATGCAGGGAATGTGGAAAAACAGGGCATAACCGACGCACCTGTCCCGAACTCTTCCCAGATAAGGCGGCGAAGCGCAAGTCGAGCCGTCGCAGGCGACGCATCTGTGGCGGATGCGGGAAGATCGGGCACAATTCCCGCACCTGTCCAGTGCTCAATCCCGACCGGGTCCAGCCACGGCGCGGCGGGCGGGGCAAGCGAGTCTGCGGTCACTGCGATCAATCCGGGCACAACCGTCGCACCTGTCCTGAATTGCACCCTGACAGGGCAGTGGTGAGAATGGCGCGTAATCGCAAGGGAAAGCGTAAGTGTGGAGTGTGCGGGAGGCGCGGGCACAACAAGCGCACCTGTCCAAAGGCGAAGTGAGCCGATGGCAACCATCACCTGCCCCAAGTGCGGGCAGGCAGACGAGGTCGAGGCTCCTACGGATTCCTGCCTGTTCTTCCACGAATGCTCTGGATGCCTAGTCCTGCTGAAGCCGCTCGCCGGTGATTGCTGTGTAATCTGTTCCTTCGGCGATGAGAAATGCCCGCCTAAACTCGACGAGGATTCCAGTTGCGATTGACGTTTTCCAATTGGAAAAATCAGTAAAATGAGGACACATACTGGCGGCTGCGAGCAGCCACGTCAATGATCTCCGAATGTACTGCCACCTGGTCCCCGACCTTCTCGACTCCCGGGAGGTAGCCGCTGCATACCCCGCTGGCGACGAACAAGGCGTCTTCGCTGGAACACAGGTCGTCTCGACCCCAGATGCGATCGACATCGTCTCCGAGCATCTCCCTGGCCCGCCGCTCGTGGTCCTCGGTGGTGGTCACCAACCGACCTTCGAAGTGAGCATCCAGGCCGCGCAGCGCGGTGGCTGTGATGACCCCTTCAGGTGCTGCGCCGATGCCCATCAGCATGTCGATCTCGCTTGCGGGGTCGGCGGCGTCGAGCGCGGCTGATACGTCTCCATCACCGATGAGCGGAACCGACACATCGAGTCCACGCAGGGTCTTGATCAACTTCTCATGGCGGGGTCTGTCCATCACCACGATGCGCAGGTCGCGGACCTGTTTGTCGAGGGCGGCCGCCGCCGCTTCGACATTGTAGCTCACATCCGCTTCGAGCGACACCTCTCCGACCACCTCCGTGGGCCCGGCGAGTTTGTCCATGTAGCAGTCAGGCGCATGCAGCAGGTCGCCACGGGGTGCGGCGGCGAGAACGGCGATGGCGTTGGGCATATCGAGCGCGACGTGGTTGGTGCACTCGAGCGGGTCGACGGCGATGTCGACCTGTGGCGCTCCTTCAACTCCCTGCAGGCTGCCGAGCGGCTCACCGATCCACAGCATCGGCGCGTCGTCCCGCTCACCTTCCCCGATGGCCACCCTGCCATCGAACGGTACCGTGTCGAACACGGCGCGCATCGCCTCGACGGCCGCTCCGTCAGCTAGTTTCCGCTCACCGCGGCCCCGCCAGTCGGCAGCGGCGATGGCGGCCGCTTCACAGGCGCGCAGGAAGTGCGGCCCGAGGTCGGCTACGCCTGCCATGTCGCCGGCGAGCGACCATCAGGCTTCAATCCTGACTATTCACTCGCCTTTGCGCTTCTCGAGCACGCGCACCTGCTCGATCACCGCGGAAGGGTACTGGCCAGCGTCGTCCTTCTCCAACGACTTGACCATGTCCCACGCGCATAGAAGGCCGGCACTCACCCCTGTGAGCGCCTCCATCTCGACGCCGGTCCTCCATTCGGCGCGCACGCGCACGAGGCAGCGCAGACCATCATCTCCGACATTCCAGTTAACATCGCAGCCGGTGAGTGGAATCGGATGACAGTGGGGGACGATGCGCGGGGTGTCCTTGACAGCCTGGATGGCAGCGACGGTCGAAGCCTGGATCACATCTCCCTTGGTGACGAGACCTTCGCGGATGGCGTCGAGAGTCGCGGGCTGCAACCTGATGAATCCCTCCGCGGTCGCCTCGCGCGGAACCACCGGCTTTCCTCCGATGTTCACGAGTGCCTCGAATTCCTTGTCCATGCACTCACCCGAGTCCAGCCTTCCACACGGCTCCGTCAACCCTGACCTCACGCTTCCACAAGGGAGCCTGTGCCTTCAGTTCGTCGATGAGCCACGCACAGGCGGCGAAGCCATCTGCGCGATGCGGGCTCGCCACGTGGATCGCCACGATCGGCTCGCCCGCGAGCACGACCCCCGTCCGATGAGCCAGCGCCACCGAATGAACGTCGAACTGCACACACGTCTGCTCGCCCAATTGGTGCAACACAGCAGGCAACTGCTCCTCCCAGGCGTCGAACTCGAGTCGTTCCACCTCGACGCCGTCGGCGACATCACGGGTCACACCGACGAAGGTGACGACGCTGCCGCATCCGGAGAGGTCCAGCGCGCCGCGTAGCGCTTCGACGTCGAGCGAGTCGACGGCGACCTCGACATGGACATTTCCGCTGCTGGACATGTTCTCGACCCGCGAGCGCTGGCACCCCTGCATCAATCCGCCGCTTGCGAACCATTCATGCCCGGACCGCCAATCGACGCTCCGATGTCCAGCGATGAGGCGGCCGGAGAACCTGAGCCCGTCCACATCATGGGAGCGGGGCTGTCGGGACTGGCGGCGGCCATCATATTGGCGAATGCAGGACGTGAGGTGCACGTGCACGATATCCGCGACGACTCCGGAGCGCGGTTCGACGGGGACTTCCAGGGATTGGAGAACTGGACGAGCGACTCCGATTTCGTGGACGAGCTGGCTGGGTGGGGAATTGACCTGTCCGACTTCAAGACGACGGACTTCCACACCATCGACCTCATCCATCCAGACGACGAGATCACCAAGGCGTGGAGCCCGAAGGTGGCCTTCCGGGTGGTCGAACGCGGCACGGCCTCACACACCATCGACCAGAGCATGAAACGCCAGGCCCTCGCTGCCGGAGCGAACCTGCACTACAAGTCGCGGGTGGACCCTGAGGATTGCCTCATCGTGGCGGCGGGACCGAAGGACACCTCGGCGTTGGCGTTCTGCGAGGTCTTCGAGACCTCGTATCCGAACACGGTCGCCTTCCACTTCAACGACAAACTCGCCCCCGGCGCATACGCCTACATGATCGTCATCGACGGAGTCGGCCTCATCTGCTCCTGCCTGTGGCGCAAGCAGGAGCGCAACGAACGCTTCCTGAACGAGACGCTGGCGTGGTACGACAAGCACTATCCAGAGTTGGAGCGAAAGTCGGTGAAGCGCATCGGTGGCAAGGGGGATTTCACCCTCAATCGGCGCTACAAGGTGAACGGCCGCTACTACGTCGGCGAGGCGGGCGGCCTGCAGGACTTCATGTGGGGATTCGGGATGCGCTACGCCATCACCAGCGGCGTGCTGGCGGCGCAGGACATCTTGGGCGAGTGTGACTACGAGACCGAAGTCAGGCGACGGCTTCTGCCGACGGTTCGCACGAGCGTCTCCAATCGCTGGCTGATGAACCGGGTGAGCAACCGCTCCTTCAAGCGCCTCGCGAAGGCTTGGATGAAGGATCAGGAGAAGCGGCAGGACGGGCTGCCGTTCATCGAGAAGATGTTCCGCCCCGATCCATTCCGCTGGCTGGTCTACAACCTGTTCGCCCGCTGGGTGCTGAAGCGGGTGGACACCGATGATGGAAGGGTGATCCACCGTCTGCCCTACCGAGGTGCGCTCAAGCGAGACGAGTGGAATCCATCTGAAGAAGCGGTGGCCGTAGGAGAACGCTGGAAGCAGCAGCGACGCAGGAAGAGCGGGTCTGCAGCGGAAGAAGAGTGAGCATCCTCGGTGTATTCCTCCCAAGGGGAGTGACCGCGCTGTAGACGCCGTTCTGTTCGACGGTTGGTTGATATGGACAACGCGATTCGGCCGCGACATGACCTCGTGGCCCGAACTCGAGCCGATGGACAACAACCTCGTCAACTACGGGGTGACCGACACCGGCATCGCCATCATCGAACTGGCATCGGACTCCGCCGGCGACCCACTCGAGCCCGACAAGATCGGTCCGAACACCTACACCCACGAGATGATGTGCGACATTGACAGCGCGGTCGTGCGCGCCCGCTTCGACGACGACGTGCACGTCATCATCATCACCGGTCACGGCGAGAAGTTCTTCAGCGCCGGAGCAAGCATCCAGATGCTCGACAAGGTCACACCCGGATTCAAGTACAATTTCTGCCTGCACGCCAACGAGACCCTCTCTCGCCTCGAGCAGACCCCAAAGCTGGTCATCGCCGCGATGAATGGCCACGCGGTCGGCGGCGGGCTGGAGATCGCCATGGCGGCCGACATCCGCATCGCCCGCAAGGACGCCGGCAAGTGCGGCCTTCCCGAGATCAACCTCGGAGTGCTGGCAGGAACGGGCGGCACGGCAAGGCTGGCGCGGCTCATCGGCAAGGCGCGGGCGCTGGAATACCTGGTCAGCGGCGAGTTGATGGCGTTCGAGAAGGCGGAGGAGATGGACCTCATCAACCATGTCTGGGACGGCTCGCTGGACGAGTTTCGCCAGGACATCCTCGACTACGCCGGCCAGTTCACGCTGCCCTACAAGGCGACCCTCGCTGTGGGCAACATCAAGCGCAGCGTGCAGACGGGTCTGGAGATTCCGTTCGAATACCATCTGGCGCTCGAGCGAGAACTGCAGGCGGCGCTGTTCGGCAGCGCCGACGCCAAGGAAGGCATCGCCGCCTATGTCGAAAAGCGCACGCCCCGCTTCGAGGGCAAGTGATCGCCTCACGTGCGAGCGCGGCCTGACACAGTCAGGCCGTCATCCACCGCAGGCGTCGAATTGATGAACTGCGGTGATTTCCGAGAGGTCATGGGACCGACTGACGTGGTCGAGGACTACGAGCCCAACTTCGAGGCGTGGATCGACCAGTTCAACGACTGGCAGAAGCGCATCGGGTTCGACCCGGCGTGGCTGGGCGACTACCGCTTCGAGATCAAGTTCGACTGGGACATCGCCGGCGACACCATCGAGTTCGGCGACTTTGAGGGCATGCCCAAGTGGAATCGGCGCATGCAGGTCCCGCAACAGAGCATCCGCGACGCCATCATCAGCATGGTGAGCGTGCAGGGCGACACCGAGTTCGCCAGCGTGGAGCAGCAGTGGCACCTCCTGGATTCGGCACCCACGGAGTACGACCGGAAGTCGGCGATGAGGATCATGTGCGAGGAACAGCGGCACGGGTGGCAGATGGCCTACGTGCTGTGCAACTACTTCGGCGAGCACGGCATCAGGGAGGCACAGAAGCTGATCGAGCGCAACTCCGGCGGCAACCCCCAGCGCGAGGAGGGTGAGGCACAGCGTCTGCTCGGTTCGTTCAACGAGCCGATCGACCACTGGCTGGACTTCTTCATGTTCACGCACTTCATCGACCGCGACGGCAAGTTCCAGTTGAAGATGCTCTCCACTTCGTCGTTCAAGCCGCTCGCCGCCAGCATGGGACCGATGCTCAAGGAGGAGTCGTTCCACCTGGGCACCGGCGCCAATGGCATCCGCCGCATCGTCAAGCAGGGAGTCATCCCGTGCGCCCTGCTGCAGAGGTACATCAACAAGTGGACCAGCACCGGCCTCGACCTGTTCGGCGTCGATGAATCAACGTCGGCGCAGTGGGCATATGTCTACGGAATCAAAGGGCGTTACGACGAGCGTGAGGTGGACACGCCAGCAGTGCGTGAACACCTGAACGAGGAGAGCCGCATGCACTACTTCGAGGAACTCAAACTGGAAATGGAGCGCATCAACAAGTCACGTCACGAGGGTGAGCCTGAACTCTACATCCCGTCAGACAAGTTCCACCGCGGCATCGGCAAGTTCGCCGGTGTTCACCACACCACACACGGAGAGCCGTTCGAGGGCAGCGATGAGGAATGGCAGGAGTATCTCCGCGGGATGCTGCCCTCCGACGAGGACGAGGCGACTCTCAAGGAACTGTTCAAGCAGGAATGGATCCAGTACCGCGAATGGAAGGAGTGACGCGCACGCAGGCGCGTGCCCGGGGTGTTACGAATGCGTGCATACGCTCTGCTGAACATCGACAAGGGGCGGCTGCAGCCGTTCTTCGACAGAGTGCCTGAGTTGTTCCATGCCCACCACCACAGCGAGGCTCAAGACCCTAAAGGGTACGAAGAGCTGCTCTACCGCCTCTATCGCCCGTACACCGGAGCGATGCTCGACATGGTGGACCGCTGGGCAGTGTTCGACGAGCGTGATTGGAGGGAAGATGTGCAACTGGAGGTGATGCTGTTCCTCTACGCCATCCGCTACCCCGACACGCTGCTGATCGAGAGTCTGTCAGACAAGGCGCGCTCCGACCTGCCTCGGCTGTCGTCCTACCTGCACTTCACCAAGCACACCTACGCCATCTGGGACGAGGACACCCGAAAGGGACTCTGCCGGCTGGGAATAGAGATCCCACCACTCGACTCCGCCGAACCGTACATCTACGGCGCCTACATCTCCTCCATCGAGCTGCTCAAGGACATCGCCCCATTCACCTGCTTCCTAGAGCACGATGTGCCTCGGCAACGTCTGTTCCAGGCCGCTCTCGCCTCTTGGGGCCGCGAGGGGGACGATTGAGGTGGCGGGAATCGTGCCGGTCGAGAGAGTTGCCGTCATCGGTGCTGGCACGATGGGGGCGGGCATCGCGCAACTGTGCGCACAGGCCGGATGGCGCACGAACCTCTACGACGCGTTTCCCGAAGGGCTGGCTGCGGGGATACAGCGCATCT
>Ga0208113_1000608_pt1 | contig 17664 bp, 13 predicted proteins | sample Knorr_S7_td_NADW_FD_185598 | JGI IMG/M metagenome (GOLD analysis project Ga0208113, IMG submission 185598) | Marine microbial communities from Southern Atlantic Ocean transect - Knorr_S7_td_NADW_ad_2505m_LV_A (SPAdes) (version 2) | ecosystem: Environmental > Aquatic > Marine > Oceanic | place...
TCCAACCTTCTAGGGTCTGATGGAAGGTGGTGTTGTACATGGGCACGCCCCGGCCCTTAAAGAGGGTATTGATTATGGGTTCCCGATCGATGGCGCGATTCATGGCCTCTCTGACCAGGCGGCCGGTCTCGCCTGTTTGAGTCCAGGGCTCATCGTCCGGATTGTAGTTCACTTTAGAGACTTGGTATTGGCCAAGGGGCAATATGGTGAGACCAACGGCTGGTAAGGGGCTTTCAAACACCACCATCCCTTTTTCCGTGGCCGAGTCGTGGATGGCTTTAGAGAGGTCTGCTAGGTCTGCCTCCCCTGCCAGTAGCATTGCTAGACGGGTCGCCTCTTCGGGTACCGTGCTTATCTTCAAGGTCTTGAAATCGGAGTTCACCCGCCAGTGGTCGTAGGGAACCCTTTCCATCTCGGCGTATTCGTTCAGCACGCGGCTCGTAAATTGGTAAGCGCCGGTACCCGAAGGCCCGGACTCGTACATAGACTCCCCTTCGGCCGCGAACTGGGCCGAACTGAAGCTCTGCGCGCAAGGTACCATGAGCACGTTCAGCCACCAGGACATCAGGTCTGTCTGGGCTCGTGCTAGGTGCATCGTGAAATTGTAATCATCGATTACTTTCAAGTCGCCATTGGCCTTCATCTGAGTGGCCGAGTCAGCTCCCATGAACGCTTTGAAGGTCGCAGCGCAACCAGTAAGGCTACCCTCTTGAGTAGATGAGTCCACGTTGTAGATGAAATCGTCGACTGTGAACTCTCCCCACTGATCGTCGTGGAACCTCACACCTTTGCGTATCTGGAACGTGTAATCTTGTCCATCGGGGCTTATTTCCCATTTGGTGAACAATTGGGGATAGATCTTAGAAACACCGGTTTCGGGTTTGATGGTAGCTGGATTTTCGATTATCGGCCGAAAAACCAAATGTCCGCTTTGCGATGCCTTCCATGGCAAGAATGTGTCCTGGGGCATCGGCGTTATAACTACGTGCAAGCTTTTATCGGTTCTGTTGTCCTGTACGACAGGGGCTTTGTCTGCCGCCTTAGGTTTCGCCGTCGGTGCTGCACTGCTGGTTTTAGCAGCGGGCTTAGCCGCAGGTTCGGATTTGGTTGGGGCCGTGGAATCAGAGCCACATGCCACAAGAAACATCAAGAGTATCGAAATAAGTACCACAGGGTTCCTCAGAACGGAAAGCTTCATAACTTCTCCTCCAAATATTGGAACTACGTATTAACTTCCTGATCGCCGATGACCTTTCTTATGAAAATACCGAATTGCTAATGACGATATATATATATATATCTGAACTAATGTGGTTTATTCTGTTTCGATGTTAAAGAATCCAGGATCATGAATTTCCGCACATATGATTCCGTAAGTAACGATGGATTCACTTACCGCACCACAGGTGGGAACAGATATAAACTATTACAATCATCGATGTCAAGCTACCTTAACCGATTTCCATCCTCAACTACCTAATTGGCAGACCAGCTACAAAATAGGTATTCTGATTCCCGGCGATATTGAACACCGGATGAAGAGATTGTTGGATTACCTCCGCGGCGCTGTGGCCGAAATGGCTAGCAAGTAACGAGGACGAGGAAAATCGGAGACTGGAAGCTATGGGCCGGCTTCATAAACGCCGAAGGTGAAGGAGAACAACTCAAAATCGGAGGAATTGGAACTCAGGCGTAACTTATGACCTCGGGTATAGGCAGGATGTGCCACTAAGTTGTACATCTTGGGTTCAACGACCATCACGTAGCTCTGTCCATTTTCGTCGATGATGATGTCGTCACCCCGGTTTTCCGCCGTGAGATTCTTTCCGTCATTGCTGACTCGCACCTTGTAAGGCGCTCCTGGAAATCCCAATACAGCATTGAGCGTCCGAGCCGAGTAAATCAGAGAGATATGATCTTCGTAACCAGTCGTCGGTTGACCGTGTCTGACAAGGTCTTCGCCAACGAACCAGAAACCGTTGAAGTATATCGAGTGAGCCAACATTTCATCGGGCTCCTCAAAAAATACCACGGCTTCTTGGTCTAGGTAGTATTCGGGCTGCCGGACATAGCCGGGTCCACCAGATTGAGTGTCTAGGAAATCCCGACCATATCCTGCATACAATTCCCTGGTTATTTCGGCGTTGCGAGATCGCAGAAACTCCGGGTCCAACGGCTGGTCTATTGGAAGCGGAAAGTTGTCGCCGTCCAGGTCAGCCCCCGCTTCCTTCAAGAGCTCCCGGATATTTTCTTCCGTTTCTGCGTACTGCCCTTCCCCCAAATGCCGATATCGTAAAACTCCTGCATGGTCGATGAGGTACTTCGCAGGCCATACACGGTTGGAAAAATTGTTCCAAGTGGTAAAGTCGTTATCCAAAGCCACCGGCCAGGTGATGCCGTTTTCCTCGACGGCATTGATCACGTTTACTGGGTCTTTTTCAAAGGCAAACTCTGGGGAGTGTACGCCGACAATGACCAGTCCATCGTCGGAATATCTGGAGTGCCAAAGTTTGAGAAACGGAAACGTCCGAATGCAGTTAACGCAAGAGTAAGTCCAGAAATCGATCAGGACCACTTTGCCGGCGGTTTCCTGAAGGGCGATCGGATCTGAGTTGATCCAGGCTGATATACCCTCGATCTTCGGAGCCCGGGTCCCTACGGTCAGATGGAGGGATGCTGGCTCCGCTTCGGAACGGGATTCAAGCGATGGCGTCGAGACTGAAGATGAAACTTCGGGGCTTTCTATCCCGTCATTTTTTTCGTCAGACGCGAAAGGTTGAATGATGGTCAGCGCAGCGCCGAGAGAGATCGCAGCCGCAATTATGGCTAGGAAGATGAATTTTCTTTTCGACAATCCAATCTCACCTTTGAGTCCAGCGCAATCATAATACGTCTCTCAGGCAACAATTCGATTCAAAGAGGATGCGGATATATGCAGTTACTGTCATTGGCCTCCTGGTTATTGACCCGGCGGCTGCGCCACTCTTGGCTGTTATTGGCGGTTACATCCTTTGGGATTCTCGCTTCCGTCACGATCATGTCTACCGGGGCTTTGTACTCCCGCGCCCTAGGAGAAGCAGGCCTGCGCCACACTTTGGCGTCGTTTCGTCCAGAAGTCCTGAATGCCCAGGTTACGGCCCAAAATCGCCCATTAGGACGGTCTGATTACCTGACTCTGCATAACCTCGTGCAAGAGTCGGCCGAGGAACGGCTGGGGGAATTGCTGAGGGGTACTGAGCGGATCGGGACCATTCTTTCCAATCTCCCCATGTTGCACACTCTAGCAACTTCGGATCCGTCGGCCCGCCCGTTTTTCCTAACGGGCTTCACCGACCACACCAGCCTTGTCCAAGGGCGATGGCCCAAAATATGGGACTCCAAATCACAAGGGGAAGTCGAAACTGTTATTAGCGTTGGGACATCGAGGCAGTTGGGGTTTGGAGTGGGAGACCAAATTACCCTAGTACCCTTTCCGGGCTCTTCAGAGCGCCTCCTCTTCGATGTCGTGGGCATCGCGGAGCCCATCGATTCTTACGAAGAATACTGGATGGGCTCGCCAACTTACTTCGACATCATCACCGTCGGCACCGTAGGCGAGTCAATGGTCGTTCCACTATTTGTAAACGAAGAAGATTTCTTCGGTGCATTGGCGACCCGCTACCCGATGTTAGGAGGCAACTTCGGATTCAACTTGTTCTTGGACCCTAGTTACCTAACTGCCGAGAACGCCAATGGGGTGAAGCGGCAAGTACTTGGCCTGGAGACCGACCTAAACAAAAGATACCCGAGGACTTTGGTGGTCAGCCGTCTGGGTCGCACCGTCGATGAGTTCAATCGTTCGCTTACTTTGGCCAGAATTCCACTCCTTTTATATCTATCATTAGTCGTGGTGGTGGTTCTCTATTTTCTGGTATTGATCGCCGGTTTCCTGGGGCGCAGCCAGGCTGAGGAAACAAGTCTGCTCCGTAGCCGTGGTGCTAGCGCGCCCCAGGTGACCGGCGTATTGACCCTTGCGGAAGGCGTGGTGGCCTTGGTTGCTATGGCCGGAGGCCCGTTCTTGGCCTGGATCATCGTAAAGTCCTTGCTGTTGGATTCGATAGATCCGGCGAGCAATAGCGAAACACCGATCCCCCTGGGGTTGGCCGCCGACATGTTCTTGATGGGGGCTTTGGGCGGCGTCATAGCTCTACTGACGCTTGTTGCCGCCTCCGTGGGCCGGGCGAGGCTGGGCGCATTGGAATCTTTACTGTCGAGGGCCAGACCACCAACTGTCTCCTTCGTGCATCGGTATCACCTAGATATCCTGCTAGTACTCGTCGTCGTGGTGATCTGGTATCAGGTAGGAGTCCGCGAAGGTTTCGTCGCCAGAGAACAGGAATCGCAGAGGCTCCATGTCGATCCGACCCTGGTTTTAGGACCGATGATTGGCCTTTTCGCCGCCGCGATTTTGCTTCTTCGAGGGTTCCCTTGGTTAGTCCGTGTTCTTTCTTGGGTCGGAACCCGGGTCGGCCCTGCCTGGTTCCATTATGCTTTATTGAAGCTGAGCCGCGACCCGATTCCCCACGGCTCCTTAGTCATCATCCTGATGCTAGCAGCGGCGTTGGGCGTATTTGGGGCTACCTTCCAGTCCAGTTTGTCCCAGTCCCAAGGCGACCAAGCCCGTTACCGCGTGGGTGGAGAAATGGTGGTGAGAGGCTCGGGATTACCTCCAGACGCGCCAATGATACTGGAGAAGATACCTGGGGTTTCGGCGGTAAGCCCGGTGCTTCGCGACTCGGTGACGACGGTCGATGGCCGGCTAGGCGACAGGGTGCAATTGCTGGCGGTTGACTCCCGGACCGTAGAGGAAAGTTCTTGGTTTAGGAAGGATTTTTTCGCGGGCGGCCTCCGTGAGGTCGGCAAGCTGCTCAGGCCCAGGAATATTCCAGTCAGCCTCGCCGGTACTGGCATACCCCTCCCTGAAGACACCGTTTCCCTGGGGGTTTGGGTGGACAGCAGCGAACTCTCTGGGCTTGATATCACGGCAGGCATGATCATGCGGGTTAGGATAATGGCGGGCGCCGGCCACTATCGCACTATTTCCATGGGCAATGTTCTGCAGCCATTTGACCCGGACATCGCTGGTGCCGAGGAGGCCAATGGCCGATGGCGTTTGTTTACAGGGGAATTTCCTTCAACCGAAGCCCGCGGATCATTTCCCTTAGAATTAGTCTCGGTTTATTTCACTTCGGGAGCAATCCAGTTTCCTGAGGGCGCTTTACGGCTGGACGACATCACCGCTTTCGCACCATCTACAGGTCCGGACGGGTTGATCGTAGAGGGATTTGAAGGTGGGGCCGCGTGGGTCCCACTGGCTAACCAAGGTCAAACAGCAGACATGGTCCTGCAATCTACCGCAAGCGCCCGGAGCGGCGGCGCAAGCCTTCAATTCTCGTGGCAGGCACCCATCTCGAACGATCCGCGGGGTATCCATCTACCGCCAGGCCCATTCCCGGTTCCGGCGATCGGCGGACCCAACTTCCAGGTTGGACAGCTGGTGCGAGTAAAACTGGGCAGCCTCGCCGTCCCTGTGCAAGTTGTAGACTTGTTGGACCATTTCCCTACGTTGTACCCCGGTCGGGACCCCTTTCTTTTGGTGGACTTGGCAAACTACCGGGAGTACGTTCTCCGCCTGCCGGCCGGCGCCTTGGAAGGGCCCGGTGAGATGTGGCTTTCGCTGCTTCCGAACGCAGACCGGCAAGGGATCATCGACCAAATACGGGATCTGATCCCAGGATTGATCTCAATCAGAGACCGGGAGGATGTGGCGTTGGTTTCCGCGAAGAACCCTCTAACGGGCGGGGGTTGGAACGGTCTCACGGCTCTTAGCATGGGGGCAATTGGTATAACAGTTTTGCTGGCCCTCAGCGTACATGCGTTGGTATCCGTCAGCATGGGCCGTATTGACCTGTCGGTGATCCAGGTATTGGGGTTTTCACGCCTGGATCTATTCCTTTCGCTGGCCACAGAGCGCTTAATCGTAGCAGTATTGGCTATCGCCGCTGGATCTGCTATGGGTTATTGGCCTGGTCTCGAGATATTGGAACTGGTGGACCTGACGCCACGGGGAGATGCTCCAGTGCCTCCGCTGGTTCCGTCCGTCAACCGTTGGCTGATGGCTGGGGCATTGTCCGGATTGCTAGCGGCTTCAGTACTCTCCGTTGGCTTCGCTACCTTGGCGGCCTTAAGGCTCAAGCCTTCTGAGGTCCTGCGGGGTGGGGCTTGAAGACAGCCATAACCGCACAAAGTTTCCAATCTCAAAGAGCGGCTGGAACCGATCGGCAGCATGGTATGCTATGCCGCGATGTTACCAATTCCAGTTGCAGTCCAGACAGATTTTCGACTGAAACTCCACTCAGCAGGGAGCCAGAATACCCAATTTAGTCTAACCTCCTTTGCCATATTGGATACAGCGCAGAACCGCCCAGATGCGATACCACAATTGAATCTGGAATCCTCTTGAAGTTTAGTGTCACAATCACAGACCTCTAGGCTCAGTCGGCGCTTCCAGATATTCAGCGCCCTTCGTCATCGCAACTTCCGCTTGTTTTGGCTAAACGGCGCCACCCAGGCCATGGCCCAAGGTATGCAGTTTCTTATCCTGGGCTGGCTAGTTTTGGACATTACCGGGTCTTCTTACCAGTTAGGATTGGTAGTCTTCGCCTTCGGTCTCCCGAATATCCCGTTCGCGTTATTGGGTGGCGTAGTCGCCGACCGTGCGAACCGGCTCAAGCTGTTGATACTCACCCGTATTTGCGTGTCAACCCTTATATTTGCTCTTGCCATCCTAAGGATCAGTGACCTGTTGGAGATCTGGCATGTTTACGCCGTCGTGTTTCTCCTGGGAACGATTCAAGGGCTGAACATGCCGGCGCGCCAGGCCATAGTAGCGGACCTGGTAGAGCGGGATGACATGATGAACGCTGTCGCGTTACATACCATGGTTAATCAAACCGGCCAGATCATAGGACCGGCAGCAGCAGGAGGAATCATCGAATTGGCGGGGATAGGCCCAGCTCTATTGGTTAATGCGGGTCTTTATCTGTCGGGGATCGGATTCCTGCTGTTTATCACGGGATTACCACGTAGATCCGCAACCAAGGGGGTTACGTTGCTGGCGGAATTAGGAGCCGGATGGCAATGCGTTCGATCAACTCCGATCCTGCTTACTGTCATTGGGATGACTCTGGCTTTTGCGTTTTTCGCGTTGTCCTTCCGCCAGGTGATGCCCGCTATTGCTCAAGAAGTGTTAGAGATCGGTGCAGGTGGGACCGGATTGCTATTGTTGGCGGTCGGTCTGGGATCATTATTCGGAAATCTGATACTGGCCGGGCTGGGGGACTTCCGACGCAAGGCGGGTTTGCTCATGGCGTCGGTGCTACTTCAATCCGTGTTCCTTACTTTATTCGCCTGGTCGCCTTGGCCCTGGGTATCTTGGATAATATTATTGTTCGTGGGAGCGATGAGTTTCGGGTTTTTCGTGCCATTGGTGGTCACCTTGATTCAACTTAATGTGCCCCCTGAGTTGCGCGGCCGGGTATTTAGCATATTGGGACTCGCGCCGGCCGTCCATTATCTCGGTGCATTGCCCTTAGCCTTGGCGGCCAATGCTATATCCTGGCCCGTTGCCGTCACGGCTGGTGCAGCTCTGAGTGTTCTTGTGGCGTTATGGCTTGGGGTATGGCGTCCGGTCTTACGTCGATTGGCGGAATAGGCGTAAATATCGGGATTCGGAATTTCCGGAATCGCTTGTGTCCAGACATCCCGCAGCCTACTATGGCAACCTAACGCCGCTAAAACCATCCTACCGTTTTGACCCTACCTAATCTCTACCATAAATAGAATTAGGGTGCGTTCGAAAACCGATCAATCCAACCGCCCACCGCTAAAACAGCAATTCTCGAAGCCGAAATGTATGTCAATGGCAATTGCTCTACCCAGGATGGGCCGTTTATGCGCTGCGGTCGCTAATCGAAATACTATGTCGTTCGCGTAGGGGTGGGTTTTAAACCCGCTCGAAATTGGTGAGGTCAAAGCTAATCTTGCCAGCCAAAGAATTCAACCCAGATGCCCTGTCCCGCTTAGAGGCCCAAGCAAAGGAACTCCACTCAGTCAAACGGAACGCGGAGGCGGTGGAGGTTCTGCGCAACGTTCTGGCGACCCGTTTGAAATTCCAGGGAGAGCGGCACTTCCAGACCATCAACGCCCGGAGTGGTCTGGCCCGGTCCCTGCGGGCGGTCAACCAATTTGAAGAATGCTTCTTGCTCTACTCCGAGAATATCCGGATCCATCAACACAAACTCGGGCCGGAACACCCACAAACCTTGCGGAGCCTCAGCCGCCTGGCCAATACCTACTTCGCCGCCGCCAGGTACGTCGATGCCAAACCGATGTTTGAGAGTATCCTGGAGCGGCGAATTCGGGCTCTAGGCCGTGACCACCCGGACACGCTCCGCAGCCGGAGCAGCCTGGCCAATACCTTGGCCGCTCTGGGCTTATACAAAGAGGCCGCTGAAATGCATGAGGAGATAATCGAGGACAGAGTGAGAGTGCTGGGCCCTGACCACGACCGAACAGAACTGAGCCGCAAACGCCTTGAGACGGCCCGCCAAGCCGCTCAAATCCGATAAACAAGTTTACATAAGCAGGAGTCTGCAACATGAAGTACGGATTTACACTGCCGGGACGAGGGCAACTTGCTACTCCCGAGAGGTTGGGTATCATCGCCAGAAAGGGCGAGGAGTTGGGTTTCGACTCCCTGCTCACCGGGGACCACATCCTAGTGCCCAGGCATATCTCATCCCCCTATCCTTACACTGAGGGAGGGGAGTTCCCCGGCTCGGGTTCGGGTGAATCTATGGAACAGATCACCCTGCTGTCCTACATCGCCGGTCAGACCAGCAAGATCCGGCTGGTGACCAGCGTCCTGATCGTCCCCCACCGCAATCCGCTCCTCGCCGCCAAGTCGCTGGCCACGCTGGACGTCCTCTCCGGAGGTCGGTTGGTGGTGGGTGTGGGTGTGGGCTGGATGCGAGAGGAGTTTGAGGCGTTGGGCCTGCCGCCCTTCGAAGAACGCGGCGCGGTAACGGATGAATACATCCGGGCTTTCAAGGTGCTGTGGACCGAGGACGACCCTCATTTCGAGGGCAAGTACATCAGTTTTGACGATATAAGCTTCCTGCCCAAGCCGGTTCAGAAGCCCCATCCGCCCATCTGGGTGGGCGGGGAAAGCCGCCCCGCCCTGCGCCGGACCGCCGAACTGGCCGACGGCTGGTATCCGCTGGGCTCCAACCCCACTTTCCCCATGGGCACGCCTGAGCAACTGAAGGCAGGGTTGGCACGGCTGGCGCAATACGCCGAGCGCTTCGGCCGCGACCCGTCGACCATTGAGACGATCTACCGGACGCACCAATTCGAGTTGAAGAAAGAAGCTGCCGGGTCGAACCGCCTGCCCTTCGTCGGCGACGCAGACCAGATCGCGGGAGACATCCGCCAATATCAGGAGATGGGCGTGACTTCGATGATCTGGGACTTTCTGCGGCAGACCGACGACCTGGACCAAATGCTGGGGTTGATGGAAGACTTCGCCACCAAGGTGTGGCCGAAGGTCTAGTTCCGGAACCCCTTGAAGTAGAGCTCGCGTAGACGAGTCATCCTTGCCGGCAGGAAGGGAGCCAGGTTGATGCAACCGGCAATCTCCTCGGACTCGGCCTGGTTCTTTACTCCGGGGACCGTGGTGTGGATGTCGCGGTTCATCAGGCAGAAGACCAACGCAGCCTGAGAAAGGTTCTGTATCGGGTCATCGAGAAGAAAACTCAGCCTGGCGGCGCTTTCTATGTCCTCCCGCAGCAGGTCGTTGTCGGCTGGCACGGGCCGGTCTACGCTAGAGGTCAGCGCCCCTGCGGCGTGGGAGCGGATGCCAATGATTCCCATGTTGTGTTTTTTAGCCAACGGGATGTTCTGGCCGTTGTCGAACAGGTTTACTCCCGGCGGCGGTTTGGATTGGGCAGTCCAATTCAGCAGGTTGTAGTAGGCCAACACGGTGTCCCAGCTTCCCGTGTCCATGATTCGGTTGAGCGTGGGTACGTGGTGATCCATGGCGGATAGGCCGATGAACCGGGTCTTGCCCGCCGTCTGCACCGCCTGGTAGGCGTCCAGCACCGGCCCCATAACATCGTCTGCGGAGAGCGAATTCAGAGTGTTGCCTCTGTCCTCGGTGAACCGGTTGTGGACGTGGAGGATATCCACCGAGTCGCGTTTCAATAGCCGCAGGCTAGTTTCCATGGAACGCTGCACTGCGCCGGAAACGTCGCCCATATCCTCGGCGGCTAACCGGACCTTGGTTCCGATGATTACTTCCTCACTCCGCCCCTCTAGCGCTATACCTAGCGCCTCTTCCGCCTTGCCGTCGCCGTAGGCCGGAGCAACGTCGAAGTAGTTAATCCCCAAGTCGAGCGCTTTGTGGACGGCCCTGACAGCTTCATCGCGAGTGGTTGCGCCCCAGACCTCGCCGATACCGCCGCCGCCGAATCCCACACGGGAAACATTTAGCCCGGTGCGGCCTAGTGAGTTGTATTCCATAGGTAGTTTTTCCTCTGGGGGTGAAAAGCCCCAACCCCCTTTACGAAAGAGGGGCTTTTTCTTTGACCCATTTGGACACGGTGCTTTACGCTGGCTCGCCCTCGGCAAGTTGGAAATGGATGCCGTGGGAGCTTTCGGTCTCTATGTTGGCGGTTTTGTAGCCGAAAGGGCTGATGGCGGGGGCGTCGCCGCGCATCTGGTTGCCGTTGTCTTGCAGGCTCTTGAAGACGGCGTCGATGCTGTCCACTCCCCAGGCCACATGCATTACGCCGGGGCCGGTGGCCTTCAGTTGGCGAGCCATTGTTGTGTCTTCCCTCATGGGCTCAAAGAAGTCTACTAGTGTCTCGCCGATGCGGAATAAGATGGACTTGAAGCCCTGCTCGGTAAACTCGTCGGTCGAGATCGGGTTGATGCCAAAGCTTTTCTCCATGTAGGCGGCCATGTCCGAGATACTCTCCACCACGTAGGTCACATGGTGCACTTTATTCAGCATGTTTCACTCCATTAGCTTGAGATTGGCCGAAGACTAGCCTGTTTGGCGCGGAGAGGCAACCCCCAAATTGACGTGCCTGCTAAGGGAAACTATCATCCAGAACGACCTTTAGGCCAAGATCAAACCGGAGTGTTGAACATGCCCACTTTCTCGTCCGACAGCGTTGACATTCACTACCAGATAGCCGGCGAGGGCTATCCGATGGTGCTGAGCCATGAATTCGCCGGAGACATCACCAGTTGGGAGCCCCAGGTAAATTTCTTCTCCCGCCGCTACCAAGTCATCACTTATTGCCACCGAGGTTACCCGCCTTCCGGTGTTCCCGACGACCCAGACGCCTATTCCCAGGAAATTCAGGTAGAGGACATGTACCGGCTGCTGCAGCATCTGGGCATCGAGCAGGCACATATCGGAGGACTTTCAATGGGCGGGACCCTGACCATCGGCTTCGCCATCGCCCATCCGGAGATGTGCCGGTCGATCACCGTGGCCTCGGCCGGCGCGGGTTCCGACGCCGGTGACCGGGAGCGGCTGGTGGAGTCATGGCAGGCGCTTAGTGAGTTGATGGTCGCAGAGGGTATGGAGAAGTTCGCCGACGGCTATGCCCACGGGGCGGAGCGGCTGCAGTTCCTGCGCAAAGACCCGGCGGGCTGGGCCAAATTCCACGCCGGTCTGGCGGCCCACTCGGCGCAAGGATCTTCGCTAACATTCCAGGGCGTCCAGATGAGGCGCCCCACCATCTACCAGGTTGAGAAGCAACTGCAGGAGATCAAGATCCCGACGCTGGTATTGATCGGCGACGAGGACACTCCATGTGTAGAGCCGGCCATCTTCATGAAGCGGAACATCCGTTCATGCGGCCTAGCCGTCTTCCCCCAAGCCGGCCACACCATAAACTTGGAAGAGCCTGACCTGTATAACAGGACCGTGTTGGACTTCTTGATAGCGGTGGAAGCGGGGAAGTGGGCCGGGGCTTAAATACTGAAGTTGAACGGAAGAAAGGCGCGAAAATGCCACTTAGTCCCCCTTTACGAAAGGGGATAATTGACCTGACACACCCAATAGGACAGGGGCTTAGTTGTGAAATTTAAGCAATAGGACCGAAAATCAAGAGATACTACTTTTTTTATAGGCGTGATTAGCCTCGTTGACTGCGCAGCCGACAATCTGCAGCCTACCGCCGAACCGGCTGTGATCGAAATCTTGCCGTCGATCGACAGCATCTTCATCAACGAAGCAGTTGACTTCTTGCTGGTGGACATTGAAACGAGTGAGCCAATCGAAAGTGGGGCATCGCCAGCCACCACAATGTGCGCGGCGACTGAGGCGTGATGCGTTCGGACGGCCGGTATACCGCGCCGCGCCTGATATCGGATCCGCAAACCGTCCGGATATGGGCTAAATCGGGAGAGCCAAAAAGCCCCCTTTTAACAACGGGGGGTTAGAGGGATTTCCACCCTCATCAGCAATCGAAAGTGCGGTCCGGCCCCAACTAACTCTGCAACTTCTCGATCGCCTTCTTGACCTCGGCCTCGTCTTGGCTGCCTGGGCCGATGGCATTCAGCACGACCTCGTCCAGAAGCCCGTCGAAGCGTTCTTTCATCAGGCCGGGAATCTCGCTGTAACCGCCGACCACGGCGAAGGCGTCTAGGATTTCGTCGGTGATCAGCTCCGCCATCTGGTCCCATTGTTGCTTCAGGGACATTTCGTGGAGCCAAACGCCCAGGTCTTGGAAGCCTTGCACGTCTAGAATCTTGGAATAGCTTCTTGTCGAACAATAGAAGGCAATCTGTTTCTTGACGGCCTCTTTTTTGGCGTTGATCGCCGCCTGGTTTGGGCCGGTGATCACGAATGACGAATTGCTGAGGTTGACCGACTTGGGGTCTCGGCCCGACCTGGCCGCGCCATCGGCGATGTTTGGGTTGATTACTTCTTTCAGATATTTGGAGGTGGTTAGAGGGTGGAGCGCAACACCGTCGCAGACCTCACCGGCCACCCGGCAGTTGTAGGGGTTCACGGCGCTGATGAACACGGGCGGCTCGGGCTGTTCCGACCTGCCGGGGCTGAAGAAAGGCGTCATCAGCGAGAAGTTGTAGTATTCGCCGTGATACTCCAGACGCTCTCCGGTCTGCCAGGCTCCCCAGATGGCATGCAGCGATTGCACGTATTCCCGCATCCGGGGCCCCGGCGAGTCCCATTCGGTGGAGAAACGCCGCTGGATATGACCTTTTACTTGGGTACCCAGGCCCAGACGGAACCGCCCACCGGAAAAGTCCTGGAGGTCTCTGGCCGAGTAAGCCAACACCATGGGCGAGCGTGGAAATGCGATGGTCACACGGGTTTCAAGGGTGACTCTTGATGTCGTGGAGGCGGCCATGAGCAGCGGCAACATGGGGTCATGGGCAGCGTCTTCGGTGCAGAGACCGTCGTAGCCCATGGACTCGGCCCACTTGGCCTCCTCGGCGATGCCCTTCAGATTGTTGGTCGTGAGGTGGTATAGGACCTTGAAACCCATGTCGGCCCCCCTGACTGATTGATCACAATAATTACTTGGCGGTGAACCCGCCGTCCACGGCGAGTTCGGCGCCGGTGATGTAGGAAGCTTCGTCAGATGCCAGGAACAGGACGGCGTTGGCGACCTCTTCGATGCGCCCTTCCCGGCCCAGAGGAGTCTGTTCCAGACTGCCGCGCCGTTGGTCCTGGTCGTAGGCGATGCCCGAGGTCATGGGCGGCATGAACCCCGGGTGCACCGAGTTCACCCTGATGTTGTCCTTTCCGTGGCGGACGGCCATGGCCTTGGAGAAGATCCGCACCGCTCCCTTGGACGCGTTATAAGCGGGGTGGCCACCTGCTGAGCCCACCAGGCCCATGATGGAAGAGATGTTGATGATAGACCCGCCTCCGGCCTCCAACATCTTTGGGACGGCGGCCCGGGTTCCCAGGAACACGCCCTTGGAGTTGACCTCCATGATCCTGTCCCAGGCGTCGATGCCGGTGTCATCGGTGAAGGCGCGGCTGCTGATGCCGGCGTTGTTCACCAGAACATCAAGCTTCCCGTAGCGGGACACGGCCTGGTCCACCGCATTGGTCCAGTCGCTCTCTTCGGTAACGTCCAACCGGACGAATAGCGCCTGGCCGCCTGCCTCGGATATCTGGGCTTCGACGGCTTTTCCGTCTTTCTCAGAGATATCTCCGATGATTACTTTGGCGCCTTCCCGTGCGAATATCCTGGCCTCTTCAGCGCCCATTCCACGGGCGCCACCCGAGATCAACGCCACCTTTCCTTCTAACCGCATACTTATGCTCCAATTGTTTCGTTTACCGGGCCGTGAACCCGCCGTCGACCATCAACTCGGTTCCGGTGATATAGGATGCCTCGTCCGAGGCTAGAAACAGCACGGCATTGGCGACCTCAATGGGCCGTCCTTCCCGCCCCATCGGAATGGCAGCCATCCGGGCTTCCTGGCTACCGCCGTCGCCCCTCGCTCCGGAGGTCAGCATGGGAGGCATGCTCCCGGGGTGGACCGAATTGACCCGGATGCCGCTCTTGGCGTGTTGCACCGCCGCCGCCTTGGTCACCAGCCGGACCGCTCCCTTGGAGGCGTTGTAGCCGGGGTGCACATAGGTCTGCCCGACCATGCCTGAAATAGAGGAGATGTTCACTATGGCACCGCCGCCCGCCTTTTCCATCTCCGGGATGGCGTGCTTCATGCCCAAAAAAACACTCTTGGCGTTGATGTCCATGAGCTGATCCCAGGCTGCGGTGCTGCCGAAATCTGTCTCGCCGCTGCCGCTGATGCCGGCGTTGTTGACCAGGATGTCCAGCTTGCCGAACCTGGCTACCACCTGGGCGACGGCTTGCGCCCATTGGTCTTCCTGGCTCACGTCCAGCATGACAATCATGGCCTCGCCGCCCGCCTCGGCGATCTCGGCCTCGACTTTGCGGGCGTCCTCTTCACGGATGTCGGCGACGACCACCTTGGCGCCCTCCCTCGCGAAGAGTTTTGCCTCTTCCGCGCCCATGCCGTGGGCGCCGCCGGTGATTATTGCTACCTTACCTTCTAATCGCATCGAAGCGCTCCTGGTTTTAATAACTGGGTTGGGTTATTTCGCCGTGAACCCTCCGTCGACCAACAGTTCGGTGCCCGTGATGTAAGAGGCCTCGTCCGACGCCAGAAACAGCACGGCGTTGGCCACCTCGATGGGTTCGCCCTCACGGCCCATGGGAACCATGGCGTTCATCGCCTCACGGTTGGGGTCGCCCCGCTGGAAAGAGGTCAGCATCGGCGGCATCATACCGGGGTGGACCGAGTTGACCCGGATGCCGCTCTTGGCGTGCTGCACGGCGGCTGCCTTGGTCACCAATCTGACGGCGCCCTTCGAGGCGTTGTAGCCGGGATGGATCGTATCTTGACCCACGAATCCCGAGATGGAAGAGATGTTCACGATGGCCCCGCCGCCGGCTTTCTCCATCTCCGGTATAGAGTGTTTCATGCCCAGGAATACGCTCTTGGCATTGATATCCATCAGCCGGTCCCAAGAGTCTGTGCTGGTGATGTCGGTTTCTCCGCTGCCGCTGATACCGGCGTTGTTGACCAGGATGTCCAATTTGCCAAACCGGGCCACCACCTCGGCAACCGAACTCTCCCATTGGTCTTCTTGAGTCACGTTCAGCATGAGCACCATCGCTTCGCCGCCGGCCTCGGCGATCTCCGCCTCAATCTTGCGGGCATCGTTTTCTCGTATATCGGCGATGGCTACCTTGGCGCCTTCCCGGGCAAAAAGACGGGCCTCTTCGGCCCCCATTCCGTGGGCCGCGCCCGTGATCAAAGCGACCTTTCCTTCCAGTCTCATCCTTCCTCCACAAGCGCATCCAGTAAAGCAACTCGCCTGGGTGGCTCCGGATGCCCTAAAGTTACAGCCTGGTAAGGATAACTCAAGTCTGCTGTGAGCGCAGCAAAACGCAGAACCTCACGATCTAAATCGAATTTTGTTGAAACGCTTTCACTTGATATTCGAAAAGGCTAGGATGGTACTGGCCCGTATCTGGAGAGGCGATCAATGGAGGCTCCGTGGAATCGAAATTCGTTCAAGCTGGCCCGGTTCGGCTACAGTATTTTGAGCAAGGGCATGGCCCAAATACGTTGGTGTTGGTCCACGGCTATGCCTCATCAGCCGCCATCTGGCGTTACACTTTGGAGAACCTATCCGAGGGCCGGTTTAGGGTCATCGTCCTGAACAACCGTGGCGCTGGCGAGTCTGACCGCGCGTCATCAGACGGCCAGTTCAACGAGAAAGATTATTTGGTTGAGACGTTCGCCGATGATCTATTCAATGCGACGGAGGCCTTAGGACTAGAAGGATACACGTTGGTTGGGCACTCCATGGGCGGCGCAACCGTAACCCGGTTTGCCCTGGAGCACCAGGACCGGATCAAGGGGTTGGTGCTGATGAATCCGGCCCCGCTCATGGGCCGGGCCTTGCCAGACGGTTGGGAAAAGGAACTTCGGGAGTCGCTACAGGCCCCGAAGCCACCGGTAAGGGACATGGGGTTCAACGCCGCCCACGTGACTGAAGATTTTAAGCAGGCGGTTATGGCGGATATATCCCGCAACCCGGTCGAACGTTTCATAGGTGGAAGACGATCGATGGCCGAGTTGAAGCTTCGGGACCGGCTGGACGAGATCAACGTGCCAACGTTAGTCATAGGTGGCGATCGCGATACCACGGTTGGAATAAACAACATACTGGCGGAATTCCAAGCATTGCCCAAGTCCAACCGGCATCTGCACATCTACCACGACATTGGGCATTCGCCCAATGTGGAGGTAGGAGACTCGGTTGCGGCGCTGTTGGGGGACTTTAGTGTTTTGGCTGGGTCGTTGGATTTGCAGAGCGCAAGGTAGCGAAAATCCCCCCAGCCCCTCTTTATAAAAGGGGCCTAGTTTTCCGTTCAATCAGTTGTTCTGCAATGTCATCCTGAGCGGAGGTTGAAGATTGGAAGATTCTTCGTCGGCCTACGGCGCTCCTCAGAATGACAGTGTTGCGGCGATGAATTTCTGTTGTGATCGCCGTTTTCCCTTTTCATAAAAGGGGATCAAGGGAGATTTCCGACGTGGTCCAACAACCACACATCCCCTCGGCACAAAAAACTGACTCCTGACGGCTGAAAGCAAAAAAGAGCCCCGATTCACATCGGGGCTCTTTTTCTGTTAACTACTGAGTAGTGGAAGTAAGAAAGATTCTGTTCATTTGTTTGTTTGCTTTGTTTATAGGTCCCCGGATCGAGTCCGGGGCCAGTGAGCTTTCTTAGGGAACCGTTCCATGAGCCGGGGAGCACTATCGCGCTCTACCTGTCGGCTTTCCGGGTGACGGAACACTCACCGGACGACCTAGGAGTGGACCTAGCCTCCGCATCCCGACGAATCGGGAATTAACAGACTTGGTCTGAGCTCCTTAAAAGGAGGTGATCCAGCCGCACCTTCCGGTACAGCTACCTTGTTACGACTTCGTCCCAGTCACCAAACCCGACCTCGGCGCCTGCCTCCCTT
>Ga0208113_1000611_pt1 | contig 17648 bp, 20 predicted proteins | sample Knorr_S7_td_NADW_FD_185598 | JGI IMG/M metagenome (GOLD analysis project Ga0208113, IMG submission 185598) | Marine microbial communities from Southern Atlantic Ocean transect - Knorr_S7_td_NADW_ad_2505m_LV_A (SPAdes) (version 2) | ecosystem: Environmental > Aquatic > Marine > Oceanic | place...
TACTGCAAAACACTCTACCGCCAACGCCACAAGGTCGAATGCATGTTCGGAAAACTCAAAGACTGGCGACGTGTCGCGACCCGCTATGATCGATACGCTCATACCTTCTTTTCCGCCATATGCATCGCCGCCTTCGTCATCTTCTATCTCAATCAATGAGTCCTGACCCTAGTACTCTACAGTGAAATTCGACTAGCGTTTACTTAGTCGAGGTGGGCGTCGGCTGATACTGTGATACGGCGAACCAGTATCTTTGACGCTACAACCCTCCCGTGGTTGCTAATTCAAAGAGGAAACGTCAGTATTCGGCTCACGGCGAAGGAGCACCTTGATATTGTCCGGCAACACGGCTTCCATGGTCCAAGAGAGCACCCCCAAGCAGGCGAAAAGCAATCCATACGTGGAAAGCAGCCATCTGGTCGTCGCCTGTCTTGGTGGCGACAAGACGGCATTGGAACGAAGGCCAGTCCCGCTCCCAGGTGTCGGCGAAATTCTCCTGCGTCTGCGAGTCGTAGGTTTTTGTGGTACCGATCTGTTCAAACTCGACGTCGGCGGCGCGCCTGCCGGTACGGTACTTGGCCACGAATTGGTAGGCGAGGTTATCGCCGTTGGCAACGGTGTCACCAAATTTCGGGACGGAGACCGCGTGGTGGTCCCGCACCATGTTCCCTGTGGTGAATGTCTTTTTTGCCGTCGCGCCAATGAAACCATGTGTGATGTGTTCCGGGAGAACCTCCTAGAACCCGGTGGCTTCGCTGACAAAATCCTGGTTCGACATCGGGCAACGGAACTCGCGGCGCGTTGTCTTCCAGACCACCTCACTGACGAAGCGGCAGTGTTCATGGAGCCCGCCGCTTGCGTGCTCCGTGGAATCCATCGTGCCAACATTGACGGGAACGGTGCGGCGGTAATCCTGGGTTCGGGGAGTATGGGGCTCCTCCATTTACTGGTCCTGCGAGCAGTCTTTCCGGGCGTCGCTGTGACGGTTGTCGATCCTGTTCCTGAGAGGCTAGCGACGGCGGAAAAGCTCGGCGCTTCGCAAACAATTGGACCCGGAGCACAAGCCCTCGAAGCCGTGCTCGCCTCGACGAATGGAATCGGGGCCGATGCTGTCTTCGACACGGTCGGCGGCAGTGATACCCTAGAGGACGGTCTCAACCTGACTCGCCGGGGAGGTTCCGTAGTGCTCTTCGCGCACGCCCCCGAAGAGGCACAAGCAAAGTGTAGCCTCAACTTGGTGTTCAAATTCGAACGACGGATATTGGGAACCTATTCGGCAGCATTGAAAGAGCAAGCCGAGATATTCGAACTCATCAGCAGCGGAGATTTGGACCCGTCACCCCTTGTTACCCACAAATTGCCGCTCGACGATTTCGAACTCGGCGTTTCGTTGGTTAGGAAGCACCAAGCCCTGAAGATCCTTTTCACTCCATCGAGTGTCGCATCTGGATTGTGATGGAAGTTCAAGAGACAATGCTGGGGGCGGTGCTGCTGGGACCCGAGCGAATCGAAATTCAGAAGGTCCCTGTTCCTCAGCCCGGTTCTGGTGAAGTTCTGCTAAGCGTCGAAGCCGCCACCACTTGCGGTACTGACGTCAAGGTATTCCGACGTGGCGGTCATCCCCGCATGCTCCAGGTACCCACTCTATTCGGCCACGAGATGGCGGGTCGCATCGCCGCCGTTGGACCCGGCGTTACGACCTTTTCTGTTGGAGACGCGGTCGTGGTCGCCAATTCCGCGCCCTGCCTGACTTGTGATGTATGCCAGATGGGTCATGAAAACCTGTGCGAAGATCTCCATTACCTTAACGGCGCCTTCGCGGAATTTCTTCTCGTTCCGAAACGGCTCGTCCAGCGAAACACCCACCTAATTCCGAAGAACCTCTCGTTTGAAAAAGCTGCTCTGACGGAACCTTTTGGGTGCGTTCTCCATGGTATCGATGCCTGCGATCTCCCGCGATACGGCCAACGCGGTCCGGTGGAAATCCTGGTTTTCGGCGCCGGTCCCATCGGCCTCCTTTTCGTTGCGGCACTAGCGATGGAGGGGCATAGGGTTATTTTGGCAGATCCCAATCCCGGCCGCCTCAAGATTGGTAAGAAATTGGGTGCTGCCGAAACCATTGAAATCGCCCGTGGCGGTGGTCAGGCGGATGTGACACTTGCCAAAACGCAAGACGGTAGAGGCGCCTGGATCGCGATCGACGCGACCGGAGTACCGGAGGTCTGGTCTGACGCGATCGCCTCTGTGCGACCGGGCGGTCTGGTCAACCTTTTCGGTGGGTGCGCCCCCGGCACCACCTTTTCCCTCGATACCCACTCGGTCCACTATAACGAACTCACCATAAAAGGCGTCTACCATCACCGGCCGGAAACCATTCGAAAGGCGCTCAAACTACTCGCTAACCCTAAATTCAAGGCAGATCTCCTACTTTCCGCTGAACGTCCAATCGAGGATGTCGAGGACGCGCTAAGGAGCATGATGCGCAAAGAATCGCTCAAAGTTGTGATTAAGAAGCAACTTGCACCAGATGGATAGGTGAAGTGACCCCGTACTCCGAGCCAAATGCCATTGAGTACAATCTCGGTTGAAGGGAAGGCCCTCTCAGGCCAAAGCCCGTGTGCACAAATGTCCGCTTTGGGTCATGTGTGGACATCGGCGCCAATCCGAAAATGTTCTGTTGTTAAGGGTAGAGCGGACATTATCGCTTGGAATGTCTTCTTGCCCCCCCCCCGAAAGCCTCCCCCCAACTTCCCCCATAACAACCTGTATTCAAACAAAAAACACCGCTCCTTAACATTTTTTCGGTAAAGTGCGACGGCTATCACTTCCCGACACTTCCTTATGACCTTAAGTGGCGTCTGAGATTCGCGGGCCGACGCCCCTATCGCCCTTAGATTACGGGCAGGCCGTGATAACCGCGAGTAAGGGATTTTCGGGCCCCGGGCAAGGGCTGCCGTTATCCCATTAACGGACATCGAAGGCGCTGGAATGAATGTCCGCTAATAGCAATTCCAGACTTCTGGCCTCTGCGCCGGATTCACCCTTGACCGCCCCTCGTGCTACCACTGTCAGCAACGGAGGCGAGCCATCGGGCGAGCCCGGTTAAGGGGATGCCGGTGCGGGCGTCGCGTTGCCCGATCAGCAAAATTGCACTCAGGGAGCGACGATCCTCGTTTCGGTGCCTCGTTTCGGTGCCTCGTTTCGGGGTTAGAGTTCACAGGGAGGTGATCATGAAAGTGAAACGATTGTTGATGGCGTTTACCGCGACGCTGATGTTGCTGCTGCCTTGGGGGGCGGCCCAGGACTCGATCTCGGCGAAGCCCGATTTCTCGATGACGGCGCGGATGGACGGATAGGTCTCGGCCAAGCCGCCGGCGATCTCGATGAGGCCGTCCCCCGTGTAGACGCCCAGTCGTGGCGCAGCGTTGTGGCGGTAACATGCCAGTTTCATCGATTCCCCTCCCCTGTCATTGCCCAGATTATATGGTAAGGATCATCCCATTAAAACAAGGACCCTGAGCGTTGAGCGACATCATCCTCCACCATTATCCGCAATCGCCGGTGTCGGAAAAGGTTCGCGTCGTCTTCGGCCTCAAGGACCTGGACTGGCGCTCGGTGACCATTCCCAGGCTGCCGCCGAAGCCCGACCTGATGCCAATGACCGGCGGCTACCGGCTGACCCCGGTGATGCAGATCGGCGCCGACGTCTATTGCGATTCCCATTCCATCATCCGCGAGATTGAGCGCCTGAATCCCGAACCGACCCTGTTCCCCGGCGGCGCCGCGGGCATGGCCTGGGGCGTCGGGCGGTGGACCGACGGGCCCTTGTTCACTTCCGTTATCGCCCTGGTGTTTGGCGACGCCGGCGACAATCTGCCCGACGATTTCAGGGAAGACCGGGGGCCGCTTTATTTCGGTGCCGGCTATGACATAGCCCAAATGACCCGCGACCTGCCCGCGACCCTGGCCCAGATCCGGGCGCAGTTGCAATGGATGGACGACCGCCTTGAGACCCGGGACTTCATGCTCGGGGCCGAGCCGGGCCTGCCCGACGCGCTTTGCTATTACCTGGTGTGGTTCATCCGCGGGCGTTATTCGAAGGGGCCCGAGTTCCTGAGCCAGTTCCGGAGACTCGTGCCGTGGGAAGAATGCGTCAAGGCCATCGGCCACGGCCGTCCCGCCGACATGGACTCAAAAGAAGCGCTCGCCGTCGCCAAGGCGGCAACGCCCGAGACTCCTGAAACGGGCGACGACGACCCCACCGGGCTCAAACCCGGCGACGAAGTGACGGTAGAGCCCATCGGCATCGGCCTTCCCAACGCCGTTACCGGGCGCATCGTCCGTATCAGCGCCCAGGAAATAGCCATCGCGCGGGCCGACGAACAGGTCGGAGACGTGGTGGTGCACTTCCCCCGCGTCGGTTATTGGGTGACAAGAGGCGGGGATGGGCGTTAGCCCGGACAGGGACAATAAGAAATACCTGATCCTCTGAGGCGAAAAATCGCCGTCGAAATAACCTTTCAGTTATCCCCAGGTTCCACAGGGGTGTGAATTGAATTCGTCTTCCGTTCTCAAAAAAATACCGTTATGGTTTTTTCAGAGCTTAGGGAATTAGTTGGCTTGCCAATTGAGGAACTAAGTTCTAGCTCAAGGTTTCCCAGGGTCCGCAAGGATTTGAAGAGATTTTGAGTGGGGAACGGCCCCGCCGGGCAACCGGAGGGGCTGTTTCTTTTGCGCCTTTCGGAAAAGGGTGCCCTACCCCTCCTAGCTTTTCCTAGCTTTCTGGGCCTTTGGCGATGAATTCGGCGATGGCGTCGGCCAGGTCCTCGCCGAAAAGATCACGGAAAAAATGGCCGGCGTCTTCGATCACCACCAGCTTCACGTTGGCCTGGGGCAGTTTTTTCATTTTCTTGCCGAAGTGGGGATTGACGCGGTCGCTCCCTCCGGCCACCGCCAGCACCGGCAGCGTGATGCGCCGGATGACACTTGGCGTGTCGCGCTCCGGGTTGGCGCCGTAGTAATCGGCGAAAGTGGCGGCGGTAACGGTGGTCTTCGGGCAATAAAGAAAGTCGACGTCTTTCATCAGCGCATCGCCCTTTCCCGCCGCCATCAGATCGCGCGCCTTCTTCAACAGCGGCGCCAGGTCCTTCTTGTAACGCCGATAGTATCCCCTGGCCGGTTTGCCGGGGTTGGAGGTCGCCGGCGCCACCAGAACTAGACGTTTGACCGCCGGGTCGGGGTTGCCGGCGGCGTAACGCGCCGCCTGGTTGCCGCCCCGGGAATGGCCGAGGAGAGTGACCGGGCCGGCGCCCTTGTTGTTCAGCCAAACGACCCAGGCGGCGATCTCACCCATGGCGTCGGCGTCGCGGTGGCGGTGCGGGGTCGGGCAGTCGACCATGCCGTGGCGGTCGTCGAGGTCGAGGGACAGGTTGATGGCGAGCGTATTCAGCCCCCATTCGGCCAATAAACCCTTCAGTGCCGTCATGATCTCCATGCCCTTGTGGGCCAGCAAGCCGTGGGTCATCAACACCACCCCGTCGGCCAATGTCTTGCCCCCGGCCAGCTCCAGGTCGGCGTTGAGGGTCAGGCCGCCATGGTTGACTTTCACTTCCTCGGCCGGCGCCGGGCGCCCCGGCATCAGCACGGCGGCGGCCACCAGCAGGCTTGCGGCGATACGGATCACGGTTTCCTCCTCCGCCATATATTAAAATTCTTGAATATAATGATGTAGCACCGTGTTTTCCCCTTGTCATCACGCCCAATCATTCCCCCCTGTCCCCCTTTCCGCTGCCGCCAAATACGTCTATACCTGCCGCCCATGCCGATGATCACCGACACCCAGGCGCTGGCCGATTTCTGCGCCCGCCTTCGATCCGCCGATTACATCACCGTCGATACCGAATTCATGCGCGAGACGACCTATTGGCCGATCCTGTGCCTGGTGCAGGTGGCCGGGCCCGACGAGGCCCGCTGCGTCGACGCGCTCACCGACAGCATCGACCTGGGACCGCTGTATGAGATTCTGGCCGACGAAAACGTGCTCAAGGTCTTCCACGCCGCCCGTCAGGACCTGGAAATTTTCTACCATCAGGCCGGGCGGCTGCCGGCGCCGGTGTTCGATACCCAGGTCGCGGCCATGGTCTGCGGCTTTGGCGACTCGGTCGGCTACGAGACCCTGGTCACCAAGCTCGCCGACGCCCGCATCGACAAGGGCTCGCGCTTTACTGACTGGTCGCTCAGGCCGTTGAGCGAACGCCAAATCAAATACGCCATGGCCGACGTCACCCACCTGCGCCCGGCCTACGAGAAACTGGCCAGGAAACTCCACGCCAACGGCCGCGAAAGCTGGCTCAAGGAGGAAATGGCGGTGCTGACCCGTCCCGCCACCTATGACGGCGAGCCCCGCGAGGCCTTCCGCCGCATCAAGATCCGATCCGCCGACGCTAAGACTCTTGCCGTGTTGCGCGAGGTCGCGGCGTGGCGCGAATCCGAATGCCAACGCCTCGACGTGCCCCGCAACCGGGTGCTGCGCGACGAGGCGCTGGTCGAAATCGCCCACCACACGCCGGGCAACCCCGAACAGCTCGCCCGCACCCGGGGCCTCGGCGCCAGGCTGGCCAAGGGGGACCGGGGCCAACAACTCCTAAACGCGGTGAAGATGGGCCTGGCGGTACCCGAGGGCGAGCGCCCGGAACCGAAGCTGAAACCGCAACTGCCGCGCGGCATCGGGCCGGTGTCGGATCTCTTGAAGGTGTTGCTGAAAATGAAATCCGAGGACTCCGATGTCGCTTCGAAGCTGCTGGCCTCGGCCGCCGACATCGAACTCATCGCCGCCTTCGGCGAGCAGGCCGAGGTGCGGGCGTTGAAGGGCTGGCGCCGCGAGGTGTTCGGCAACGACGCCCTCAAGCTGTGCTCGGGAGACGTCTCCATGACCATCAAGGGCAAGAAGCTGAAACTTGTGAAATCCCAAGAGGCGAGGAAGGGCGTACGGGGGAGCGGGGGTGTCCCCCGAGACCCCCAGGGCCCTGACAGGGAAAAATAAATGATCTTGGTCGGGCAGATGGACTCGCCATTCCTGCGCCGGGTCGCGGTGACCATGAACTTTTACGGCATCCCCTTCGAGCGCCAGTCGCTGTCGGTATTCGCCGATCAAAAGGCGCTTGGCGCCATCAACCCCCTGGGCAAGGTGCCGGCGCTGGTGCTCGATGATGACGAGGTGCTGTTCGACAGCCAGATGATCCTCGATTACCTGGATGAAACCGCGGGCCCGGACATCTCCTTGACGCCGCCCGCCGGTGAAGACCGGCGCAAGGTGCTGCGCATCGCCACGGTGGCCCTCGGGGTGGCGGAAAAGGTGGTGGCGCTGAACATGGAAACCCGTTACCGGGCCGGAGGCACCACCGACCCCCGCTTGGTCCGGCGTTTCGAGGGCCAGGTGGGATCGGGCCTGCAATGGCTGCAGGCCGAGGCCCCAGAGCAAAATCAAGACCCCTGGTTCTTGGGCCCCAAAATGACCCAGGCCGATGTCACGGCGGCTTGCGCGCTCACCCACGTGGTTGAGAAACGCCCGGAACTCTTTCCCCCCGAAACCTACCCAGCCCTGGCAGCGCTGCGCGAACGGGCCGAGGTGCTGGAAATCTTCAAGTCCTCGCCGTTCGAGGAAGGGTGAAACCGCCGTTGCATTGAATCAATGTCGATCTGCGTTGGCGAGTGGCATTTTTAGTCGCCCGATGCGTGAAAATTCCCTATGTCAATAGATAAAACTTAATGTAAAGTCGCGTTCAGGTTAGTTAGTGGGCTCGTTTTTGGGTTCACTGAATGAAAAATCGGATCGTACCGCGTACAGGCCTTTTTTCCGTTTATTTGCTTGCGCTTTGATCACGCTCTTGTGGGTTGGGTTGCCTGCGATGGCCGGCGCTCAAAGCGCCAACGGCAAAAAACCCGATTCAAGCCTCAGCCGCCAACTTCAAGCGGATCCCGGCCGGTCGGAGACCCGCAGTTCCGTCAAGGTGACTCCCGACCGAAGTATGATTAGCTTAGCAAATATTGTTGGGACCGGGTATCTGGAATAACTGAAGGCGCTCTCCCCCCCCTAGAACGTCCCCGGAAATCCACCACCGTCGATGAGCAGGTTCTGGCCGGTGATGTAGCCGGCCTGGGCCGAGCAGACAAAGGCGCACAGCTCGCCGAACTCGTTGGGGTCGCCGAAGCGCCCGGCCGGGTTGGCGGCGGCCTTCCGCTTCGTCATCTCCTCAACGGAGAGCCCGGCCTTCTCCGCGTTGACCTTGATGTTGGCATGCATACGCTCGGTATCGAACGGGCCGGGCAGGATGTTGTTGATGGTGACGTTGGCGGCCACGGTCTTGCGCGCCAGGCCGGCAACGAACCCGGTCAGCCCCGAGCGCGCGCCGTTGGACAGCCCCAAAATCTCGATCGGCGCCTTCACCGCCGAAGATGTGATGTTAACGATGCGCCCGAACCGGCGCTCGATCATGCCGTCGACGGTTGCCTTGATGAGGAAGATCGCCGTCAGCATGTTGGCGTCGAGGGCCGCGATCCAGGTCTCCCGGTCCCAGTCGCGGAAGTCCCCCGGCGCCGGCCCGCCGGCGTTGTTGATCAGGATATCGGGCGCCGGGCACGCCGCCAGCACCGCCTTTTGTCCGTCTTCGGTAGTGATGTCGCAGGCCACCATCGTCACCGCGCCGCCGCACAAGGCCCTGATTTCGTCGGCCGCCTCCTCTAGCGTTTCCTCGGTCCGGGCGCAGATGGTAACGTTGACGCCTTCGCGGGCCAGCGACAGGGCGCAGCCCTTGCCAAGCCCCTTCGATGACGCGCAGACGATGGCTTTTTTTTCCTTGATCCCCAGATCCATTGACAGGTTTCCTCCCTAAAAATTATCCAAAACTCGGCGCACCAGTGGCACCGTGATATTGCGCCGTTCCTCCAGCGCCAGGTCGGCGATGGCGCCGACCATGCGCCGGGCGACGGCCGCCTCGGCGTCCTCCAGGACACACGCCCGGGCATCGCCCATGAGCGCCGGGGCCGCCTCGTTCCCAAGCCCCCGAAAGCCTACTGGCCGGGCGCAGCTTTTTGAGCGAAAGACTTCGGCCAGATGCGTCTTGCCCGATCCGGCGGGGCCGAAAATCACCAGCGCCGGGCCCGGCCAGTCGGGCCAGGCGTCGAGCCAGCGGACGGCCTCGGCGTTGGGGGTTGCGACCAGGAAATCGTCACCGCCGAGCGCCGGGCGGTGGTCGAAATCAAGCGCCAGTTGCGAGGGGGGTGACGGGGAGGTCGATGGGGGGGCGTTCACTTCTTTTTCCTGGCCCTGCTTTTACTTTTGGTTTTGGCCTTTGCCCGCGTTTGGCTTTTCGCCTTTGTCTTCCCCATTGGATTCCCCGGGGCCTTGCCGCCGTGGTAAAGCGGGCTTTCCAGGTACCTCGAAAGGCCGAAGCGGATCAACACGCCGATGATCGCCGCCGCCGGTATGGCCAAGAGAACGCCGGTGAATCCGAACAACGCGCCACCGGCCAGCAGCGCGAAGATGATCCACACCGGATGCAGGCCGATGCGCCCGCCGACCAGCCTCGGCGTCAGCACGTAGCTTTCGGTCGTCTGGCCGATGATGAAGACCCCCGCCACCAGGCCGATGGGCAACCAGTCGGAAAACTGCGCCAGCGCGATGCCGACGCCGACGATGAGCCCGATGGCGGCGCCGAGATAGGGAATGAACGATATGGCGCCGGCGCCGATTCCGACCAGAAGCCCGGATTCCAGCCCGACGACGCTCAGGCCGAAGCCGTACCAGGCGGCCAGCACCAGGCACACGGAAGCCTGGCCGCGCACGAAACCGGCGATGGTGGTGTCGATGGCGGCGCATTGTTCGCGGATCGTCGGTGCCGCGGCCCGCGGCAGGTAGGAATCGAAGCGGGCAACGATCAGGTCCCAATCGCGGAGCAGGTAGAACGCCACCACCGGGGTGATGATGAGCAGCGACAGGACGTTGAAAACCGCCAGGCCACCCTTCCACAGGTCGCCCAAGAGGCCGCTCATCCATTGGATGGCGGTGCCGGCGTAGTTGCCGGCCGCTTCCTTCAGGCGCTCCATCTCCGGCGCCGACAGGTCGGCCCGAAGGCGTTCCAGGAAGGGTTCGGCATAATCGCGGAAGGTGTCGATGAGGTCCGGGACGAAGGCCGCCAGGCTGACCACCTGGGCTTGGAGCAGCGGAAACAGCAACACCAGCACGCCGACGGCGACGAAGAAGAAGGCGGCGATGATGGCCGTCGTCGCCAAGGTCCTCGATAGGCCCTTTTGTTCCAGCTTGTCGGCCACTGGGTCGAGGAAATAGGCGATCGCCATGCCGGCGACGAACGGCATCAGGACGCCGGACAGCAATTGGAGGACGAACACGAAGACAGCCAGCCCGGCGATCCAGAACAGGGTTCGCTTTTCTCGGCTCATTCCGTCTCCTCTGGATTGCCGGTGTCTTCCATGACGGCGGCGCGGTGGCTCCAGGTGATTACATAGGCGGTCCCCGACCACAAGGTCGTCACGGCGACAATATAACCGATTACCCGGATCGCCGCGCCCCCGTCGAGGCCATAGGCCTCGACCCAAAGCACGATAACGGCGAAAACAAGCTGCACGAACGTGTTGACCTTGGAAATGGTCAGCGGCTGCATGGTCAGCGACTGGGTCACGGTTTGGAACAGAATCGCGCCGCCGAGAATCACCAGGTCACGGAATACCACCATTATCACCAACCAGGCCTCGACGTAGCCTTGGTGGCCGAGCATCAGATAAACCGAAACCAGCAGCGCCTTGTCGGCGATCGGGTCGAGAAAGGCGCCGAACACGGTTTCGGCGTCGAAGTACTTGGCGATGATGCCGTCGACGGCATCCGACAGCGCGGCAACGAAAAAGACCCAGAAGGCGGCCAGCATGAGGCCGTCGAGGATCAGCCACAAAATCACCGGAACGGAGAACAAGCGCCCGAAGGTAATCAGGTTGGGAAGGTTCATCGGCCTAGGACTTTCCCTTCGGCTGCGCTCCGGCCAGGCCGAGCCGCCATTGTCCGCCTTCCTCGAACAGCCTCAGGTCCGATTGCTCCAAGGCCAGCGCCAACTGGTCGCGGTCGCCGATGAAATGCAGGTTGACCCGGACCTCGGACCGCGAAAGCAGCACCATTTCGGCGCGCCGGACGACGGCGACGCCGGCCAGCCGGGCGCGCACGTCGAGCCAGTCCTTGAGCCGGGTGATCGGCACCACCGCCGCGATCACACCGGTGCGCTCGAACTGCATGATGTTGTCGCGCTTCCAGTTATCCTCGACGACGAAGGTCAATTCCTCCGCCGCCCGGGCGAGAAGGCCGCCCACGGTCTCGTTTTCTTTTTGGCTGAAGCTCATGACCTCGGTCTGTTCGCGGAGCTGCTTGCCGTAACGGGTGAAATAGACTTCCAGGACCCGCCTGAATGGGGCCGCGTCAACCTGCAGCACCCCGAAAACCACCAGCGAATCGCTAGCCCCGTAACGCCGGGAAATGACGTTCAGCCGCTGCAGGTCCCCGTCCATAGCCTGCTCGGCGCCGATGGCGGCGATGTCCTTGAGGTCGCCCAGCGGCATCAGGGTCGGCACCAGCCCCTGACGGGCCGGGCGCGCGGCCCAGGCGTCGCGCCACGGGTTCGGTTCGTCCCACAGGATCAACGCGCCGGCGTTCTGAAACACCGCCAGCACCAGCACCGGCTTGGAGACGGTTTCGGCGAAGCTAAACCCGAGGTCGTTGAGGAGCCCACGGATTTCCTCATGCTTGAAGCGGAAATTCAGCCGCGCCAGGTAGCGCACGGCGGAGGTCTTCTCCTCAGCGACCGAAAAGTCGTTGACGTAGGCGGCGATTTCTTCCGCCCCCAGGTCCGGCAGGCCCTGGTGTTCGATGCGCAGCGTCAACCGTTCCAGCAGCCGGCGGAAGGCCAGTTTCCGGCCTTCGATCAAGGCCAGCTCGCGGGCCTTGGTGGCGGTCTCGGCGGTGACATCGACGGCGACGTCGCGGACCTCGAAAACGTCCATCGGCTGGGCCGCCCCAGGCATGGTGGCGGAAACGGCGAACAAGGTCGCCAGGCCAGCCAGCATAAAGTGGCGGATTGAGCGCTCAATCATCAACATCAGCCATTACAAAACAGCATGGATACATTATCTTTACCCCCCCAGGGACTTGTCGGGACTTGTCGGGGCAGCAATCTACCATAGCCCGTCCGAGGAGAAAGGTATTAGCCAAAAAGTGCATAAATACGGCGGCGACCGATACAAGGACGCCGGCGTCGACATCGACGCCGGCAACGCCTTCATCGAAGCCATCAAGCCGTTGGCGGAAGCCACGAAGAGGCCCGGCGTGGCCTCAAACCTGGGCGGCTTCGGCGCCCTGTTCGACCTCAAGGAAGCCGGTTACCAGGACCCGATGCTGGTCGCCGCCACCGACGGCGTCGGCACCAAGGTCTTGGTCGCCGAGGCCGCCGGCCATCACGACGCCATCGGCGTCGACCTGGTCGCCATGTGCGTTAACGACTTGGTGGTCCAGGGGGCGGAGCCGCTTTTCTTCCTCGATTACCTAGCCACCGGAAAGCTCGACGTCGAGGCCGGGCGCGACCTGGTCGCCGGCATCGCCGAAGGCTGCCGCCAGGCCGGTTGCGCGCTGATTGGCGGCGAAACGGCGGAAATGCCGGGGCTCTATAAACCAGGCCAATACGATTTGGCCGGCTTCGCCGTCGGCGCCGTCGAACGCGGCCGGGTACTGACAGGCGAGACGGCAAAACCGGGCGACGCGGTCCTCGGTCTGACGTCGTCGGGCCTGCACGCCAACGGGTTTTCGCTGGTCCGCCGCGTGGTCGAGGACTTAAGGTTGGATTACGCCGCCCCGGCGCCTTTCGATGCCGAGCGCGATCTCGGCCGGGCGCTGCTCGACCCGACGCGGATCTACGTCCAACCCTGCCTCGCCGCGGCCGCCACCGGCGGCGTCAGGGGCTTCGCCCACATCACCGGCGGCGGCCTGGTCGAAAACATCCCCCGGGCCCTGCTCGACGGCCTGACGGCGGTGCTCGACGCCGACGCCTGGCCGCTGCCCCCGGTGTTCGGCTGGTTGAGAGGAACCGGCATCGAGGCCCACGAAATGACCCGCACCTTCAACTGCGGCATCGGCATGGTGGTGATCGCCGCCGCCGACCAGGCCGACGAAGTAGAGGACGCCTTGGGCGACGCCGGCGCGCTGGCGCTGCGCATCGGCGCCGTCGAAGTCGCCGAGGGCGAGAACGCCGGCATCGCCATCGACAACCTGGACAGCGCCTGGAAGCCGTGAAGGTAGCGGTCCTGATATCCGGCCGGGGTTCCAACCTGCAGGCCCTGATCGACGCCGGGGTGGCGCCCGGCTGGCCGGCCGAAATTGTGCTGGTGATCTCCAACGTCGCCGGCGCCGAGGGGCTGGAACGGGCCGGGAAGGCCGGCATCGCCACCGCCGTCATCGACCACAAAACGTTCGACGGGCGCAAGCCGTTTGATAAGGCGATGACCGCCGCCATCGAGAAGGCGGGCGCCGAATTCGTCTGCCTGGCCGGCTTCATGCGGCTGTTGTCCGACCCCTTCATCGACCATTGGCGGGACCGGTTGATCAACATTCACCCGTCGCTGCTGCCGGCGTTCAAGGGCCTGGGCGTGCATCAACGGGTCCTCGACGCCGGCGAGAAGGCTTCCGGGTGCACCGTCCATTTTGTGCGTTCGGAAATGGACACCGGGCCGATCATCGTCCAGGCCGAGGTGCCGGTGCGCCCCGACGACGACGCCAAGGCGCTGGCCGCCCGAGTGCTGGAACAAGAGCACAAGATCTATCCCCGGGCGCTGCGGCTGATCGCCGAGGACCGAGTCACGGTCGAGGGTGAGCGCGCCTTGATCGACGGCCAATAAGCGGGCGTTACGGCATCTACGGCGTCGACCGGGATGATTGTTGTCCGGGCCGAACATCTGGCCATTTCAATGACCCTGAAGACCGCGTACTGTAGGAGCCGATTTGAGGGTTACCTGGGAAATGTCAGCTAAAATGCCGAGGAAAAGCCGAGCCCGAACGGTTGCGTTGCCGTTATCGCCGCCGTTGGCGCGACCGGGCATGCTGGTCTATCTCGTTGACGCGGCCAACCTGATCACTCTCGGCGGCCTGGCAATTTCTTTGTTCGCCTGCTGGGCGGTTTTGTTGGGACGGCCATCCTTGGCCCTGGCCGCGTTGGCCGTCGTCATCGACAATGTGGACGGGTGGATGGCGCGGCGGACCGTGGGGCGAAACCCGGCATTTGAGCCTTTCGGGGCGCACTTGGACTGTTATGCGGACTACATCAGCAAAGGCATATTCCCCGTCCTGTATCTTTTGACCGCAACCGATTTGCAGGTCGTGTCCATACCGTTGGCGCTGACCTACCTGATGGCGATTGCCGTTCGATATAGCTACGAGTTCGTGCCGGACCGCGACCATATCGGCCTTTCACCCGACTATATGATTGCGTTTCTCTGCCTGTTGCAGTTGGCGGCTCCACAATTGGGTTCGGCCTTCATCCCCACACTCATGGCGAGCCTGGCGGGTTTTGCGGCTCTCGCCGTCGCGTCTTTCCCTTCACCGAAGTTGAAAGGCTGGGCACTCGTCGGTTTTTGCCTCTTTCTTCTGGTTCTGGCGGCGGTTCTTCTGATTGGCGGTTAATGGGCGATCAATGGGTGAATCGGTAAGACCTGTAAACCGGAACGATCCTTAGTTACGCTCGGAATCGACACCATGGATCAAGAATTGATTCGAAACATGGAAAAGGGCCCGAACCCATACCGAAACAAAGGCTCTTCAACAACATGTTGATGAAGAACCAGATCTTCAAGATTGAGGACATCTATGTGCCGGTCAAGCGACAAAAAACGCTTAATCCCAAGGTCGTCAACGAAATCGCCGAGAGTATGTTGGAGGAAGGTCAACTGACCCCGATATGGGTTCGTCGGGACGCTAAGCGTTTTGTCCTTGTCGAAGGCCTGCATCGATTGGAGGCGTGTAAGGCGCTCGGCGAAGAGACGATTGTCGGTCTCCTGGTTCAGGCTCGTCGGAAATAAGCCCGATCCGAAACGCTCTTGAACCGCACCAATAGGCTAAACACTGGTTTTCGATACGCCTTGGCGGGGCAAGCCTAGCCGACGATTTCCGAGTCGTCGAAGAAATAGGCGATCTCGAAGGCCGCGTTTTCCCGGCTGTCCGAACCGTGCACCGAATTGGCCTCGATGTTTTCGGCGAACTGCTTGCGGATGGTGCCCTCGTCGGCCTCTTCGGGGTTGGTGGCGCCCATGACCCGGCGGTTTTTGGCGATGGCGTCTTCGCCCTCAAGCACCTGCACGACAACCGGGCCCGACGACATAAAATCGCACAGGTCGTTGAAGAACGGCCTTTCCTTGTGGACGGCGTAGAAGCCTTCGGCCCGCTCGCGGGTGAGGCGGATGCGCTTTTGGGCGACGATGCCGAGGCCGGCGTCTTCGAGGCAGGCGTTTATTTTTCCGGTCAGGTTGCGGCGCGTCGCGTCCGGCTTGATGATCGACAGGGTCCTCTCGACGGCCATGGGCTGAATTCCTTCCGGGTACCTTGTCGATGAACGGAGGCAACGCCCCTTCGCTTAAGCGGGGGCGGGTATAGCCGCATCCCGGACCCCTGGCAAGCGGCAACAACAAGAGGCCTCAGGGGAGGCCGGGGGTGTCCCCCGAAAAAAACATCGGGGAGGTCGTGAGGCCGGGGGTGTCCCCCGAGACCCCCAGGGGACCGACAGGGAAACGACAAGCGGCTGGGAGAACTTGTCATCGGGGGGACCGGCAAGGACAATGCCCGAAAAGGGAATCTCGCCTTATCGGCAATGAATCATAAAATCGCATCACTGACGCTGTTGGCGGTCTGTCAGGTCGCCGCCATGACGCTTTGGTTCTCGGCCACGGCGGTGGTGCCGTCGCTCAGGGCCGAGTTCGCCATCGGCGCGACGCAGGTTTCGCTGCTGACCAGCAGCGTGCAGGCCGGATTCGTCTTCGGCACCTTGACCAGCGCCATCCTGGGACTCGCCGACCGGGGGGTTGAACCGGCGGTGAGGGATCGACCTGGATGGTCCATCAGGTGCCCGGTTCGGGCTTGTTCAAGGACTTGGCGTCCGCTTGTGTTTTCGAGTCGTCAACGGATTGTTCCCAGGATATGCCGCACCGGCGGCACAAGAATCCCTTCATTCCGTCAATCAGCGTCCTAACTAATTATCCTCAACCTGGTGGGTTTTATTAAACCATACTTGGTGGTTGGTGGCGAATTTTGAACTTATTATTAAATATAGGAAAAATCACTATAAATTGGGTGTGACGGGCGTCACATCCGGGAACAATCCGGTTTCGGGGAAAACCGGGAAAAGCGGGCCGAAACCCTTTTGTCGCAGCCGTTTTTGGGTTTCTTTCCGAAAACGGCCCAAGGAGGAAAACCTTGTCCACCACGCAAATCGACGCCGCCGGGGCCGAACATCCTCCCGCCGGGCCGCAGGCGAGGATCCTGTCCCTGGTGCCGAGCCTGACGGAACTGCTGTTCGCGCTTGGGCTCGGACTCCAGGTCGTCGGTCGGACGATGTATTGCGTCCATCCCGAGGACCGGGTCGAGGGCGTGCCGTCCGTCGGCGGCACCAAGAAGGTGAACATGGAAAAGGTGTCGGCCCTGAGACCCACCCACGCCGTCGTCAACATCGACGAAACGCCGAAGGACCTGGCCGGCGATCTGGCCGACCGGGGCATCCGGGTGGTGACGACCCACCCCGTCGAGGTCGCTGACAACATCCCTCTTTTCAAACTTCTGGGCGGAGTCTTCGGCGCCGAGGCCCGGGCCCAGACCCTGAGCACCGAATTCGAAAGGGCTTATCGCCGGGTCACGACGAAGCCGGGCCGGGGGCCAAACCGGCGGGTGCTGTACCTGATCTGGAAGGACCCGTGGATGACCGTTTCCGCCGACACCTATGTGTCGAGCATGCTGTCGCTGATCGGCTGGCGGACCATCGGCGACGAAAAGGACCAGCGCTATCCGGAAATCGAACTTTCCGATGCCCTGTTGGCGGACGCCGACCTGGTGCTGTTCTCTTCCGAACCGTTTGCCTTCACCGAGGCGCATGTCGCCGAATTCCGGTCCGTGCATCCCGCCGACGCCGAAAAGGCGCGGCTGGTCGACGGCCAGTTGCTGAGCTGGTACGGCCCCCGGGCGATCGCCGGGTTGGGGTATTTGCAGGACCTGTCCGAAGCGGAGTCTTCTTAGACCCCTTTTTAACCCGGCACTTTGCCCGCCGCCTTGCCCCCCAGCTTACCCCCCGGTTTACCATTGACAAAGGGCTTGAGCGTCTGGCAAAAATCCTTGTGGACTGGTGTCTCTACGCCTAATTCCTGGCCCATGTCGACGACGGCGCCTGAAAGCCACGGCAGTTCGATCCGCTTGCCGGCCATCAGGTCGTGATACATAGAGGCGTAGGTCTCGGGCGCGAAGCCTTCGGTGAAGGCGAGGCGCTGATCGACCAGATCGTCGTCCAGGGCGACGCTGCGGGCGCCAGCGACGGCGAAGGTTTCCTCCATGGCGTGGCGGAACAGGG
>Ga0208113_1000618_pt1 | contig 17590 bp, 20 predicted proteins | sample Knorr_S7_td_NADW_FD_185598 | JGI IMG/M metagenome (GOLD analysis project Ga0208113, IMG submission 185598) | Marine microbial communities from Southern Atlantic Ocean transect - Knorr_S7_td_NADW_ad_2505m_LV_A (SPAdes) (version 2) | ecosystem: Environmental > Aquatic > Marine > Oceanic | place...
ATTGGTGCAGGTATAGCCTCTATTTGGTCCTTGTTGGCTGTCTACCTAGGCAAATACTTCGATAAACATCAGGTGATAGGAGCAGCAACTAAAATGAATAATGACGAATTAGCTGGTTAATTTCTTTAAATCACCGATTACTTGTTCGGTGTGAGTATCCGGATCTACTTTTTTGTAATGCTTGACAATTTTCCCTTCTGGATTGATGACAAACGATTGGCGTTTGGCAATGGTCATCATCATGAATTTACCTAAAACACCATATTCTGTTGCACATTCTTTGTTTAGATCTGCCAACAAGGGAAACGGGAGGCTGTATTTTTCACTGAATGCTTGATGTGATTCTACATTGTCTAAACTGACACCAAGTATTTGTGCATTGAGTTTTTCAAATTCAAAAATATTGTCTCTGAAACTGCATGCTTCTGTTGTGCAGCCAGGTGTACCGTCCTTTGGATAAAAATACAACACGACCCATTTTCCCTTATAATCATCAAGTGTGTGCCAGTTTCCGTTTTGATCTTGCAAATTGAAGTTTGGTGCCGTTTGGCCAGTTTTTATTTCGGCACTTGCTATCCCAGTAATCAAAAAGAAGCACAGAGTAGAAGCAATTAAGATAATATTTTTCTTACTCATCAAGTTCTCCCTAATAAAACATTTAAAATAATATTACACTACAAAACAAGATGCTTACAGGTAAGATCCTAGATTATGAAAAAGAAAGCACGGCATGAAAAGATTGGTTTAGTCTTACCAGGAGGAGGGGCGAGAGGAGCGTACCAAGCTGGTGTATTAAAAGCCTTTTTAGAAATATCACAAAAAAGGTCTCAATTCCCGTTTAAGATTATCAGTGGCACATCTTCTGGAGCAATTAATGCGGCATTTCTGGCTTCAGAATCACATATTTTTCATCACAGTGTTTCTCATCTGGTTGATTTATGGAGTAATTTCTCTTCAAATAAAGTCTACAAAACTGATCCCATAACAATGCTTAAAAGCAGCCTTCATTGGTTTTTGACCATTATTTCAGGAGGGCTTTTAATCTCTAATCCTAAATCCTTGCTTGACAATCAACCTTTAAGAAAACTTTTAGAAGAGCATATACGATTTTCAAATATTGAAGAGAATCTAAATCAATCTAATTTTGAATCTTTAGCAATTACATCAGCCAGCTACAAATCTAGAAAATCCTGTACTTTTTTCCAATCCAGCAGTATCAGTGATAATTGGCAACGATTTCTTCGAGAGGGTAAAACAACCACGCTTAATGTGGATCATTTGATGGCGAGTGTTGCTCTCCCATTAATTTTTCCAGCTGTACAAATTGATAAAGAATATTATGGCGATGGTGCAATGAGGCAAGCCACTCCACTGTCTCCAGCAATTAGATTAGGTGCTGAAAAGATATTAATTATTAGCACCCATGAGACTGGTGAAAGGCCGACTATTTCTGATTATCATGCTCAGTACCCTTCTTTTGAAAAGATTACAGGATATATGCTTGACGCATTATTTCTGGATGGGCTCTATTCGGATATCGAAAGATTAGACAGGATTAATCAAATTATAATAAATGCAAAAAATGCAGAGATAAAAACTAATAAGAAATTAATGAAACGTATAGACTATCTGGTCATAGCTCCTTCAGAAGACCCGAATGAAATAGCTCAAAAACATTACCATCATCTACCCCTTTCAATTAGGTTGTTATTGCAAGGGCTAGGCTTGCTTGAGGACCGTAAGTCAGAATTACTTAGTTTTCTACTTTTTGAATCAATCTATACAAGAGAGCTTATCGATTTGGGGTATCGAGATGGAATCAAGAAAAAAGAAGAGATAATCGATTTTATGGGCCAATAAACTTTATGTTTGTCCTAAGAGAAACAAAGTGGCCAGGCCTAGGAAGGTTACGAAACCAAGCACGTCGGTCAAAGTTATCATCAACACTCCGCCAGCCAAAGCAGGGTCAATTCCCATCTTTTTGAGAAGGAACGGAATGGCAACACCAGCGATAGCAGAGGCAAAAATATTAAGTAGCATTGCAGCACCGACTATAAGCCCTATTGCCCAAGTGGTTTGAAACAATACGACCGCTAAAACTGAAACTACAATCGACCACGTCAAACCATTCAATAGTGCGACAGAACTCTCCTTAACAAGCAACTTTCTAGCATTTGATCGTTGAATTTTTCCCATGGCGATGCCTCTAATAACCAGAATTAAGGTTTGATTGCCCGCTACTCCACCCATACTTGCAACAATAGGCATCAGCACCGCTAGAATAACGATTTGCTGAAGAATTTCTTGGAACAACCCAATAGCACCGGCGACAACAAATGCTGTAATTAAGTTCATACCAAGCCATACGGCTCTCCTTTTTGTGCTCAAAATGACAGGAGCAAATATATCATCCTCATCATCAAGTCCCGCCATATTAAATATTTCACTGTTAACCTGATCTTGGATCACGTCGACTACATCATCAACGGTAATTTGTCCTAAAAGTCTGTTTTTCTCATCAATAACTGGCATTGATATCAAATCCAGATTCTGAAAATCTATAGCAACTTGCTTTACATCTACATCTGCAAGCATTGCTTTGACTGATTCATCCATGATGGTTTCAATTGGCTTATTTTTATCTTCTAAAAATAAATCAACAAGTTTTAAGGCACCAAGATATTCATCATTTCTGTTAACTATATAAATGTAATTAGTGTGTTCAGGAAGTTTGTTTAGTCTTTTGAGATATCGCATTAAAACCTCGATTGTGATTCCTCTTCGGACGGAGATGATTCTAGGGTTAGTCAATCCTCCTGCGGTGTCTTCATCATATGACATCACCGACTCCAGTCTTATTTGATCTTGTCGATCAAGAGCAGTGATAACTTGTTCGGTAACTGTTTCTGGCAAATCAACCAAGAGGTCTGCTAAATCATCTAACTCCATGTCTTGTGTTGCAGCAATCAGTTCTGTTGCATCCATTTCCCCAATCAGATTTTGTCTGACATCTTCCACCAATTCTTTGAGGACATCACCCTCATCATCTTGGTCAACCAATTGCCAAATGATCTTTCTTTTTCCGGGAGTTAGTGATTCTAGAAGTCTTGCAATTTCAGAGGGATGGAGAGAAGTCAAAGTTTGTTGGATGCTTGTGATCTGGTCTCTTTCAAGATCACTGATTAGCTTGCCTAATTTTTTTTCTGAATGCTGCATTATTTAATCAAATTCTCAAAGAATTAAGGGTGTTTATCAAATTTCAGAATTCATCCTAAGCTAATTTAGCATTGATTTACATTCTAAATTCTTCTCCTAAGTAAACTTTTTTAACATCTTTATTATCCAATATTTGCTCAGGCGTTCCAGAAGCAATCACAAGCCCTTCATTAATCACATATCCTTTTGTGCATATTCCTAAAGTTTCTCGAACACTGTGATCGGTGATTAATACACCAATATCCTGCTCAGCTAAATCTTTGATAATTCTTTGAATATCTAAAACAGAAATTGGATCGACACCAGCAAATGGCTCATCCAATAAAATGAATTTTGGTCGTGTTGCTAAGGTTCTGGCTATTTCAACTCTTCTTCTCTCACCACCAGATAAACTTATTCCAAGAGTGTTTCTAAGATCATTAATATTCATTTGATTTAGAAGTCTTTCCAGTATTTCTTCGATTCCTGCTGTTTTTAAATCTGGTTGTATCTGGAGCACTGCAAGAATGTTCTGCTCAACGGTAAGTTTTCTGAAAATGGATGCTTCCTGTGGTAAGTACCCTAATCCTAATTTTGCCCTTTGATGCATTGGCAAATGGGTTAAATTATTATCATCTATCAAAATCCGCCCTCTCTGACAGGATGCTAAACCCACAATCATGTAAAAAGCCGTTGTTTTTCCAGCACCATTAGGTCCAAGCAAGCCTACAATTTCTCCACTTTTAACATTGATGCTAAGACTCTTGACAACTTGCCTTGAGTTGTATTGCTTCGCTAAATCTTCTGCTATTAAAATACTCAAACTATAATTTCCAGATTAGTTAATAGAGGTTGAATCAATAATTAGCTTTACGGGTGACCCATTTTCTGAGTCGGCAATAATGTTTCTTTTCACTAGATTGTAAGTTATTAGATTGCCGGAAACCTCATTACTTCCATTGTTAACCCACGCATTGGTTTCCATTCTTAAAATATTTGCGGTGTGATCGTATTCAAAAACTTCAGCAGTGCCAGAAGCAATCAGTTCCCTTTTTTTATCAAACTGTTGAAAAGATGAGAGTTCACCGATGAATTTTGCATTTTTTAGTTGATTTTCCTCAAATTCCAGTATTGCTTTATCGCATTTTATGATCACAATTTCTGAAATAATTTCGACATTACCTGAAAAAGTGAAGATAATTTTTCCACTGTTTAAATCTGTGATGTTAGCACTGTCTGAATTGATATATAAATTGTTCTTTTTAAGTGAGATATCCTCAAAGTATAGATCCTGATTTTCAGTAGGATAAGAGTCATCAATTGGGATGGTATTTATTTGTGTATCCACATTATCGATTGTTGAAGCCTGACTGTGAAAACCTCCCACAAGCATCAATATAAAACAAAGTAGGAATTTAAATTGGGAGCGATTACGGATGGATACTTGCATTTATATTTGAGTTGAACTTCAGCCTATTGTCCTTTAATTGTGCCGTCAATCCTTTGGCTTCAATTTTATTGTTATCGAATTCTATGAGCACATCTCTATTGGTTGCAATTGTGTATGTATTAGGGTTAATTTCGAGGTAATTAGTTGAAATGGTTGTTCTACTATTTTCATTGGATAGGCTTTGTACAATAACATTTTCGGAAAGTGCTAACACATTTGAATTTGCTAAAAGTTGTCCTTTGTCAGATGTAATTCTCCAATCAATGTTTTGATTACTTTCATAATCTATTAGCACTCGATCTAAATAAATTTGCCTATCTGTGTTACTAGCTTGAGCTTTTTCTGCAACAATTTTGTATAAAAAATTACCTTCAGTATTTGTGCCATAAAATTTTGCATTCTTGATCATGTATTCAACTCTAGTGGGGCTAAATTGTTCTAAATTATCATTGGATTTGGTACTAAAAAAATACATAAAACTGCTTCCAGCAGCTAAAACTACCAACAACACTATTTTTGCAATATTTTTAGTCATCAATTACTCTTTGATTCGAATATTCTATTAAGTCGCATACTTCTCTCACTGCTCCTTGGCCACCGGCTTTTTGTGTGATGTAATGGGCTTTATCTTTGACCATTTTGTGAGCATTACTAACAGCTACAAATAGTCCAACATTTTCTATTACATCTAGATCAGGAATATCATCACCAACAAACAAAATTTGGTGGGATGCTATAGATTCTTCTTGGAGAATCAAATTAATTACTGCCAATTTGTTTGACTGTCCTACCCAAAATCTAGAGATATTGAGTTCCTCCAGTCTGTGTAACAAAGCCCTTGATGATCTGCCTGAAATGACCACAGTTTCAATCCCAAATTTTTCTCTGATTGACACTATCCCATAACCATCATGAACATAAAATTTCTTAGACTCATTGCCATTGGAATCAATATAAATGGATCCATCAGTTAAAACTCCATCAACGTCCAGAGCCAATAGTTTTATATGTTTTGCCTGTGCCATTACATCTTCAGGAAAAGAGTTTAAAACTTTCACTTACATCACTCCAGCTCGAAAAAGATCGTGAATATTAAGTGCTCCAACGATTTTATTCTCTTGGATAACCACCAATGAGGTAATTTTATTATCTTGAATTATTTCAACAGCTTTAACAGCAAGAAAGTTTGGTGTTACAGTAATGCAGTTTTGAGTCATTACTTCTTTCATCAGTGTGGTTTGAATATCTACATTTGCCTCAAGTGTTCTCCTTAAATCACCGTCTGTAAAAATACCAACCAATTCCCCTGTTTCATTGATTACGGCAGTCATACCCAACGCTTTTTCTGACATTTCTATGAGGCCTTGTGCTAATTTTTGGTCTTGAAAAACAATCGGGATTTGTTTGTCTGTATGCATGATGTCTTTAACAAGAAGCAGTAATTTTTTGCCAATTGAGCCACCTGGATGAGATTTCGCAAAATCTTCAACTGAGAAGCCTCTCTTTTCTAGAAGTGCCACCGCAATTGCATCTCCCATCGCTAATGCTGCTGTAGTACTTGCTGTCGGAGATAAATTCATAGGGCAAGCCTCCTCTTCAACTCCAACATCAATGTGCACATCAGAGGCTGTCGCAATTTTAGAATTGCTATCACCAGTCATAGCAATAATTTTAATACCCATGTTTTTAAGAATTGGAAGTAAACTAACTATTTCTTCTGTTTTCCCAGAATTTGATAAAGCCACTACAACATCACTTCTTGATATCATCCCTAAGTCCCCATGACTTGCTTCTCCGGGATGGACGAAAAATGAAGGTGTACCGGTACTTGCTAAGGTTGCAGCCAACTTATCTGCAATATGTCCAGATTTCCCCATACCCATAACTATGACTTTTCCGCTGCAATCCAAGCACAGTTGACATGCAATATCAAAGTTATTGTCTAATTGGTCTTTGAGTCTTGCTATTGCAGCAGATTCAATAGTCAGAACCCTTTTTCCGATGCTTGTAAAATCAAATTTTTCTTGTTTTTCTTTCAATTCAGGCTTTTAGTTTATAAAACTTAAATGATTGGCTAGAATATCATTCTCCACTAGAACAACTTAGTCAATTAATCGAATTTATCCAGCATTGATTTTTTCCACTTATAAACAGTTTATCGTAAAATACAATTAAGGAAATACAATGAACTCAGATGACATTAAGATTTTGATTGAAACTTCGATTAAAGACGCAGTAGCCATTGTAAGCAGTGATGATAATGTTCACTTCGAAGCAGTAGTTATTTCTCCAGCATTTCGTGAAAAATCTTTAATTCAGAGGCATCAAATGGTTTATGGTAGTTTGGGCGGAAAAATGCAATCTGAAATTCATGCATTATCTCTTACAACACTGACGCCCAAGGAAAATTTAGCATAAATTCTAACCAAAAAACGATGGATTGAAGTCGTTGAAAAAATTAAAAATTCAAGGCGGCCATTCTCTTAGAGGTGAAATTCACATTTCTGGGTCAAAAAATGCAGCACTATCTATAATTGCTGCGTCAATAATGACTGAGGAAAGGATTGTTCTCGAAAATATTCCACATCTCGAGGATGTTACAACCATGATCAGATTGATAGCCGGCATGGGCGTTTCAGTAACACTAGCAGACGACAACAAATTAATTCTAGATTCGAGCAAAATAAGAAATTTTCTAGCTCCTTATGATTTGGTTAAAACCATGCGTGCTTCAATACTCGTTTTAGGTCCTTTGATTGCTAGATTTGGTGAAGCTTCTGTCTCTTTGCCTGGTGGGTGTGCTATTGGAGCTAGGCCGGTGAATCTACATCTTGATGGGTTAAAGGCAATGGGGGCAGATGTAGAAATCAATGAGGGCTATATATGTGCCAAAGCCAAAAAACTTAAAGGTGCACATTTTTCTTTTAGCCCTGTTTCTGTTACCGGAACAGCTAATCTTATGATGGCTGGTGTTATGGCTGAAGGACAAACAATTCTAGAGAACGCAGCAACTGAACCTGAAGTGATTAATCTGGGGGAATTTCTTCTAAAAATGGGGGCTAAAATAAAGGGGTTGGGCACTAGAAAAATAATGATTGATGGAGTTAACAAGCTCTGTAGTGCCGAGCACAAGATTATTCCAGATCGTATTGAGACAGGCACTTTTTTGGTTGCAGCTGCAATTACAAAAGGCAGTGTGTTGCTGAAAAAAACTCAGCCAGAACATTTACAATCGGTTTTGGATTTATTGCGTCAAACTGGGGCTGTGATTTTTTTTGAAGAAGACACAATTGAACTTACTATGAATCTAACGAACATCAAACCAGCTGATTTTACGACGCAACCATATCCAGGCATTCCAACTGATATGCAGGCGCAATTAATGGTTTTGAATGCCATTGCACCAGGCAATTCCATCGTGGTTGAAACAATTTTTGAAAATCGATTCATGCATGTGCTAGAACTCCAAAGAATGGGTGCTGATATAAGTCTCAGCGGGAATACTGCATACATAACGGGTGTTAAAAAATTGCAATCGGCTCCAGTTATGGCAACAGATTTAAGGGCGTCGGCGGCTTTGGTTTTGGCAGGGTTGGTTGCAGACGGAGAAACTCATATAGATAGGATTTACCACATCGATCGCGGTTATGAATGCATTGAAAGCAAATTGTCACTTCTGGGAGCAAAAGTTGCCCGAATAGAAACTTGATTTCTAATGAATTGGTGTATAATCGCCACGACAATTCAGATGATGCTTGATTTGGGGAAATCAATTGGATCAGAAAAATAAGGGAACAATGACTAATTTAAATCGTCGTCGATTTTTATCAATTGCAACAACTCTGACAGGTGGAATAGGCATTTTGTTTTCTGCAATACCCTTCATATCTTCCTTTCAACCCAGTAAGAAGGCAAAGGCACTTGCAGTCGCTGTTAAAGTTAATCTCAGCAAATTGGAACCTGGTTCTATTATCAAGGTGATTTGGAGAGGTCAGCCAGTATGGATCTTACACCGTTCAAAAGAAATGATTGAAAATCTGCAAGATAGTAAAGTGGATCTTCGTGACCCAAACTCAGAATTATCGGTACAACCAGTTTTTGCAAAAAATGCTTATCGATCCCTAAAACCTCGCTACTTTATTGTTGAAGGGATTTGTACACATTTAGGTTGCGCCCCAATAGAAAAATTGGCTTTGGCCCCTGCTGACATGGGTCCAGATTGGCAGGGAGGCTTTTATTGCCCATGCCATGGATCAAAATTTGATTTGTCTGGTCGTGTTTATACTGGTGTGCCCGCACCAGCTAATTTGAGAATACCACCACACCGATATGAAGACGAGAATACAGTCATCATTGGCGAGACTGAGGATGCAGAAAATGTCTAACGGTCAGAATCAGGATCAGAGTATGTTTTCGAATGCCATACTGAAATGGATTGATGATAGATTTCCTTTGTCCTCTTTGATTAGAGAACACGCAACTGAGTATTACGCATCAAAGAATTTCAATATTTGGTATATCTTTGGTGTTTTATCTTTGGTTGTTTTGGTAATTCAATTGGTGACAGGGATATTCTTAACCATGAGTTACAAGCCTTCAGCAAAGGAGGCATTTGATTCGGTCGAATACATTATGCGCTCGGTTGAATGGGGTTGGCTCATTCGATATATGCATTCAACCGGCTCTTCATTTTTCTTCATTGTTGTTTATTTACATATGTTTAGAGCCATGCTCTATGGCTCTTATAAAAAGCCAAGAGAATTAGTCTGGATTGTCGGAATGTTGATTTATTTTTGTCTTATAGCCGAAGCATTTTTTGGATATCTTCTGCCGTGGGGCAATATGTCTTATTGGGCCGCTCAGGTTATTGTCAACTTGTTCAGTGCCATACCATTCATCGGAGAAACATTAACTGAGTGGATCCGAGGGGATTATTATATTTCTGATATCACATTGAATCGATTCTTTGCTTTTCATGTGATCGCGGTACCTCTTGCTATCATTGCTTTGGTTTTTGCCCATATACTCGCGTTACACCATGTTGGTTCAAATAATCCCGATGGGATAGAAATTAAGAATTATAAAGATGAGCAAGGCAAACCTATTGACGGTGTTGCATTTCATCCTTATCACACCAGCAAAGATTTAGTCTGGATTACTGTATTTTTGATTCTATTTTTTGCAGCAGTCTTTTTTGCCCCTGAAATGGGTGGGTTTTTCTTAGAGGCCGATAATTTTGAGCCAGCCAACCCGTTGCAAACACCAGAACACATTGTTCCTCCGTGGTATCTAACTCCTTACTATGCAATTTTGAGGGCTATACCAAACAAATTATTGGGTGTAATTTTTTTGGCATCTTCAGTTTTATTTTTTGTATTTTTACCTTGGCTAGACAAATGCAAAGTGAAATCTATTCGTTACAGAGGATGGCAATACAAATTGGCACTAAGTTGTTTTGCTATTAGCTTTGTGGTTTTAGGCTATTTAGGGACGCAGCCAGCTACAGGTATTTATGTGGTTTTGGCAAGGCTTTTTACAATAGTCTATTTCCTCTTTTTCTTGATGATGCCGTTTTACACACGTTTTGAGAAAACAAAACAGGTTCCTGAGAGAGTGGTGTACAAAAAATGAAGCTGTTCAAAACAATAACTGTCAGTTGTTTTCTTTTGCTCATTTTATATTCAGACTTAATGAAAGCATCAGAAGGAAATACAGGGGATAATTTTTTAGTGGCAAATAATGATGTTTCGGATGTAAATTCGTTGCAAAGAGGGGCAGGTAATTTCTTTAATTACTGTGCAGGTTGCCATTCACTTAAATTCATAAGGTACAATCAAATCGCTGAGGATTTGGACCTTAACGAAAGTCAGTTGGTGCAGAATTTAATTTTTACCCAAGCAAAACCAGAAGATGCCGTCATCACTAATATGTTGTCTTCAGATGGCAGTCGTTGGTTTGGCAAATCGCCACCAGATTTATCACTCATAACGCGAAGCAGGGGAACAGACCAAGTTTATAATTTTCTCAGAACGTTTTACAAAGATTCTACTTCCCCCACTGGAGCAGATAACCGAGCTCTTCCAGGGACAAGCATGCCTAATGTTCTGTGGTTAGTTCAAGAGCAATTGAATGAGAAAGAATTTGATCAATTTACTTTGGATATTGTAAATTTTCTTGATTATGTCAGTGAACCAATCCAATCTGAAAGAAAGCGAATAGGTATTTGGGTTATATTATTTTTATTGGTTTTTCTTGTCTTTAGTTATTTCCTTTATAAGGATATTTGGAAAGAAGTTCACTGAGGGCTATATATTACTAAGCTAATTTTTTTTTAGGTTAAGGGGGATTTTATATATGACTAGTGTTGCTAACAGACGTTCAATGATGGAACTGTATTCTGGTAATACATGTATACGTTCACATCAAGTTCGCTTTGTCCTTGCTGAAAAAGGCATTTTGACAGAGATCAATAATGTTGATGGTTCAGTTGTTCCAGAGGATCTCATGGCTCTGAATCCTTATGTCAGCTTGCCTACTTTAATAGATAGAGAGTTGATTCTTTACGACTCTAGGGTAATAGTTGAATATCTTGATGAAAGATACCCTCATCCACCATTAATGCCTGTTAGTCCAGTAGAAAGGGCAAAATTGCGACTCGGACTGGCAACTATTGAGAGAGATTTTGTAGAACCTGCAGTGGCACTTGACCTTGTTCTTGGAACAAGGGTTGAAAATGCCCATAGAAAAAAATTAAAATCGCTCTTAACATCTTCCGCAGATCTTTTTGGTATTAAACCATTCTTTTTAAGTGATGATTTTACAATAGTTGATTGTGTCATAGCGCCGATATTATGGCGACTTGAATTATTTGGAATTGAGTTATCAGGCAATCACAAATCCATCTACAGCTATAGGGAAAGAGTATTCTCTAGGGTAGCGTTCAAGGAGAGCATGACTGAGGATGAGGAGGAAATGCGGCCAGACTAAATTTTAGAGGTTTTGGCCGGAGGATCAAAATGGGAGAGTTATATGTAGTCTCTACACCTATTGGTAATCTAAAAGATATAACTTTTAGGGCAATTGACACCCTCAAAGAAGTTGACCTGATTTTTTCTGAAGACACAAGGATTACAAAGAAGTTACTGAGTCACTTAGGTATTAAAAGAAGAATTCAGTCACTGAATGAACATAATGAGATAAAAAAAACTCCCAAGATTCTCCAACAATTATCACAAGGGAAAAGCGTGGCATTAGTATCCGATGCTGGAACACCCTTAATTAGTGATCCAGGATACTGCTTGGTTAAACAAGCAAGGGAAAATTTTTTTAACGTTATTCCTATCCCTGGATGCTGTGCTGTAATCGCTGCATTGTCTGTTTCAGGAATTGCAACTGACAAATTTTATTTTCATGGATTCCTGCCTTCCTCTGAACTAGCACAACTCAAAGAATTGGACATACTGGCTCAAAGAAAAGAAACTTTAATTTTTTACGAATCGGTACACCGTTTACAATCAACTATAGGCCACATGATTAAGATTTTTGATGGAGATCGTAAAGCTGTTGTTTGTAAAGAAATTACCAAACTACACGAAAATTATTTTGGAGAAAATCTCACTGAAATTGATGAGTTTATAAAAAATAATCCAAAAAAAATTAGAGGTGAATTTACCATTGTCATAGATGGAAGCAAGCAAAAGCAGGCAACAATAGATCAGAAAAAGGTGGACAAAATTCTCCTAGAACTACTACCAGAAATGCCAATTAAGAAAGCAGTAAAAATCTGTGTGATGGTTAGTGGCCTTAGTAGGAATGAAACATATAAACGTGCTGTAATATTAAAGTCGCTTCAAACTTGAATTTTTATGCACGGTATTGAATAATCGCTTTTGGAGTTAACCAGGCAATCGCCTAATTCTTTGATTTAGGAGGAAAGTCCGGGCTCTAACGGGGACGATGCCAGGTAATACCTGGAAGGCGCGAGCCTATGGAAAGTGCAACAGAAAATATACCGCTTCTTAATGAGGTAAGGGTGAAAAGGTGTGGTAAGAGCGCACCGCATAAATGGTAACATTTATGGCAATGCAAACCCCATCGAGAGCAAGACCAAATAGAGGAGCTATGATTTCCCGTGATCGCTCCAGGGTGGGTTGCTAGAGGTGTCTGGTGACAGATATCCAAGATGAATGATTGCCCAAGACAGAACCCGGCTTATCGGTTAACTCCTTCCTTTTTTAGTCATCAATTGATTTATCCATTTTTTTATTGACAACCGTTACCAATGACCTATAGTGTCATAAAGTGGTAAAAAGTGGGATAAATGCCGTGATCCTGTTGTTAAATATGATGTTTCGTGGTTTAAATAAAATTAATTTAGATGCAAAGGGAAGAATTGCTATTCCTGTTCGTTACAAGGACAGTCTTAGTGATTTGTCCAGCAATTTATTGATCTGCACAATTGATCAAGATCATTGCTTGTTGTTGTATCCGTTAAAATTTTGGAAAAGTATTGAGAAAAAAATTATGGAATTACCCACTCTGCATTCCGCCTCAAGGAGGTTGCAGAGATTGATGGTTGGACACGCTGCTGAGATAGAAATGGATAGTAGTGGAAGGATTTTAATTCCAAAAGAGTTGAGAGAATTTGCAAAATTAACGAAACAGGCCATGTTGGTTGGACAAGGCAATAAATTTGAAATATGGAATTATGATGATTGGAACATTGGAAGGGAAAGGTGGTTGTCTTCCAAAGAGACGGATTTGTCAGATCTGCCCTCAGAGCTTGGGGCTTTATCTCTATAGGAATGAATGGAGTTGTGATGCCTGAATTTGCTTTTCCCCTGATGGATACTGTTAACCAGGAAGCTAGTATCAAGGTTATTGGTATTGGTGGTGGTGGGGGCAATGCTGTTTCCCATATGGTTACAAAAGGAATTCAGGGCGTTGAATTTATATGTGCCAACACTGACACTCAGGATTTAAGAATGACAAAGGCAGAAACCCAGTTACAAATTGGGATTAATGAAACTCAAGGTTTGGGTTCTGGAAGTAAGCCAGAGATTGGTAGAGCTTCAGCTGAAGAGGATAGAGAGAGAATCGCAGCGGTTATTAACGGGGCAAACATGCTATTCATTGCAGCCGGTCTTGGTGGAGGGACGGGCACAGGTGCGAGCCCTGTAGTGGCAGAAATTGCCCAAGAAAAGGGCATTCTAACTGTAGCTGTGGTTAACACTCCTTTTACTTGGGAAGGAGAAAAAAGAAGGGAAAATGCAGAAAGAGGGATTAACGATCTCGAAAGATTTGTTGATTCACTGATCGTTATCCCCAACGATAAACTTCAAGCCTTGGGTAATAGAGCAACAGTTATGGGTGGTTTTGCAGCGGCCAATGACGTTCTTTCAAATTCTGTACAAGGCATTGCTGAATTGATAACCATACCTGGCCATGTAAACCTTGACTTTGCTGATGTCAAAACCGTGATGGCAGAAACTGGCAGAGGCATTATAGGAATGGGTACTGCCTCCGGCCAAGATCGAGGAAGAGAAGCAATTGAAGCTGCTATTCAAAGCCCTTTGTTGGAGGATTTTAAACTTGAGGGAGCAAAGGGAATATTAATTAATGTTACTGCAGGCGCCGACCTCACGGGTGATGAGTTCGAGGAAATTGGCGAAATCGTCACTGGATACGCATCTGAAGACGCTGAAATTATTACGGGCTTTGTTGTTGATGACTCCCTGCAGGATTCGATCCGTGTCACCGTTGTGCTGACCGGTCTTGATCAAAGGCTAGATAATCAATCTGATGGCAGGAAAAATTTTATTGAGCCATTCCCAGAATTGGATAAACCAATAACCTCTCGTAACAAGGATTTATTTGAAGATCTTCCTGCTGAGGGAGATGATCAAATTAATTTTTTGGATGTACCATCCTTTTTAAAGCGCAACAGGGGCTAACATTTCATTAATCTGGACATGGTTCCAATAGAATCAGTCAACAGATGATAAAAAATATACACCAACCTGTGATGTCAACTGAAGTTGTAAACCATCTGGTTGTAGCTCGTTCAGGTACTTACCTTGATGCCACCTGTGGCTTTGGTGGGCACACGGAAGTGATTCTAAAAAAACTCAACTCTGACGGAAAACTTATTGCAATGGACCAAGACCAAGATGCGATAAACTTTGTTGAAGGCAAATTTACCGGTCAAAGCAGGTTAAAAATAATCAAAGGAAGATTTGGAAATCTTAAAGAACTTTTAGAATCAAATGATTTAAATTTTAAATTTAGTGGAATCCTTGCAGACTTAGGTATTTCTTCATTTCAGCTCGATAATGCTCACCGAGGATTTAGTTTTCAGAATAAAGGGCCATTGGATATGAGAATGGATCAGAAAACGGGTGTAACTGCACAAGTTTGGATTAATAATGCAAGTGAGGATGAAATTTCTAAAGTTCTTTGGCAATTTGGTGAAGAAAAATACTCAAGAAAAATTGCCAGAGCCATTATCTTTAACAGAATGCGTGATCAAATAAAAACCACTCAGCAGTTAAGCGAGATCGTCGTAGATGTCAAAAAGAACTCAAGGTCAAAACGCAAACAGCACCATGCTACAAAAACATTTCAAGCCATCAGAATTTACATCAACCAGGAAATAGATCAGTTGGAAATGTTTCTGAATGATAGTCTTGATATCCTTAAAATCGGTGGCAGATTATGTGTTATTAGTTTTCATTCATTGGAAGATCGGATGGTTAAACGTTTTTTCCGAAATCATTCAAGAATTGATCCAAATTTATCAAAATTACCTAACTTAAGTCCTGAACATTTAACCGATTGTAAAATTGTTGTTAAGCGAATCAAACCGTCTGAGGAGGAAATCAATTCAAATCCTCGTGCTAGAAGCGCAGTTTTAAGAGTGGTGGAAAAAGTTAAATGAAACAATCCAATAAATGGTATAGAAGGGCATTCTTTTTATTTCTTTTGGTATGTCTATCTGGGTTAGGCGAGGTGTATTTGGAGCATCAAAAAAGAATATTGTTTATAGAATATCAGGGCTTCATCAAAGAACGAGATGCTCTGAAAACGGAGTGGAAGAGAATCCAAGTAGAATTATCTGAACTTTCATCAGGACTACGTTTAGAGGATATTGCTAGATCTAAAGTAAACATGAGTATTCCCGACCCCAGTGAAATCAATATTATTGATTTAAATGACAGCTCCAAGTAAAAAAACCAATAGCCATTTATTTAGAAACCGTTTCTTGATTGTTTTGTTCTTTATATTAGGAGCAACAATTGTCCTAGTTTTTAGGTCTTTCCAACTTCAATATCTTGAAAGAGATTTTTTAAATCAACAAGCAGATGCTCGACACATCCGAACAGAGAAAATGGCTTCTAACAGGGGATCAATTTTTGATCGGAGAGGTACCCCATTGGCGGTAAGTACACCGATTGATAGTGTAATTATCAATCCAAAGCAATTTCTATCCTCAACTGGAAATAGGGGAAAGGTTATCTTAATTGCCAATATCTTGGAGTTGGAGACGAAAGAGGCTTCGCAAAGGATTAAAGACAAATCAAGCAAGAGCTTTATGTATTTGAAGCGCCATATAAGTCCTAACCAAAGCACCAAAATCAAGCAACTAGGGAAAATCACTGGTCTTTGGTTAGAAAAAGAGTACAAGCGTTTTTATCCAGCAGGAGAGGTAACAGGTCATCTTGTGGGGTTTACTAATATTGATGACCAAGGCCAGGAGGGGATGGAATATATGCTTGAAGAATTTCTCCTTGGAGAAGATGGATCGAAATTAGTTTTAAGAGACGCAGACAATAATATTTTTTCTGATATTAAATTACTTAAAACGGCGGTAGATGGTGAGGATTATTATTCGAGTATTGACCTCAGAATACAATATCTTGCTCATCGAGCATTGAAGGCTGGGGTGAGAGAATTTAAAGCCAAGGCTGCTTCCTCAATTGTTCTAGATATATCCACAGGTGAGGTGCTAGCAATGGTAAATCAACCATCTGCAGATCCAAATAATCGAAGTCTGAGGAAGGCTGAGTTACTCAAAAATAGAGCAGTCACTGATGTTTTTGAACCGGGTTCAATTTTTAAACCATTTATTGTGGCTGCAGCTCTAGAAAGTGGTAATTTTAAACCTGAATCAATCATTGATACGACGCCTTTTGATCTTGGCTCAAAGTTGATCGGGGATGACCGTTGTGAGGGTGAATTAAACTTGGAAATGATACTTGTCAAGTCATGCAATGCTGGCGCTGCAAGAATTTCCTTGGCTATGGAACCAAAGGTATTGTTTGATACACTCACAAAGCTAGGTATCAGTCAAATTACCGCTTCAGGTTTTCCAGGGGAAGTCAGGGGAAGTTTGGGCAATTATCAGAATTGGCGACCCATTAAGCAAGCTACGGTGTCCTATGGTTATGGTGTTTCAGTGACACCTTTACAGTTGGCTAAAGCATACGCTGCAATTGCTAATGGAGGTATTGTGAATCAAATTAGCATTGAGAAAATAAAAGTGAAGTCAAACGGTGAACGGGCTCTATCAGAGGACACTGCAGCTAATTTATTGCTTATGCTTGAAACTGTCGTCGAACAGTCTGTGAGCAGAGCCAGAGTGAAAGGTTATCGCGTTGGAGGAAAGACAGGCACTGCAGAAATATTTTCAGATGATTATTCTGGAGATACCCACAATGCATTTTTTGTCGGTATTGCACCGATTAGCAATCCAAGAATTGTGACTGTGGTAGTTGTGAATAAACCTCAAGGTCAGAAATATTATGGGGGCCAAGTTGCAGCCCCAATTTTCTCTTTGATCGTTTCAGGTGCGCTCAGAATTATGGGTATACCACCGGATGAGAATACAAAATTTTGAGTTGTAAATATTCGAGATATTGAAGTAGTAAAAAAATTTGAAATTAGTTT
>Ga0208113_1000619_pt1 | contig 17586 bp, 11 predicted proteins | sample Knorr_S7_td_NADW_FD_185598 | JGI IMG/M metagenome (GOLD analysis project Ga0208113, IMG submission 185598) | Marine microbial communities from Southern Atlantic Ocean transect - Knorr_S7_td_NADW_ad_2505m_LV_A (SPAdes) (version 2) | ecosystem: Environmental > Aquatic > Marine > Oceanic | place...
TCATCGCCGGCCTTGGCTCGGTATTTTGTTCCCCTGATGGCCGCCACGGCGGTGGGAGTGCGGACAGCAATATTTTTCTTTTCGCCAAACGCAGCCTTCGCGGATACCCATACGTTTCCTTTTTTCAAATTAGCATTAAAGTTTTTCGCCATGGGTTTTACATCTACTTCATTCAGCTCTAGCTCAGAGTTCTCCCCGATGCGCACCTTGCCGCCCCCAGTAAGAGTAATCTCGCACCGGGATTTTTCCTGGGTGCGGATAATGTTTCCCTCGAAAACGGGTTGGTTTGGTTTTGCCCGGGTCCACTTATTGCTTGTGCTTGACAGGTCCACCTTTCCAAGCGGCAGGGAAATTTTACCAAAGGGCTGCTGAGAAAAAAGGCCTGTTGATAAAATCAGCAGTATAATAATACGCAAGGACCCCATAAAGACATCTCCTTATATAATAGTAATGTTAGGGCGATAAAAAGGCAAAATCTACCCCTATTGTTTCTTTACCCCTTGTCAACAGACCAGAATCCCCTGACGCCGACCCGCACACCCAGATAATGCCCTACTGGGGCAACTACGGCTACAGAATCCGATATAATAACGTTAGTTATGCGGTTTCAGTTGTTCGGTCACGGCTGTGATCCAAACCATAAGTCTCCGGCAGCAGACACAGATAAACAGTTTTCAAGGATTGCCTCTTGGCCCCAGTAGAACCGTGCCGAGCCTGACCATGGTAGCGCCCTCTTCTACCGCAATTTCAAAATCACTGCTCATACCCATGGAAAGTTCCATTATTTTTTTTTCTTCAAGCTTACCGTTCAAGGCGTCCTTCAATTCCCGCAGCTGAATAAACGAGCTCCGTATCTCATTTTCATCGCTCGTCAGCGGCCCAAGGGTCATTAGTCCCTGAACGCTAACTCCCGGCAGGGCTATACAGGAAAGCATTTCACCTATTTGATCTGGCCGGAATCCGTGTTTTTGCCTTTCCGCCGTGGTGTTTGCTTCCAGTAGGATTGGAAATGTTTTATCAAGTGCTTCAGCTCGGTTACTAATCTTTCGGGCCAGTTTGACTGAATCAACTGAATCAACCGTATCAAAAAGAGCTAAACATTTGTTCACTTTATTGGTTTGCAGGTGCCCAATAAATCTTTTAACAAATCCATGAAAATCAAAAAAGGTCTCGAATTTTTCAGCAGCTTCCTGCACCCTGTTTTCACCAATAGATACAATACCTGCTTTATAGCATTCCCTGATCACGGCGAAGGGGTGGGTTTTGGTTACGGCTACAACCTGTACAGCCTGATCGGTGCTTTTCCGTTCTTTTGCTGATTCAATGCGGCGGCGGACATCCCGCAGGTTGTCCGCTATTATCACGAATCACCGTTTAAGCTGATCGGGTTTTCTGGCTCAGGTACTGCCGGTGTTTCTTCTTTACTGGCTTCATCTTCGTGCATTACCCGGGTGATCGAAGCGATACTGCTGCCGTCATCCAGTTTCACCAGGCGCACGCCCTGGGTGACTCGGCCGATCGTGCGAATTTCGCTCATTGGCTGCCGCATCAACACCCCCGCATTAGTGATAACAATCAGATCGTCCGAATCCACCACTTCCATAATTTTAACCATCTTACCGGTCTTATCAGTACAGCGCATTGTCAGCACGCCCTTGCCTCCTCTTTTCTGGGTTCGGTACTGGATCACGTCCGTCCGCTTGCCATAGCCTTTTTCCGTTGCCACCAGAATGGTTCCTTCTCTCTTTACAACCAGCATACCAACCACTTGATCGTCTTTAGCGCTGAGAGTGATGCCTTTCACACCCATAGTTTTGCGACCGCTGGACCGCACGTCCTTTTCTGAAAAGCGGATCGATTTCCCTGCTCTTGTGCCAATCAGAATGTCATTTTCGCCATTGGTGATGCGGGCTTCAATCAATTTATCTCCATCGCGAATATCAATGGCGTATATACCGCCCTTGCGCGGGTTGCCATAGGCTGACAAAACTGTTTTCTTTATAGCTCCCTTCCGGGTGGCCATGACTATATAATGACTATCGTCAAATTCTTTAACGCTCACAAACGCCTCAACCCGTTCACCTGGTTCACAACCGATCAGGTTCACAATAGCCCGGCCCCGGGTAGCCCGGCCGCCCTGAGGGATATCATAAACCTTAAGCCAATAACACTTGCCGCGGTCGGTGAAGAACAGCATATAGTTGTGGGTGTTGGCAATGAAGAGGTGTTCCACAAAATCTTTTTCTTTACTGGTCGCGCCCTGTACTCCCCGGCCGCCCCGGCGCTGAGTCCGGTATGTGTTTAGTGCTGTTCTCTTAATATATCCCTGGTGGGTAATGGTCAGCACCACTTCTTCTTCGGCAATCATATCTTCCATAGAAAAATCACTGTTGACCGGGATTATTTCTGTCCGGCGCTCATCACCATAATTATTGCGAATTTCCATTAGTTCAGATTTAATGATGTTCATCCGCTGGATCCTGCTTTCCAGTATGCTTTTTAAATGAGAAATGAGCTGGATAATCTCTTTGTACTCTTGGACGACTTTTTCTACTTCCAGGCCGGTGAGTCTCTGCAGGCGCATTTCCAGGATAGCCTGGGATTGTTTTTCTGATAGGTTAAAGGAGTTCATTAATCCTTCTTTTGCCCGTATGGGATCCTTACTGCTGCGGATAATTGCAATAATATCATCTATATTATCCAGTGCGATCTTCAGGCCTTCCAGGATGTGGGCCCGGGCTTCTGCCTCTTTAAGCTCAAATGTGGTTCGCCGGACCACAATATCGTGGCGAAATTCAATAAAGTGGTTTAAAACCTCGATCAGAGACATGATCTTGGGAGCTCTATTTACCAGGGCCAGCAAAATAATACCGAATGTGTCCTGGAGTTGGGTGTGTTTATAAAGCTGGTTCAGGATCACTTCTGGGACTGCATCGCGCTTAGTCTCGATCACCACCCGAATACCGTCCTTATCAGACTCGTCTCTAAGATCAGAAATGCCCGCCACTTTTTTGTCCCGGACCAGATCGGCAATCTTTTCTACCAGATTGGCTTTATTGACCTGATAAGGCACTTCGGTTATGACAATATTATCTTTGCCGCTTTTTAAATTTTCAATATGGGCGCGGGCCCGCATTTTAATTTTACCGCGTCCGGTTTCATAGGCCTGTTTTAATCCATCTATGCCCAGGATCAATCCTGCCGTTGGAAAATCGGGTCCTTTGATGTGCTGCATTAGTTCATCAAGGGTCAGGTCTTTATCATCAATGAGTGCCACCAGCCCATTGATAATCTCGATCAAGTTGTGCGGCGGAATTTTCGTGGCCATACCCACCGCAATTCCTTCTGAGCCATTGATCAACAGGGCCGGAACCACCGATGGCAACACTCTTGGCTCTTTTAAGGTTTCATCAAAATTCGGCGCCCAGTCAACTGTGCCTTTTTCAAGGTCTTTAAGCATTTCGCCAGAAAGTTTTGTCATCCGCGATTCCGTATAGCGCATGGCCGCTGCGTTATCGCCGTCAATAGAGCCAAAGTTGCCCTGGCCATCTACCAGTTCATAGCGCATAGAAAAACCCTGAGCCATGCGCACCAGGGCATCATAGACAGATTTATCACCGTGGGGGTGATATTTCCCCAGCACATCACCAACAATTCGAGCAGACTTTTTATAGGGTCGGTTCCAGTAAGAGCCAAGTTCGCTCATGCCAAACAAAATGCGGCGATGAACTGGCTTTAAACCATCGCGGACATCGGGCAGGGCCCTGGATACGATCACCGACATGGAATAATTGAGATAGCTTTCCCGCATTTCATCAATAATATCCCGGGGCATAGTATTGTCTCTGTTAAAATCGGCCATATATAATTTCTTTTACTGTTTATACGTCCAGGTTAACAACAAATTTAGCATTCCGCTCAATAAAAGAGCGGCGCGCTTCCACATCATGTCCCATTAAGTTCTGAAAGGTTTCTGCGGCGCGGACAGCGTCATCAACGGTCACCTGAAGCAGGGTGCGCTTTTCTGGGTCCATTGTGGTTTCCCACAGCTGTCCTGGGTTCATTTCACCCAGTCCTTTATATCTCTGCACGCCCACTTTTGCGGTCTTATTCTCTTTCCGCATGCGCTCAATGGTCAGGTCCCGTTCGTTGTCATCGTAAACATAAGCTTCTTTCCTGCCCTGATACAGGCGGTACAGGGGCGGTAGCGCCAGATATAAATGACCATTGTAGATCAATTCCGGCATGCGGCGGAAAAAGAAAGTTAACAACAGAGTTCTTATATGAGAACCGTCCACATCCGCATCAGTCATAATGATTATCTTATGATAGCGGAGTTTTTCAATATCAAAATCGCCAGCCACTCTTTCACCGCTGTCTTCATCAGAGCCTCCAAACCCAGCACCCAAGGCTGTTATCATAGACTGGATCTCATTGTTGGACAGAAGTTTGTCTATCCTGGCTTTTTCAGAATTAATGACCTTTCCGCGCAGGGGCAGGATTGCTTGGGTGCGGCGATCACGTCCCTGTTTGGCTGAGCCTCCGGCAGAGTCCCCCTCAACCAGATACAATTCACAAAACGCCGGATCTCTATTCGAACAATCCGCTAATTTTCCCGGAAGTGATGAGCCGCCTAGTGCGCTCTTTCTACGAATCAGTTCCCGGGCCTTGCGGGCAGCTGATCTGCTGCGGGCCGCCAGTAGCGCTTTCTCAATAATCCGACGGCCAATGGACGGGTTTTGTTCAAGGAAATCCAAAATTCCTTCATAGACGATCTTATCAACAATACCTTTAACGTCACCATTGCCCAACTTTGTTTTTGTTTGTCCTTCAAATTGAGGTTCTGACACCTTAACACTGAGGATGGCTGTAAGGCCCTCGCGAAAGTCCTCCCCTGAAAGGTTGATTTTTTCACTTTTCCTTGCCTTTATAAGATTGTTCTTGATCGCATGGTTGTTCATCGCCCGGGTCAGTGCAGATCGAAAACCGGACAGGTGGGTACCTCCTTCAATGGTGTTGATATTATTCACAAAGGTCATGATGTTTTCTGTGTAGGTGTTGCTATAGCGCAGGGCTACGTCCACCGGGACAGCTCCATTTTCTTTGTTTACAGTAACCACTTTATCATGAAGAGGGTTATTGTGTTCGTCCAAAAATTTGACAAAATCACTCAACCCTCCTTTAAATTTAAAAGAATCCGAATCACCTTCAGAGCTACGCTTATCTTTTAATGTTATTTCCAGTCCCCGGTTTAAATAGGCTAGTTCCCGCAGGCGATCGGCGATAATATCATATTCAAAACTGATGGCCATAAAAACCGAGTCGTCGGGGAAAAAACAGACCCGGGTACCCGTTTTCTTTGTTTTGCCAGTTTCCTTTATCTTGTTTTGGGTCACGCCGATTTTATAATCCTGTCTATATACCTTCCCATCACGCTTAACCTCGACCCATAGCCACTTCGACAATGCGTTAACTACCGAAACCCCAACCCCGTGCAGTCCGCCTGAAACCTTATAAGTGTCTTTGTCAAATTTCCCGCCGGCGTGAAGCATCGTCATAACGACCTCTACCGCCGGTTTTTTTTCTTCTTTATGCATATCCACTGGAATTCCACGGCCATTATCTTCCACTGTTACAGAACCGTCGCCATTAAAAATGACCGTTATTTTAGTGCAGTATCCTGCCATGGCCTCATCGATAGAGTTGTCCACCACCTCATATACCAGGTGATGAAGGCCTCGTTTGCCCAGGTCTCCAATATACATCGCCGGCCGCTTGCGGACCGCTTCCAGCCCCTCTAAGACCTTTATGCTTTCAGCGCTATATTCCCGGGTTTGTACTTCTGCACTCATAAAAACCGAATATCCTTAATTACTTTTTTTCTAAGCTCTTTATTCAATTTTTTAATAATGTCCTTCTTTTGTAGTTGCAGTTCCTGTCGCCAGGCCGGGGTTGATGTTTTTACCATAAGTACGCCGTGGTCTACTTTTTCTGCTTCTGTGTTTTCCGCAACCTTTTCGCCAACAACATTTGACCAAACAAATAATGCCTTTTGTTGCGCCACACCTTTTTCAAGTCCAGATTTACGTAAAAATTTTTCTATGGCTCGGCTTATGTGCTGCATTTTTTTTCTAAATAATCTATTCGCACGACTTTGTTTTTCATTTGTGGGTTACTGTCAGATGGGTTAAACAACTTTTTTATATCAACAACCGCTTGGTTGGGTTCGCCTGCGGACTCGTTCATTTCCAGATTGTTTTTAAACGCGGGCGTAAGAAAACGATCACTACTTCAGTCGTTCAAGCGAATAGGCATTAACAACATTAAGTTGTCAACGCTATCTTCGTCAACCTCTGAGCTAAACAGCGCGGCGCTTATAGGTGTATTAAGCCGAATAAAGACTGTTTTACCACTTATGTGATTTATAACATCCTTTAAATATTCAGAGTTGTAGCCAATAACAATATCATCACCGTCGTATTCGGCTGGTAATTCTTCCTGGGCCTTAGAAGACATTTCCGGGTCCTCGGTTGTAATAAGACATTTCCCGCTTGAAAGATTCAACGCAACCTGACGGGTGGAACGGTTTGAAAATATGGAGACCCTTCGAATTGCTCCAAGAATAACATCTTTCTCTGTTTTCAAAGTATTTTCATTATCCCCAGGGATCACGCTCTCATAATCTGGAAATCTCTCGCCAAGTGTGCGGGTAATAATAGTGTCTTGTCCTATTTTGGCTGTCAGGTGATTTTCACCGGCCAAAATAGTGATATCGCCTGTTGACAATTGTGTTGATAAATAAGATAGGAATTTTCGCGGGGCTATAATATCACCCGTAAAATTATCTGATTTAAAGTCTTTTCGCTCATGCCTTACAAGGCGATGACCATCCGTTGAAACCGCGGTCAGGCTTTTTGGACCAAAACGAAACAACACACCTGTAAGGGCCGGTTTCAGATCATCTTTGCTTACTGCAAACAGTGTGGCATCAATAATACTTTTAAGTGTTTCCGCCGCTACAGAAAGTTCTCTTGTCGTGTCTATCTCTGGTGTTGCTGGAAATTCATCAGCAGGCTTGCCCATAAAATCATATAGCCCCGTATCCGTTTTCATTTCAACCTTGTTTCGATCATCAACACTAATGGTAATTCTTGTTTCCGGAAGTTCGTTTGTAATGTCAAACAGTTGTTTAAGCGGGAGCGCCACGGAGCCGGCATCTTCCAGGCTTACGGAAATTTCTGACTCGATAGTTAGTTCCAGATCAGTAGCACGAAGGGTGGTTTTATCATCTGAAGATTCAATCAGCACACACCCTAAAATTGGCAGAGTGGAGCGAGTGGGAGTCGCTTTAGAAAGCTTCTGAAATGCCTTTTGTAGTTCGGTCTTGGATGTGGAAAACTTCATTGTTCATCTTGTTCTATTTAGGCAGTAGAACAATCATTTTTTTGATAAATATTCTACCCAAGAACCTACCGTAATCCGCCTTTTTTTAAAAGTCTTTATAGGGTGTAGCTTGCATATTTTAATAATAATAAAAGTAAATATTTAGTATATAAAATCTAAATAAAATATATATTTTATTTAAGGGTGTTAATATGTTTAAAGATATAAACGGAGAAAGCTATCTATCTGTAAAACTGTAAAAACGGTTTTTATTTAAACAATTTCTTGATGTGGGTAAAATTGTATAAGTAAAGATAATTTGTTAATAAGAAAGAATGAACCGCAAATATGTGAATAGAGAAAGTTATCCACAATTAAACGATCAATTGTGAATAAAAATGTGGATTAGTTTGACATTACTTTTACAAAGAAATTTTTTCTGGCAGCAATTAGCCAATTATTGTACCAATCCATTTTCTTTTTATTAAGCGCCATTGCTTCCATTTCTGACCAATGATCCTTTAGGTTTGGCCGACCTCCCGGCTTCACACCTTCAAGCCACAACAAATGAAAGCCTAAGGACGCATTAATGGGGGGACTACACTGATCAATCTCAACGTATTTTATGGCTTGGCCAATTTCTTTGACTGGGTATGTATTGGGATTTATCCACCCCAGGTCGCCTCCAAGCGATGCAGTTTGGTCATCTTTGGAGTGTTTTTTCACCAGATTTTTGAATTTGTCTAGAGTCAACGCAGAATCTTTCAGTGAAAGAGCAAAATTGCGGGCTGTTTCGTTATCTTTTTGAGTAATATCGGGCATAATTAGAATATGACGAACATGTACCTTTTCACCTTTTTTTTCAAGTGTTTCAATTATATGGTAGCCAAACTCTGTCTCAATAGGCTGGCTGATGTGACCGATATCAAGTGTGAACGCGGCCGTTTCAAAGTTCTTTACCAGTGAACCACGTTTTACCCATCCAAGGTCTCCGCCGTTTCTTTTAGATCCAGGATCCATAGAATGCTTTTCGGCCAAAACGCCAAACGCATCTCCAGCGATAATATTTTTTCGAATTTTACTTAATAATTTTATAGTTTCCTTTTTGCTGCTGTCACTTGGAACAATCTTTACGAAAAGGTGTCTAAGTTTCGCTTTTAATGGAAAAGCCGGGATACTATCTTGATAAGTTTTAAAAAACCCGACAACATCTTCTCTCGTTGCTGAAATGTTATTTAAAAGCTGTTGCTGGTATCTTTCAGAAATCATTCTATCCTGCATATCAAACCAAAACTCACGTCTGAAGGACCGAATGGATTGCCCCAACATTTTTTCGGCCTGCTCCTCGCTGCCAGACTGAGAAATTAACATTTGAATTTGCTGATCGAGAGACTGGTTTACTTCTTTTTCTTCAACAATGATTGAATCAACTGCCGCCATTTCTAAAACAATTTTTTGGTCGACCATAGATTGCAAGACTGATTCCTGTAATTTTATAAAGGCATCCGGGTTGTTACCTGGGTCTATGCGTTGCTGGATAGCAGCCATATTGATCATCTGAACCAAATCGCTCTTTAGAAGGATGCTGTTTTCGATCACCGCGGCAACACCATCGATATGTTGGCCATTTTGTTGCGAGTAAACGGACCCCAAGTGACAAAAAATAAAAAAGGAAAGAAAGCTTCTCATTTTATCTGGATATTAGGTGAAATAAACACACTTGAAGCAGCATACAGACTATCAATCACTTCACGAACCAGAACCGCATCGCGCTCTTTGGATAAGCGTTGATAAATTTCATCATAAACATCCTCAAGTCCTCTTTGGGATCCTCGATTTTTAATACGAAGAATATCTATAATGTGATAGCTACCAGCGGATGTAATTGGACCTATAATGTTTTTTCCTTTTGCGGTGAATATAGCCATATCCAGATTCTTTGTTAAGTGCCCTCTTTTTACAGTTTTCGTTTCAACTGAGTATTTGGTGAAAAGTTCAGCGGTTTTTTCTTTTTCACGCCCGCCGGTCAAAGTTTTCTTTATGGCTCGCGCCTCTTTCAATGACGGGGATAAAAAGTGGCGAATAATTGCCTCATCTGTTTCTATATAGAAGGAATTTTTATTTTTTTGATAGTAATCTAGAATATCATTTTCTGTAATCATCATTTTTCCCTGAGTTCGGGTTTTAATAAATGAAGAACCCAAAATTTTTTCATAAAACCGGTCTCGCGAGGCCAATAAAATCCGGTCTTTATTTAACCCGATTTTAACTGCAGCATCGTATAAGATCATGCTTTCTACCCACTCGTTTATAAATCGGTTTATCTGATTTTCAGTGCGACGGCCAGGAGGAAGAAGTTTTTCAAGATCATTTGCAGTTAAGGCGTAGTTGTTTACACGCGCGAGTACTTGTGATGCGCTTTTCTTTTCTAGGGAACAAGAAAAGAAAAAAACAAAAATGACAAACATCAAATGTTTCATCAGTAAGAAATTACCCTATAGATTTCTCAGAAAAAAACTTTGCACATACAAGTCCAAAATCCAACCCTGACATATCATCTGAAAGATAAAAATTAACAATCGTATTACCGCATCTTCCCGTTTTCATTTGACGACGAGTAACACCCAGGTGTTTATATGAAATAAGTGAATTGATAGTTTTTTTAACAACAGAGCTTTTTTCTTTATTCGGTTCGAATTCCAAAGAAAATAAATTTTCACTTATCTGAAGTCCCTTAACAGCAGTATTCTTGTATGATCGCCGAATAATTGAGACCTGTAATAGGTTTTCTGTTTCCTTTGGGGGCGGCCCGAAACGATCTAAAAGCTCGTTTCTGATATCAACAATTTTATTTAGGGACATTGCTTTTGATATTTTGTTGTAGAATGCCAGCCTTAAAGAAGAATTATTAATGTATCTATCAGATATTAAGGCGCTGTCTGAAAAAGTAATGGAAGGAAAACAGTCCTTTCGTTTGCGATCAAAAGCAGAATCAACATTCTCTCTTAAAAGCTGGCAGTACATTTCAAATCCAACGTCTGTAATATGTCCACTTTGTTTGTGCCCGAAGAGGCTTCCCGCACCACGAATTTCCAGGTCTTTAAGTGCAATATCATATCCAGAGCCAAGAGACGTGTGCTGTTCGATTGTTTTTAATCTACGGTAAGCGCGGTCATCCAGGGATTTTTGGGGCACCAAAAGAAAGCACGACCCCTGTCTTGCGCCTCGTCCTACACGACCTCGAATTTGATATAATTGAGAAAGACCAAGTTTTTGAGCATTATTGATAATAATGCAATTTGCGTTTGTTACATCCAAACCGGACTCTATAATAGTTGTGCAAACAAGAACATCTATTTTTCCGCCGAAAAAAGATAGAATTCTTTTTTCAAGTAATCGACTGTTCATTCGCCCATGAATGGTTTGGATATTTGCACGGGGGAAAACATCACGAAGCTTTTTTGTATGGTAATCTATAGAAAGTATATTATTGTGTACATAATATACTTGACCACCGCGCCCGATCTCTTTCTGGATCACGTCTTTAATTATATCCCAGTTAAAATATGTTATATGTGTTATGACGGGCTTACGAGATTTTGGTGGAGTCATTATTTTACTTATGTCCCGCACCCCAACAAGTGAATGTTGTAGGGTTCTAGGAATTGGCGTTGCTGAAAGAAACAAAACGTCTAAGAACGATTTAAGTTGGTGAATAGTTTCCTTGTGTTTAACGCCGAATCGATGCTCCTCATCAATAATTAAAAGGCTAAGTTCTGGAATAACAACATCTTGTGACAAAAGCCGGTGTGTACCAATCACCAGCTCTGCTTTCTTTTCGGCCAATAAATTTAAGATATTTCCTTGTTCTTTTTTTGTTTTAAAACGAGACAGCAAAACCGTTTTAACCCCCAGGGGATCAAGACGTTCCGTACATGTAATATAATGCTGGTCTGAAAGAATTGTTGTGGGACAGAGCAGCATTGTTTGTTTTCCGCTTGCAGCAGCTTTCATAATGGCGCGAAGGGCCACCTCTGTTTTTCCGAAGCCAACATCTCCGCAGATTAAGCGGTCCATTGGGAAAGTGCTATCCAAGTCATTTAAAACATCATTTATGGCTGTCTGCTGGTCCGGTGTTTCTATAAAAGGAAAAGAGTCTTCTAGGGCAGAAAGAAGCTCGTCGTTTTGAATGTAAGAAAAACCTCGCTTTTTCTTTTTATCAGCATGGAGAGATAAAAGCTTTTTAGAAATAAGACTGACGGATCTCTTTGTCTTTTCAATGTCTCTTGACCATTTTTTATTACCAAGCTCATTTAAAACAGGATTTTTTTTGGTAGAGAGATATCGGTGAACCAAGTCTAATTTTTCCAGAGGAACAAAAAGTTTCCCATTATTTTTGTACAAAAGGGTAAGACATTCTTTTTCGTTTCCAGGCATTCCAACAATGCCTAGCCCAAAGTATTTGCCGATACCATGATGAGCATGAACTAAATAATCGCCTTTAGATATAGTTGACAAATCATTTATAGAAAACGGTTTTTGTGTTGCTTGATTGTAAGACCACCGACTAGGAAAAGAAGCTCCGTCAGAGACAGGACTAGAAAGACAGAACACTTTCAATACGTCAGAGTAAAACCCATTTGAGATATATCCATCAACTTTTGAAAAACCAGCAATTAAATTTTTAAATGAATTATTATTATTTCCAAATACATACACCCGTTCCCTGCCATATTTTGTTATAGCAGAATCGAGAAATGAACCAACAGAATTTTTATTTAGGCTAGTCGGGTTTAGGGAAAAACAATCAAGCGCAATGGTGCTAGAATTCATTTTATTTATGGAAACAGAGAATGTTTCGCTATCCTGATCAACATATAAAATATTTTTCCAAGAAAAGGAATCAAGAAGACCACGTTTTTTTATTTCATCAAAGCCGCCATTGATAGAATTCAATGATATTTTAGAAACATTTTTTATTTTTCTTTGTGTGTCTACATCGAAATAACATATTGATGAAACAACATCGTATTTAAATAAAATTCTTAAAGGGAGCCTAAAATGTAAAGGGAATAAATCAACAACATCCCCACGTACAGAAAACACACCAGGATCATAAACAAATTCTTCTCTTTTATACTCCCATTTAGTAAGGGTTTTTATGAAAACATCACGATCAAGTGTCTTCTCAGGAACTAGATCGACAGTAGAGACAGAAGAATTTTTATTGAAAGAAAGCCCCCGACTTTTAGATGCCATTACAGTTGAAATGCATGTATAACTATCTTTGTTTTTTGATAGGGATATGAGTGTTTCCTGTCGGTATCTAAAGGGCTCGCTATCAAAACCTGGCACGCCAGCGTCCATCTTTGTTGATGGAAAAAACAAGAACCCCCTTATACCTCCATTAATAGTTAAAAGGAATGTTTCCCTGGCAGTTTTTTCATTTTCGAACAGGCAGAGCACATTGGTTTTATATCGCTCATTTAAAAAGATCAAAAGAAGTGAAAGAGCGTCTTTTGTTAAATGAGAAATTCTATGACCGCTTGATAAATCGCCGATTATTTTTTCAGGGAAAATTGACGAAGCGACGGAGTGTTTTGTTAAAATTGTTTCACCCGGATAAGGCATCTATCTAAAAATATGAACCATCAATACTGAAATATCGGCAGGCGTTATTCCAGAAACGCGCATAGCCTGTCCGAGTGTTTCCGGTCTTACGTTGGTGAGTTTCTCGCGAGCTTCTAATGAGAGCCCGGGTAAATTTGAATATTCAAAGTTATTCCATATTTTAAGGGATTCATTTTTCTTCTGTTTTTCTATCTCGTCACGGTGCCTTTTTATATAGCCACTGTATTTTATTTCTGCTTCAACATCTAAAAATACTTCATTAATACTCCAGGAAGGAATGGATGATGGCAAACTAAATGAAAAGAGATCATCGGGAAGGTCAAATATTTTAATTTCAGGTCGTTTTAGAAATGTGTTCGCAGGGCCACGCTGGTTATTATCTATATGAATATTTTTTATATCAGAAAGAGAAATAGACTTTGACAGCGAGTCCCTGATTTGCCCCCTCATTTTAATCCTATCTTCGATAGTAGAGATGTCTACATCGCTTAGCAGTCCCCATGTTTTTGAAAATGAAAACAAACGATCATCAGCATTAGAATAACGAAGCAGAATACGGTATTCAGCCCGGGAAGTGAACATTCTATATGGCTCAAGGGTATCCTTTGTAACAAGATCATCAATGAGAACCCCAATATATGCGTCTTTTCTCTTGAGAATTAGAGGTTTAGTATCATCGTTGTAGCAGTGAGCGTTAATACCTGCAATTAATCCCTGAGCGGCGGCCTCCTCATATCCGGACGTTCCATTGACCTGCCCCGCAAAAAAAAGACCACCCATATCTTTTGTTTCTAGGGTTGATTTTAGTTGTGAAGGAGGGAAAAAGTCATATTCAATTGCATAGCCGGGTCGAAGGAGCTCAATATTTTTAAAAGCGGGAATTTTTTTAAGGCTATTAATCTGGATCTCTTCAGGAAGACTGGTAGAAAAACCGTTTATGTAAATCTGGTCCGAATTTTTCCATTCAGGTTCAAGAAAAAGAAGATGAGACGGCTGGTCATAAAAACGTTTAACTTTGTCTTCAATAGACGGACAATATCTCGGACCCGTTCCAAAAATATCGCCTGAGTACATTGGAGATCGATCGATGTTTTCTATAATTATATCATGTACTGACGCATTAGTCCTTACTGTATAACAGGGTTCGTTGGGTGGGTTAAAAGAACCGCTCTGGAAAGAAAACGGGGACGGATCAATATCGCCGTAAACAGGGCGCGTCTTTGTCCAGTCAATAGATGAGCAAAGGGCGCGGGGTGGCGTACCCGTTTTAAGACGTGCGGTTTTAAACCCCATCTTAACTAAATGTTCAGTAATCCCTACACTACGGGGTTCACCCATTCTCCCAGCAGGAATTTTTCTTCCGCCCACATGTACTATTCCAGATAAAAAAGTTCCGCATGTTAAAACAACCGCACCACAGATGATGATTGTCCCACCCCTTAGAACAACACCACCTAAACGAGAAGACCGCTCTAGGAGTTCGACAACTTCTCCAGTTATAATCGTGATATTTTCTATTGAAATAATAGTTCTTCTCACAAGAGCCTCATAATTACGCTTATCTATTTGTGCTCGAGGAGACCAAACAGACCTACCCTTAGAACGATTCAACATTTTATATTGTAGACCAGCGATGTCTGCAAATCTCCCCATCAAACCACCCAATGCATCTATTTCTCTTACCATCTGACCCTTTGCAAGTCCGCCGATAGCGGGATTGCAAGACATGCGCCCAAGGGCGCCCGGATCCATGGTGACCAGAGCGACGTGAGATCCTTTAAACGCAGCTATATGGGCGGCCTCAATTCCAGCGTGACCCCCGCCAACAACAACAATATCGAATTGATTCTTTGATTGTTTCACGTGAAACTATTTTCCAACGCAAAAATTTTCAAAAATGTTATTCAAGATATCGTCGGCAGTTGTTTTACCAAGCAATATGTCAAGCGATGCTACAGCAGATTTTATGTCTACTGAAACAATATCAAATACCATCGAGCCTCTTGCCAGTAAATTGATAGCTCGGTCAATGTTTTCTCCACACTCCAGTAATGAATTAAATTGTCTTTGTGTGGTTAGAAAAACATCTGCGGTGTTCTTTTCGGAAAAATTAATTTTCTTGTATATTTCATCCTTTAGTTTTCCAATACCTGTTTTTTTTAATGCCGATATAAAAAGTTGTCCGTTTGGAGTGCGCTCTAATTTAGATAGTTTTGTTTTTTCTAAAAGGTCGATCTTGTTTATAGCTTTAATTGTAGGCACTTTTGAAAAACTGTCCTGAAGCTCTGATTCAGTGTCTGCTTCTGAAAGAACGACAATGAGATCACATCTTTTTATTTCAGACATCGTTCTTTCGACCCCGGTCTTCTCTATTTCATCTGTTGATTCGCGGATGCCCGCTGTGTCAACAAGGGTTACGGGAATTCCGCCAATTGAAAAAGACACATCTATTGTATCCCTGGTTGTACCGGGTTCTTTACTGGTAATAGCGCGATCACGTTCTATAATGGCGTTGAAAAGGGTAGACTTACCAACGTTTGGTCTTCCAAGTATGGCGATACGCAAACCCTTGTTATACATGCGACCTTCGTTATATGACGTTATTAAAGAACCGCAGTATTCTTTTGCTATCTTAAGCTTAGCCAGAGAATGCTTCTTTATACCCCTTCTGAAGAGGTCTTCTTCTGAAATATCTAGTTCGAACTCCACCATTGATAGAGCATCAACTAGACACTCTTTTATTTTAAAGAGTTTTTTTGTCAGGTCTCCCTGAAGTATCCTAGAATTCATTTCTGCTGCGCGTTGTGATTTAGATTGTATAAGACGAGCGACAGACTCGGCCTGAACAAGATCTAATTTTCCATTTAAAAAGGCATCTCTTGTGAACTCTCCCGGGGTTGAGAGTCGAAGCCCTAACTTTAAAAGAGATAGAGAAACGCTCTCTACAATTACGGGGCTTCCATGACAGGATATTTCTACAACATCTTTTCCCGTATAAGAGAAAGGAGCGGGGTAATAGGTAACAACAGCCATATCGATCACGTGACCATTATTGCTATACAATTTTGTTAAAATAGCGTTTCTCGGAATTATTTTTTTTCGCGCTTTTTTTGTTATTTTGCATAACGCTTTTAGACAGAGGGGACCGCTCATTCTTATAATTGAAATAGCACTATGACCAGGAGGCGTAGCTGAAGAATAATATGTATCCGTTTTCACGTAATTTGGCATATGTACTTATTCAATTTAATCTATAAAATAAATAAAAATATGACAAGAATATTAATTAAATGGAGACAACAATATGACAATCAAATGGCCAGTTGAAATATTAGATAATTTAGTAAATAAAGATACCATGGGTATCTTTATTATATGTGAAAATTATAATAAAAATAATGTGTAAGTATAATATATACAATTATATATAATAATACATAATTAAATTATATATTATTAAAATATATTTTTTATATAACTCAGAAGTGGATGCTCCTATGAGAGAATTCTGAAATTATTTTTAGCTTGATATAATAAAGAAAGTAATATGAAAAATATATATAAAAATAAATACTGACATCTATTAACTGTATTGAACATAGTATTAACAGAAGCGCTATTAAGCATAATTTATTGAATATATTACACCTAAATTTATTTAAATATATGATGTAATAATGAAAAAGAATTTATATAAAATATTTTTAATTATACTAACTACACTAATTACCTTAAAGCTTTAATAAACAGCAGGATACCTAATATATATCTCAAAATATAATACCATAATTCTTTTACTTGGATGGACTCACAAGATATTTTTGCTGTAGGATGCTGAGAACATTAAAAAGAGTATAATATAGGTTTAGGCCGGATGGAAATGAGTTGAAAATTAAAAAGAAAAAAACCATCATAAAATACTGCATTAATTTTTGTTGCTGTTGTTGAACGGCGCCCCCACTCATCATCTTTTGTTGTATAAACATTGAGCCGGCCATGAGCATTGGGAGTGCGCAAACGTAATCGCCGTATATTGGAATATTGAAAGGCAAATTAAAAATTATGTCTGGCGAAGAAAGGTCGCTGATCCAAAAAATAAAAGGTTCCCCTCGTAATTCGATAGTAGATCTGAAAACAGTGAACAAGGCAAATAAAAGCGGCATTTGTAAAAGCATGGGCAAACAACCGCCAAGTGGGTTAACACCTCTTTTTTTGTATAATTGCATTGTCGCTTGGTTCAGTTTTTCTGGATTATTTTTATATTTTTCACGCATAGACGCAATTTCTGGTTGAAGTGCCTGCATAGCCTGTGTAGACTGGTAGCTTTTCTTAGTAAGGGGGTATACGACAATCTTAACAAGAATAGAAAAAATAATTAGTACGACCCCATAATTAGGAATATAAATGTGAATATTTTTCAGTAACCAGAGGATACCCTTAGATATGGGTCTTATAAAAAACCAACCAAAGTTCATTACTTCCTCAAGGTTTTTTCCAACAGACGCTATTCTGTCGTATTCAAGAGGGCCAAGGAATAAGGATGCGTAAAAAGGTAAGTTAGACGGAAGAGTG
>Ga0208113_1000620_pt1 | contig 17572 bp, 17 predicted proteins | sample Knorr_S7_td_NADW_FD_185598 | JGI IMG/M metagenome (GOLD analysis project Ga0208113, IMG submission 185598) | Marine microbial communities from Southern Atlantic Ocean transect - Knorr_S7_td_NADW_ad_2505m_LV_A (SPAdes) (version 2) | ecosystem: Environmental > Aquatic > Marine > Oceanic | place...
CATGTGGGAGAGAATTGCTGAAAGAATACGAAGACAAAACGTGTCAAAAAATAAAATGTCTACTCGGGAGATCTTTTTAGAACATATAAAAGCTGTATCCCCTTTACAAAGAGAACAGACTCCTGAGGATATTGGTAATGCAGTTGTATTTTTTGCATCTGAGAATGCCAAGAATATTACAGGTCAGTCGTTGAATGTAAATGGTGGAATAATTATGGATTAAATCCCATCAATGATTTAGATCTAAATTAATCTTTTGGTAATTCCATTAAAACTGTAACACCCATATTCATATATTTTTCCCTTAATTTATAGTCATAACTTCTAAAACTAATTCTTATATCAGTTCCTTCAAGTTGCTCTAAAGCATGTTTAACGCAGTCATCAATTGTCTGTAAAGGGTGCTTTGGATGTGCTTCAATATCATACATTAAATCATTGGGGCCCCATGTTAAACAATCCACACCTTTTAATGATAGTTGTTTAACAGAAGTAACGGCTCTTAAGGATTCCATTTGCAGGCATAGAATTCCGGTTTTATTCCACCAGTCTCCGTATTCAACTCTGCCTGAGCGTCCTTCAACTCCATAACGTTCAACACCACCTACACTTCTTATTCCTTTTTGAGGATAATAAAAATAATTCAAAGCTTCTTTAACTGTTTCAATATCTTCCACTTGAGGTACTTCTATTCCTAAAGGACCAAGATCTAATATATTTCCTATCAGATAAGTTTCTCTAGTGTGTTTTATTCTAAATTGCGTTGGTATTCCTAGTTTTTTAGCATGCTGGCAAAAATTGACTAAAGTTTCTTCATTAAATGCATTATGTTGGCTGTCAGTAGATACAAATGCATATTCATCTTTACTTATTATTTCTTCCATTTGATTTAAGGTGGCATTTATAGGTACAGATACTCCGATTAATATTTCCCCAGATTTCATTCTTTGTTTTAGATTATTATTGCTCATTTAAATTACCTCAAGTAATTGTTATATATTAAGATTATAATTAAATTAAATGGATAGACCAACTAACATATTGTTTCTTGCAATAGCTCAAACTCTATTATGGGCTGGGTTATATTACATTTTTCCTGCTTTATTTGCCAGATGGGAAATATCTTTAGGTTATTCTAAAACTGCAATTGCCAGCGCTTTTACTTCAGCAATTATAATTTCCTCTATACTAGCTCCATTTGTAGGTAATTTAATTGATAAAGGTTACGGCCGATCCATACTTGTAGGATCATCGATATTAGGTGCTTTTGGTTTGATTGCATTATCTTTTTCATCTGGGTTTTTGATATTTTTTGTATCCTGGAGTGTTATAGGAATTGCATTATCTGGTTGCTTATATGAACCTTGTTTCGCTTATGTTACAAAAGTAAGAGGGACAAAAGCTAAGGATGCAATAATATTTATTACACTCATAGCGGGTTTCGCAGGAACTGTATCTTTTCCGGTTTCAAATATATTTGCTGATTTAATTAACTGGCAGGCATCTGCAAGAATATTTGCAGGGGTAATATTATTTTTTGTTGTACCTATTTTGTTAATCTCTACAAAAAGTGAAAATAAACATTCTGTAAATTTAAAACCATTATCAAATAAAATTGATAATTATAAATTAAGAAACGATTTAATTAGACCGGAGTTTATTTCTTTATTTTTCTCATTTCTTGCATTAGCATTAGCCCACGGAATGATAATAACTCATATCATTCCGTTATTAATTGAAAGAAATATTCCAAATGCAATTCAATTATTTATAACTGCGCTAATAGGGCCATCGCAGGTTGTCGGAAGAATAATTATGATTATATTGCAGAAGCAAAAATTTTCTATAAATATTATTTCTACTCTAACTTTTATATTGAAGATTGTAGCTACAATCTTTTTAATATATGCAAATAATAATATTTATTTATTGATCTTGTTTGTTATTTTCCAAGGATCCGGAGCAGGAATGACCAGCATAGCACGGCCAGTTGTTACTGCTAATATTATGGGATATGAAAGATTTGGTTCTGTAAGCGGTGCAATGGCAGTTGGCTATATTGGAGGTTCTGCTTTGTCTCCAATTATAGGGGCGCAAATTTGGGAATGGAGTAATTATGATTCTATGCTAAGAATTATTTCGGTGATATTATTAATGGGATTTGTCAGTTTTATTATTGCTTTAAAAATTGATCATAATACTAAAATTAATTAAGAATAATAAGAGTTTATAATTATGCTTTCTGGAGATACATTTAGGCTATGGGCAATTTCAGATGCGCATGTTGGTACAGATATTCAGCATGGAAGAAAAAGCTTATCTGAAGCTATTCTGCATTCTGAAAATGGAGGAGATGATGGAGGGCAGCCATTTGACTGGGATATTTGTGTGAATTTGGGTGATTTTACTGGATCTCAATTTCCTCCAGATGACGAAGAAGGCAAACTTGTTGTTGAACAATATTCTGTATCAACAAAACATCCAAGAGAACATTTTTATGATGTAATAGGCAATCATGACGCTACTCGCCACGGAGATAATCCAGTACAGTGGTGGTTTAGAAAATGGCTTGACCCTACTGGCGAAAACACAAAATTTTCAGGTGTGGATAATTTAAAGCGGCCATTTAAAGTAGAAGGAACATGGGAACATTATTCTTTTGATGTTGGGAATATAACTTTTTTGATGCTTGCTGATCGTAATGATCTTCCAAAACCCATAGGGAGAGGTGAAGGTAAGAGAGGAGGATATCCTGCAGGGGCAATAAGTGAAGAAACATTTTCTTGGTGGAAAAAAAAGATTAAAGAAAATAAAAACAGAATTGTAATTACTTGTGCTCATCATATGTTAAAAGAAACAACTGTAGCTACCGGTTTAAATGAAGGATGCGATGGTGGTTACCATGGTAGATTTGAAGACGGAGCCCCTCAAGGTGCTTCATTTATTTATTTTGTAGGGAATATGCCGGATTCAGGGAGAATAGAATCCTTTCTTGATTTAAATCAACCTGCAATGGATTTATGGCTTGGAGCACATACTCATACACATCCAGATGATGTGGTTAATGGGCGTAGTCATATTGAATCACGTTTTGGAGTGAATTTTGCTAACATATCTGCTTTAACAAAATATCATGGGAATACTTGTATGCCTATGAGTAGACTTTTTACATTTAGAAAAGGATCAGATGTTGTGGAAGTTAAATGTTATTTACATACTTCTGACCATGCATCTCAGGGATGGTATTCACCGGCAGAGAGATCTTTGAAAATTCGTTACCCTTTTTATTTTTAAATTGAAAATTCAAAATCATTTGTAAGGATTGATGCCAGAGCATTTGCTTTTTCTGATGATATACTCTGAAGAGGAGGACGTAGATTATTCCACAAATCATTGTTAGTTTGCATTGCCAAAATTGCTTTTTGTGCCGGAATTGGTGCATAATCCTGAAATAATAATCGGACTTTTTTTACTTTTGCATGTAATTTTTTTGCTTCATTCCAATTACCTGAATGACAGAGTTTAATTACTTCTCCTATATCCTTACTGTTAATATTTGCTGTTGCAGAAATGCATCCAGGGGCACCTAATTTAATTGCTTCTATGACAGGTAATTCGGCTCCAGGATAAACAATTAAATCATTAATATTTAATAAAGCTTCTGTATTTTTCCAAACTCCAGAGCTATCTTTTATTCCTTTAATGATATCTGGATATGCTGCTTTTAATTTTGATACAAGATCTATTGATAATCCGACACCTGATACCTGAGGGATATGGTATAAATAAATTTTTAATTTAGGATGATTTATTCCATCTATAAGTTTTTCAAAATGCTCAAATAAACCCTGGTCATTCATATCTTTGATATAAAATGGAGGAAGAGTCATCACGCCGTGGCATCCAAGATTCATAGCATGGTGGCTTAATAAAATTGTGTCTGGTAAATTGCATAATCCAGTTCCTGGTATAAGAATATTAGGATTGATTCCGCTCTTAACTAGCTTTTCGAGGGCAATCATTCTTTCCTGATTTCCGATAGAAAGTGCTTCTCCTGTTGTTCCAAAAGGTGCGAGTCCTGAACATCCATTTGACAATAGGTTTTTGGCTAGTTCATTATATAGATCCTGGTTGAGAGTAAGGTCGTTATTAAAGGGTGTAAGGATAGGTGCTATTAAGCCTTTTATCATAGTTATAATCCTTTATATATATATGTTATTTATTAGTATTTACAGTTTATCTGAAAATTTAATTCAGTCAATTATTGAATATTAACTTGATTTAAATTAAGACGTATACAGCTATTATGAAACATATTGTTGGTATTGCAAAAAAAAATAAAATTAATAATCTTGTTAAATTTAACCCTGCAGTTTTGAATTTTTTTCCGGTATTACCCATATATATATTATACATTCACAACCTTGCCCTAATAATGGTTAAGGTTGTGAAATAATATTTTAGTTTATATTTAATTCTTTTCGTAAATCATTTATCGTTTGTGCTCTGCTTCTTGTATTACGTTTTGCCCTTAGTCCCATTGGCAAGTTTTCAATTTCTGGATTTATTTTTATTGCGACAAATACTGGTCCTTCAGTATTCATAATTTCTTCCATACTAGTTGCAAGTTCTTCTAAATCAGTAAAATTATAAGTTGATTTATAACCAGCTGCAGCAGCCATTTGAGCATAATTAATATCTTCACCGTTTGGCACTGGTTGTCCTCCCGTTGTTGCATAGCATCCATTATCTAAAAGGAAATGCACAAAATTATTGGGTCGTTTTCCGGCAATGGAAGCCAATACTCCTAAATTCATTAAAAGAGCTCCTTCAGTATCAAAATGAACAACTTTTTCATGTTTAAGTCCAAGTGCCAATCCAAAAACAGCAGATGTACTTTGTCCCATAGCGCCACCTAAAGATATATCTCTGTTCGGGTTTGTAGTTATACCATTCCAATGATGTCCAGATGTGCCTTGTACTGCAACAATTGCATTATCTCTATGTTTTTGAAATGCTTCAAATACTTTTTTAGCTTCTATCATTTGTTTCTCCAATTTTTCAATTATTAGTTTATATTTAATTCTTTCCTTAAATCATTAATTGTTTGTAATATAGTGCGTGTATGATGATTTTCTCTAAGTCCCATGGGTAAGTTTTCAATTTCTGGATTTATTTTTATTGCAACAAATATTGGTCCTTCAGTATTCATGATTTTTTCCATACTAGTTGCAAGTTCTTCTAAATCAGTGAAATTATAAGTTGCAGGATATCCAGCGGCTGCAGCCATTTGAGCATAATCGATATATTCTGCATTTGGTACAGGCTGGCCTCCAGTTGTTGCATAGCATTCATTATCCAGCAAGAAATGAACAAAATTTTTGGGTCGCTTTCCTGCAATTGAAGCTAATACTCCTAAATTCATTAGAAGAGCGCCTTCAGTATCAAAATGAACAACTTTTTCATTTTTAAGTCCAATTGCCAAGCCAAAAATTGCTGATGTACTTTGTCCCATTGCGTCATCAAAATTTATATCTCTGTTAGGGTTTTTTGTTATATCATTCCAATGATATCCGGAGGTACCTTGCACATGAACAATTGAATTACCTCTATGTTTTTGAAATGCTTCAAATACTTTTTTAGCTTCTATCATTTATCTATTCGATTAATTATGTTATCTATTAAATCCGTGATACTCATCTCCAATCAAAACCACTACAGGTCTTTTAGTAACTAAAGATTCTTCGTAAGCTTCAGAAATTCTTGGACCATCTTCATTTTGTTCCACAAGATAATAATTAATTCTGAAAGCATTTAGAAATGGTTCTGTATAAGTAGCAGCTGAGTCAGGGGTTTTGCCTTTCCTTGTCCATCCTCTATACCCTACAATCATAAGTAAAGGAAATCCCGTATCTAAAGCCATTCCTCTTATTGAATCTCCAGATTCGAGCATCCCGGTGTTTTGTATTAGGACCACTGGGATTTTACCAGCTACATTTAATCCTAAAGCAACGGAGATAGATTCTCCTTCTCTAGATACTGGAATAACATCTAACCAATCTTGTTCTTCCATTAGTTCGTATAGATAATTTGTTTCGCTATCGGGGATAGTAATAATGTGAGTTACTCCTATTTTCTTAAATTCTTCTAACAGTGTTTCAGGTCTTAAAATTGCTTGTTGTTCATTCATATTTTCACCTCATAATTAATATCTAATATGACAATAGTTCTGTCAAGCATTTCTTTTTTATCTTGTTGAATATTAGTTGATAATGCTTATGGTACACTTTTTAAGTATGTTATTTAATTAATTTTGACAATCATTAAGCGGAGAATTTTGATAATGACAAAAATAGGTATTGTAGGATGTGGTGCTGTGGGTCAGGCATTGTTAAAAGCTAGCGAAGATGGGGTGTTGACACTCCCAATATCAGGGATAACCAGCAGAACAAAAGGAAAAGCACAAGAATTTTTATCTACTCTTAAGGAACCGCCAGAATATTATACCCGTGAAAAATTAATTTCAGAATCAGATTTAATAGTTGAAGCTGCAGGCGGTGATGTACTACCTGATCTTGCCCGTGAAACATTTGAATCCGGGAAAGACCTTATGGCTATTAGCATAGGAGCTCTTATAGATTATCCTGATATTATTGAATTAGCTAAGAAGTATGGATGTAAACTTTACGCTCCTTCAGGTGCAATAGCTGGGTTAGATGGTATTAAATCTGCTTCTATTGGCAGAATTGATAAAGTTACTATGATTACACGAAAACCATTAATGGCTTTGGAAGGATCGCCCTATTTAGTTGAAAGAGGAATTACTGTTCTTGGTTTTACTGAAGAAAAAGAGATATTTCATGGGACAGTTAGAGAAGCATGCCGGGGATTTCCATCAAATGTTAATGTATCTGCTGCTGTTAGTTTTGCTGGTATAGGGCCTGATAAGACTCAAATTCGTATTATTGCAGTTCCTGGTCTTGAACGAAATTGTCATGATATAGAAGTAGAAGGCGAATTTGGACGATTAGCAATACATATAGAGAATATTCCAACAGAAAATCCGCGTACCGGAAGATTGACAGCGATGTCAATTATTAGAACTTTGCAGGGTATTATAGATCCTTTGCAGGTAGGAACTTAAACTTCATTAACATAATTAAATAATTTTAATAGAATTCTGAATTGTTCCACTGCTTAATAATTCAATACCTTGTCTTACAACGTTTGTTTGATTAAATAAATCATAAGGCTTCCCAATAGTTCTTCCAATAAAATTATTGGTAACAATTGTCCTTGGGATTTTCATCTGTTCTATTAAATGCATAAATGATTTGACAAAAAAACATACTGTTGATAATCCCATTGATTCAAAAATTTTTGAAACATGTCCGACCGACATGTGACAAAGAGGTCAGGCTGCTACAAGTAATACTGCATCCACATTATGTGATTTAAGCATTTGTGCCCACTTGGGTGCATAAGTTTTTATAATTTCTGATTGTGGTGATGCACCAACAAATGAATAAAAATTGTCTGTATATGAGGCAAATACACCTTCTTGATGTAAATTTTTAAGGATTTCATATGGAAAAACAACATTTGGATCTTTCTCTGCAGCTCTTATGTCATAACCCGGATGTCTAATAGATAATTTTTCTTTAGAAATATTATTTGGTATTTCAGCTAAAGTCGGAGGTGATCTCAAAAATTCACTAATTTTATTAATAGCATCTTCTTGTGTCATACCTCCAGGTTGTATTGGATCGTCATCTTTACAAAATACTCCTCCGGCAGAAATCAAAGATAACTTACTTTTTTTTAATGGTTTACTGAATTTAGTCCATGGAGTGTCTTCATATGTGTATTTAGCAGGATTAAAAACCCTATCCCAATCAGCTGTATATTTATCATTTTTCGATTTTGGTAAATAACCTTTGATTTGGGAATTAAATATTAATTTTTTCAATTCACTAAATTCATCTTTATCAATATCATCGATAATTACATTAAGTAATTCTTCAATAAAAATAGTAAATTCATTTTCACTAATATTTTTCCCGCCTAAATATTTAAAAAACAAATTATTCCTAGAACCGTAGGAAAAAGAATTTTTAAATTCTTCTACAGTTTCATTATATGATTCGTAAGTATTTTTGTTTTTTTCCATATGTTTAAAATTAAATATATAAAGATTGTACTAAATTATAATATTTAAATAACTTTCAGTTCTTTAAATATAGAGGCAAGTTCAATTATTCCTTCGTAATTCTTTTTTACAGGTTCAAATGCAAAACATAGCCTAGCCATATTCTGGCCATCACCATTAGGGGCAAACATATCTCCTGCTATGTAACCAACTCCTCTACTAAAAACTTCATTTCTAACTTCAGAGATATCAGTTCCATCCGTCATTTCAAACCAAGTGTAACATCCGCCCTTGGGAGATGACCATTTGGCCTTAGTATCTGAAAATGCTTCTATTAAACCTTTTTCCATAGCTTCTTTTTTATCTTTCAATATTTTATCGTATGTATTTTTATGTGTTTCGAGGTTACTTCTTAGAAATCCATCAATTGCGTAAGCAGTAAATTGATTCGGACCAGACCCCACTTTTACAGATAAAATTCTATCTATAACTTCAGCCCTGGCAGTAAAATAACCCATTCTAAGACCTGGGGCTATAAGTTTAGAAAATGTACCGACATAAATTACCATTCCAGAATCATCTAAAGAAGCAAAAGCCGGTTCAGGAGATCCTTCAAATCTATTATCTATATAACAATCATCTTCAAGAATTGGAATTCCATACTTGTGACAAATATTAATTATTTCAATTCGTCTGGATTTAGGCAGAGTTGACCCTGTCGGATTTTGATGTTCCGGGATTGTATAAAGCATCTTAGGTATCACACCATGTTTATTTTTTATATTCAGGATTGTATCTTCTAATTTTTCTGGTATTAATCCTTGCTCATCCATAGGAGATCCGACTATATTTGCGTCATAGTGAGTAAGTTGTTTTGTTGTACCCATGTATACATATTGTTCTGTAATTACATAATCTCCTGGATTAATAAGAGCCTGGATAATTAACCCGTTTGCTTCTCCTGAACCATTACACAAAACGATAGAATCCTTATCAGCTTTAATACCTCTATCGCCATATATTTTATTTGCGGTAAATTCCCTAAGAGATTCATCTCCTTGAATATGAGGGTAATATGCCATTTCAATAGAAACTTTTTCTAAATCTGCATCAACTTTAGATTTCAAACCGTCAATTAAGCCATACATAGGGACAGCTTCAAAAGGTGGGTAAGCTATAGCAAAATCATATTTTGCGTGATTAGTTATTACTCTTTCAGCATCAGTTGATTTTTCTGACCATAGATTATCAAAATTAAAATTACTTGATGTACTCATATATCCTCCATTTTCGTAAAAAGTATTTTTCATTATGATAGAAATTAAATTATTAATCAAATAATTTAACTGAATATCTAATATGCGATTTGTCCTTGCATGGAATTAATATAAATTTTAGACTATGCTTAATTAAAATGAGGCTTATAAACTTGATATTCCAATGATTGATATGTAGGAGTTTTGATGCATTTAAATATTAATACTAATCCCATTTCACTTGCTCAGTTAAGTAATATTTGGCGAGAGGATATTACTGTTACGATTGATGCTTTGGCTAAAGATAAAATTCTTATATCTAATGAGGTCGTTCGTGATGCTTTAGTTAATAACATAAAAATATATGGGGTCAATACTGGCTCGGGACAGCTTTCAAAGACACAAATTGACCAAAAAGAACTTTCTATTTTACAAAGAAATTTGGTTGTGTCTCATGCCACAGGTGTTGGCAAAGATCTTTCAATACCAGTTGTGCGATTGGCCATGATATTAAAGTTAAATACTTTGGCTCAGGGGTATTCTGGTGTGACTGAGGAGCTTGTGAATATTTTTTGTGAATTTATTAATAATGCTATTTATCCGTGTGTTCCTTCAAAAGGATCAGTGGGTGCATCTGGCGATTTAGCTCCTCTTGCTCATATCGCCCAGGCATTACTAGGAGAGGGTAATGTGTATTATCAGGGAAAGAAAATAAGCGCTAAAATAGCACTCAAAAAAATAGGTAAATCACCTTATGAATTCAAACCCAAAGAAGGTTTGGCTTTAGTAAATGGAACACAGATTTCAACTGCAATCTCTCTAGGTGCATTATTTAGGACAGAATCCCTATTATCAGGAGCTTTAATTTCAGGGGCAATGGCTGTTGATGCCATAAAGGGGAGCGTTAAACCTTTTAGAGAAGATGTTAATAGAATCAGACCTCATAAAGGTCAAATTGAAGTTGCTGGGTTACTAAGATCTTTAATTAAAGGAAGTGAAATTAAGGATTCTCACATTGATTGCGATAGGATACAAGACCCTTATTCAATACGTTGCCAGCCACAAGTTATGGGCTCGTGCCTTGGGGTAATGAACCATGTTTCTAAAGTTCTTAGTATTGAATCAAACTCAGTTACTGATAATCCACTTGTTTTTTCCGATTCTAACGAAGTGGTTTCTGCTGGTAATTTTCATGCAGAACCTGTTGCATTTGTATCTGATTATTTAGCTTTAGCAATTTCTGAGATTGGAGCTTTGTCAGAGAGACGTATTGCATTACTTAACGATGAAAACCATAGTGGATTGCCTCCGTTTTTGGTTAAGGACGGCGGGATTAATTCTGGGTTTATGAATTCACAAGTAACTGCTGCAGCGTTAGCATCAGAAAATAAATCTTTAGCACATCCTGCAAGTGTAGACAGTATGCCAACGTCAGCTAATCAAGAAGACCATGTAAGTATGGCAACTTTTGCTGCTTCTAGATTGCATAATATGATTGATAATTCTATGCATATTGTTGCAATAGAATTATTAGCTACTGCTCAAGGAATATCATTTCACCGACCTAAAAAAAGTTCGATTATTATTGAGGATATTATTAAACAATTAAGAGTTATTTCACCTCAATATATTCATGACCGTTCTCTTTCTGAAGAAATCGAAAACGTTTTTAAAATGATTGAAGATGGTAATTTTAATAATTACTGTCGTTCTATTTTACCTAGTTATTTAATTTAAATAATTTAGTAACTATTAATCAAATTATGGTTTTCTTAATCGAATTGATTTAGGTGTTATTTCTAATAATTCATCATTCATAATTTCTAAAGCACGTTCTAAAGTTAGTTTAATTGGCGGGGTTAAATTTAATGAATCATCAGCTCCGGAAGCACGCATATTAGTAAGTTGTTTGCCTTTTGTTGGATTAACTTCTAAATCCGTACCTTTACTTACATTTCCTATAACCATTCCTTTATAAACATTAGTATTAGGTCCAATATATAAAGTACCTCGGTCCTGTAAATTATATAAAGCGTAACCTAAGGCTTTTCCTTCTGCCATAGAAACCATTGCCCCCATTTCAGTTCTTTTGATTTCACCTAAATGTTTTCTGAACCCTATAACTCTAGAAGACATTATTCCTTCTCCTCGTGTGTCTACAATAAATTCTGTCCTAAATCCCAAAAGACCTCTTGTGGGAATTTCAAAAACTATCCTAGTGTTTGAATTTATAGTTTTCATTTCATTCATAATTCCTTTTCGTTTAGATATTTTTTCAATAATCACTCCTGATATTTTTTCAGGTATATCAATAGTTAGTTCTTCAAAAGGTTCGTGAATTTTATTATCTATTGTTTTAAGTATTACTTTTGGTTGAGATACTTGAACTTCAAAACCTTCTCTCCGCATATTTTCAAGAAAAATTGCTATATGCATTTCGCCCCGGCCATAAACAGTAAATTTATCTGGTTTTGAAAAATCTACTTTAACTCCCACATTAACTTCCAGTTCTTTTTCTAACCTTTCTCTAATTTGAGAACTAGTTACAAATTTCCCTTCTTTCCCTGAAAATGGAGAATCATTTACCATGAATCCAAGTGAAATAGTTGGTTCATCAACAGAAATATTTGGAAGTGATTTAGATTCTTCATTTTGTGTAATTGTATCCCCGATATATATTTCAGGAAATCCTGCTACTAAAACTATATCTCCTGCATAAGCTTTTTTTACTTCTTTTCTCACGAATCCTTCAAAAGTAAATATTTTTGTAACCTGACGTTTTTGAATTAACCCTGTATCTTGGATTACATATAAGTAATCCTTTTCATTTAAAGTTCCTTCATAAATTCTTGCTATAGCCAATCTTCCAAGATAATTATCATAATCTAAATTAAAACATTGCATCCGTAATGGAAGGTCGGTTTCAGAATTTGCTGGCTTTATATTTAATAATATAGAATCTAAAAGAGGTGTCATGTCTAATGTTTCATCTTCCAATTCAAATTTTGAGACCCCGTCTTTCCCGGTTGTGTAGACAATTTCAAAATCTAACTGTTCATTATTAGCTCCAAGATCCATAAATAATTCTAATATTTCATCGATTACTTCTTTGGGTCTTGCAGCATCTTTATCGATTTTATTTAATATAACTAGAGGTTTCAGTCCTAATTCTAATGATTTTTTAAGTACAAATTTTGTTTGTGGCATAGGGCCTTCCTGGGCATCCACCACTAGCAATACAGAATCAATTGACCTTAAAACTCTTTCAACTTCAGAACCAAAATCTGCATGTCCAGGGGTGTCAACAATATTAATTTTGGTTCCTTTATAAAACATTGATGCATTTTTTGCATAAATTGTAATACCTCTTTCTTGTTCCAGATCATTACTATCCATAGTAGAAAGTGAATCTTTTGTAGCACCAGTGTGACGCATTAAAGCATCAGTAATACTTGTTTTCCCATGATCTACATGAGCAATTATTGCTATATTTCTAATTTCCATAAAAACACAAAAAAGGCTTTGAATAAATAAATAAAGATTAAATGCAGTGCACACTATATCAATTAGGTATTATAATGTCCATATAACTAGTGGATCTAAAAAAATTAAAGAAGAAAAAATTTAATGTCAAAATAGGATCAAGTAATGTCAGAGATTAAAAGGAATTATCAAGATGATCAAGAGAAGAAATTTTCAAAATTTTTACGATAATTGCACTACAGCTGGAGCTACTGGGTCTGCTAGTTTTGATGGTAACTCCATAATAGGAAGTACGAGTGATGACCCATTTACCACAAGAACAAGACTTGTTGTTGTATCTCCAAGAAATGGACACAAATTTATTGCAACTCAAATAGTCTCAGGGGATACAAGTAAAATTCCAGATTTTAATAATATGCATACACGTGGGTTAAATGATAAAGGTTTTGCTTATACTTGGTCTGGTGCAGGGCCTAACCCAGATATTGAACCTATTAGTTCTCAGGCAATTGGGATACCATTTTATCAGTTTGGACAATTACTATTGAGTGAAGCTGATTCTGTTGAAGATGGAATTGGACTACTTGAATCTTATCCAAGAGCTATTCATGGGAATTTCTTATTTGCTGATTCAGTTGGGGAAATTGCTTTGATTGAAGTAAGTACACATTCCCTAAATATAGAAACTCGTATCACAGATGGATGGATTGGAAGAACTAATCATTGGATTTCAGAAAGAATGTCTAAGATTGGCCAAATTCCTCAGGTGACTGATTCCACAGAGGTACGTTTTGAAAGAATATTAACTTTGATGAATGAACGAAAAAGTAAAGTTGACTCGAGTTTTTTAGAAGCGTGTTTTAGTGATCACTCCACATTAAATGATACAGGTTGGTCTATTTGTGCACATGGACATACTAGAAATTCAAATCGCGAAGGACGTGGTGGAACAGTTAGCTCGGAGATTATACTTCCATCTAAAGGTGTTATGAATTATTGTTATGGATGGCCATGTGGTGGAAATGTAGATTATCCAGAGGATCAAGTATATCAAGATCGATCCTGGGGAAAGTACCTGTCATTTGATTTAGAAAAACTAGATGCTGGAGAGTATGTAACTGTTGATGGAAGACTAACTCCTTTGGCTATTTGTTATCTTGCTCAGAGAAAATAGAAAAGGCATTTAAAATAAATAACTTAGTAATTCTTCAAAAAAGTTTAAAAATCAGAATAATGATCATTTTATTATTCTGCCTATTTATAGTAACTATTAATCAAACAATTGTCTCAATTGCAGGGCCATCTATACTAGCAGAGCTTGGAGGGTTTAAATATTATTCATGGATTTTTTCTGGAACTGCTTTAACTGCTGCAATTTGTTCACCTATAACAGGAAAGTTATACGATTTGTATGGACCTAAAATAATAATAATCTTTTTTTTATTTATATTTACTTTTGCAATTTTATTTTGTGGTTTAAGTAATTCAATGTTTTCTCTAATAATTTTCAGAATATTACAGGGCGTTGGTATAGGTGGTGTATACGGTATAATTTGGATAATGACTGCTTCTCTTTGGAATCCAGATGAAAGAGGAAAGTGGGTTGGAATTGCTACAGCAAGCTTTACAGTAGGAACAATGATTGGACCGGTTATGGGAGGTTTTATAACCCAAACTATTGGATGGAGATGGATTTTCTTTCTTAATTTACCCTTATCCATGATCTTGATAACTGCAATATTAATTGTTTTCCCAAGTCAGGAAAAAGTAATCTCAAAAAAATTTGATTATAAAGGGACAATAATTTTTATATTTTTTGTCAGTAGTTTTCTTATTGGGATTTCAAATATTGTTCAAGACAATTCATATAGATATATAAATTCTATAATTATATTTTCAGTCTCTTTTTGCTCTTTAGGCTTATTTATATATATAGAAAAAAAAGAAAAAGAAAATGCACTTATAGATTTAAGTTTATTTAAATATAAATTTTTTATAGGCGGAACTCTTGGATCTATATTTCTTGTTAGCGCATTTGTAACCTGGAGTGTGTTTTTGCCTCTTTCTTTAGTTACAGTGTACGGATATTCTTTATCTCAGGCATCAATTCCATTAATGACATATGCCATAGGAATTGCTTTAGGTTCAAGTTTCTTTGGGTTTTTTATTTCACATGAAAAATTACAACTTCCTATTGCTTTGATCGGATTTATTTTAACTACAATTGCTTTTTCAATTTCAGGTTATACATATTTGGATATAAATTTTCATTTATTATTAATAATTGCTTTTATTATTGGCTTTGGTTTTTCTGGGACTATAACTGCATATATAGTGCCTATACAAAATAAACTTCCTGAAAAAAAAATTGGAGTTGTTACTACTTGGCTTCAATTTTCAAGAATATTCGGAAATTCTTTTGGCACAGCTATACTGGGAGTTATTTTATTATTGAATATGAATACCTACAACTTTGAACCCCCTAGAGAATATATTTATAATCCTGATAATATTTCCTCAATAGAAAAAATAGAAGAAATTAGGGAAAAATATGTAAACTCAGGTAAGATAGAATTATTTGATAAGGATCTTAAATCTTCCAAGAATAATCTTAATAATGGACTTAGATATGTTTATTTTTCATCAAGTATAGCTGGTATTATTGGTATTATTATTTCGATTTTCATATTCCCTAAACCTGCGCTATTACGTATTTTAATTAGAAAAAAATCTTAATTACTTTTATATACCCAATATTTTTGAAGCATTATTTAAAAATATATTTTCTTCCAATTCTTTAGAAATATCTAATTTTCCCCAATCGTTTAACCATCTTTCTGGGGTAATAAAAGGATAATCGGATCCAAATAATATTTTGTGATTAAGTCGGGTAATTGATTCATGTATAAGTTCTTTTGGAATATATTTTGGTGACCATCCCGAAAGATCGATAAACACATTAGGTTTATGTAAAGCCACTGCAATTTGATCATTTATCCATGGCCAACCAGGATGAGCTAATATGATAGTTAAATCCGGGAAATCAGCTGCAACATCATCCATTCCTGGAATAGGTGCACTATATTTTAATTTTAAACCTCCACCTCCAGGAGTACCTGTACCAGATGCTGCCATTCCGCAATGAAAAAGTACGGGCACAGATAGTTCTGAACATTTTTGATAAAGAGGATAAAATTTCTCATCATTTGGATAAAAGGATTGTTGAACCGGATGTAATTTTAAGCCTTTCAGACCTAGGTCGACTACTGATCTCTCTAATTCTTCTATAGCTTGTTTCTCTTTCCAAGGATCTATAGCAGCAAAAGCTATGAATACATCAGAATGTTCTTTAACAACACTAGAAATATAGTCATTGGAATCAGGTATTTCTCCTGTTGTAGTTTCAGAATCTATCGAAAGCAAGAGAGCCATCATATCTAATTTTCTATACATATTTGCTATATCATCTATAGTTTCATTATTATCATTAGCATTGAAAAAGTTACGTAAAGTATTTTCCATATGCGAAGGAGGTAATCCAGGCTGCCTTGGAATGTGTACATGCATGTCGATTGCTTTCAATATCAAAAACCTTTATAGTCAAATTCATTTAATAAAATAACAGAGTTTTATCTGTATATAAAGGTAATTTAAATATTTTAGTAGGGGGTATCATGAAAAATAATGTTCATTACTCAAAATTAACACCTATATCATTTTTGGAAAGAAGTACTTATGTATACCCAAATAAGCCTGCAATTAAATATGGAGATCGTTCATATACATATCAAGAATTTTCCGACAGGGTGAATAAACTTGCTGGAGCATTAAAATCTCAAGGACTGAAAAGAGGAGAAAAAGTAGGATTTTTAGTTCCAAATATTCCAGAGATGCTTGAAGGGCATTTTGCGCCTTTGAAAATAGGGGCAGTGTTAGTAGCAATAAATATTCGTTTATCAGGCCGAGAAATATCATATATATTAAATCATTCTGAAGCTAAAATTCTTGTTTTTGATTCAGAATATGGAGATATAATTGAAAAAATTAAACCTGAACTTAAAAATATTAAATGCTTTGTTCAAATCGTTGATACTGAACCTGAAAATACTAATATTGAATCTATCGAATATGAGCAATTTTTATTAAGTTCACCTGAAGGTGAGCATTCCATATCCTTAGAATCAGAAGAGGATGCTGTTACAATAAATTACACATCTGGAACTACAGGGATGCCCAAAGGTGTTCAATACAGTTCAAGGGGTGCATATATTTCTGCTTTAGGGAATGTAATAGAATCTGGTATGTCTAGTAAAACAAATTATTTATGGACTCTTCCTATGTTTCATTGCAATGGATGGTGTTATCCATGGGCAGTAACAGCAGTTGGAGGAACGCATGTGTGTTTAAGGCAAGTTCGTCCTGATGAAATATATAGATTAATTTCTAAAGAAAACATTACCAACATGTGTTGCGCGCCAACAGTTTTAACTGCAATGTATACTAGTAAGGATGCTGAAGGTCAAAATTTAAGTGGTTTAACTGTTCTGACTGGAGGTGCTCCGCCCGCACCACAAGTAATAAGAAGTATAGAGCAAATGGGAGCTGAAATAATTCATATTTATGGATTAACGGAGACCTATGGGCCAATGACATTATGTGAGTATCAACCTTCATGGGAATTAAT
>Ga0208113_1000622_pt1 | contig 17553 bp, 13 predicted proteins | sample Knorr_S7_td_NADW_FD_185598 | JGI IMG/M metagenome (GOLD analysis project Ga0208113, IMG submission 185598) | Marine microbial communities from Southern Atlantic Ocean transect - Knorr_S7_td_NADW_ad_2505m_LV_A (SPAdes) (version 2) | ecosystem: Environmental > Aquatic > Marine > Oceanic | place...
ACAAGTCGTTCTTGCACGTCTTCTTTGGTGGGGTCTATGACCGCGTCGGCGCCCAGCTTTCGGGCGGCTTCGGCTCTTGCGGGCACAGGCTCAGAGACTATCACCTTTGTGGCTCCGGCGGCTCTGGCGACCTGCATACAAAGCAAGCCGATGGGGCCTGCTCCCAGCACAGCCACCGAGTCTCCCAGCTTCATCTGGGACAGTCGGACGGCGTGGACCGTGACCGCGCAAGGCTCGCACATGGCAGCCTCTTCGTCGGAGACGCCTTCGGGAAGAGGTATCGGCTGCCACTCCTCCATAACCACCTTCTCGGCATATGCGCGAACGTCGGTGCTGGCGAAACCCTGGGTGCGATAGTTGTACCTGGGGCCTCGGGACGTGCCGACTTCAGGCGGAGGCTCGCCACCGCCGCCAATTACCCGGTCGCCGACCTTCCATCGTGTTACGCCAGAGCCAACCTGGGAGATGGTCCCCGAATACTCGTGGCCCATCACAGTGCCCGGCGGAGCGACGTCATAGAGGAAGGCGTGAACGTCGGTGCCACAGATGGCGCAAAAGATCACGTCCACCACCACCTGCCCTGGCCCTGGAGTCGGGTCTGGCCGGTCTTCGATGTCAAACTTTTGGGAGCCCTGATAAACGGCGGCGCGCATGAGAACATCCTCCTTATTTAGTTGAATTGGCCAAGTTAGACAAGATTTTCTAATCCGCCGCGCGCATAGGTTCCGCCTCCGACGCTGCGAGAGGAAGAATATCCTTGAGGTAGCGTCCGGTGAGGGATGCTTCGACGGCCACCAAATCCTCCGGCGTGCCTTCGGTGATGAGATCGCCGCCTTTGTCCCCGGCGCCGGGGCCGAGGTCTATGAGCCAGTCGGCGCTCTTGATGAGATCGAGGTGGTGCTCGATCAGCACGACGCTGTTTCCGGTGTCCACGAGGCGGTGCAGGACACGCATCAGGTGAGCGCAGTCCTCGAAGGACAAGCCCGTGGTCGGCTCGTCCAGCATGTAAAGAGTTTGGCCCGTCGCCCGCTTGGATAGCTCCGTCGCCAGCTTGACTCGCTGGGCCTCGCCTCCGCTGAGGTGGGTGGCGGGTTGTCCGAGGCGGATGTATCCCAGGCCGACGTCTTGCATAGTCTGGAGCTTTCGGCGGACGCGGGGGATGTTCTCGAAGAACTCCACCGCCTCAGTGACGGTCATGTTCAGGACTTCGGCGATGTTCTTGTCTTTGAATTTGATCTCCAGAGCCTCGCGATTGTAGCGTTTGCCGTCGCAGATTTCGCAGGGCACGGTAACGTCCGGCAGGAACTGCATCTCGATGTTGATGTGACCGTCGCCGGAACAGGCCTCACAGCGCCCGCCCTTGACGTTGAATGAGAATCGGCCAGGCTTGTAACCGCGGGTCCGGGCCTCCGGGACAGTTGCGAACAGCTCCCTAATAGGAGTGAACGTCCCCGTGTAGGTGGCGGGATTGGAGCGCGGGGTCCTTCCGATGGGCGACTGGTCGATGTTCACGACCTTGTCGATGTTCTGGATGCCCTCGATCTTGTCGAAATCTCCAGGGCGGTCCTTGGCGCGATAGAAGATACGCGCCAGTTCCTTGTACAATACTTCGTATATGAGGGTGCTTTTGCCAGAGCCGGAAACACCAGTGACGCACACCAGTTTGCCTAAAGGAACCTTCACATCGATGTCCTTGAGGTTATTCTGCCGCGCCCCTTTTATCGTGATGAATTTTCCGTTACCTTCGCGCCGAGTCTCGGGCACTGGAATCGTTCGGAACCCGCCCAGGTACTGGCCGGTGATGGACTCTGGGGTGTCGATGATGTTTTGCACCGGCCCGGTGGCAACGATATGCCCCCCGTGCTCCCCGGCGCCAGGACCAATATCCACGATGTGGTCGGCAGCGCGCATGATCGCTTCGTCGTGCTCGACGATTATCACGGTATTACCCAGGTCTCGCAGGCGTTTCAGGGTGTGGATTAGTCGATAGTCGTCGGCGGGATGCAGTCCGATGGACGGCTCGTCGCAGACGTACAGAACGCCCATGAGGCCAGAGCCTATCTGGGTTGCCAGCCGAATCCGCTGGGCCTCGCCTCCGCTGAGGGTTGACGCAGTGCGCGATAGCGTGAGGTAGTCCAGCCCAATGTTCAGCAGGAAGCGCAGGCGAGCGTCGATCTCCTTGAGTATCTGAGAAGCGATGGTCTTGTCACGTTCGGTCAGCACGTCTTCGGGTTTAGTGCCGTTTGGGGACGGGCCATCGCCGCTGATGGCATCGATCCACTCCAGCGCGCCGTTGATGGATCGGTCCGTCATATCCATGATGTTGATGCCGCCCACGGTGACGGCCAGGGCTTCGCGTCTAAGCCTTCGGCCTTCGCAGGAAGCGCAGGGCCGCGCCGCCATGTACCGTTCGATCTCGGTTCGCATGTAGTCCGACTCGGTGTCTTTGTGCCGACGCTCCAGATTGGTGATTACGCCCTCGAAGCTAGTAGACCAGTTGTATGTTTTGCCCCTCTTGGTGTGGTGAGTGACCTTGATGGACTTCCCTTTGGTGCCGTAGAAGATGGTTTCGACCTGACGCTTGGTCAGTTTCTTGAAGGGCGTTTCAGTGTCGAACTTGTATGCCCTTCCCAGGGATTCAAGCTGGCTGAAATACCAGGGAGACATCGTTCCGGTTCGCGCCCATGCTTGGACTGCGCCCTCTCGGATGGTCCTGTCCTTGTCAGGAACGACAAGGTCGGGTTCGATCTCGAGCTTGTAGCCGAGGCCTGTGCAGGTTGAGCATGCGCCGTGGGGGTTGTTGAAACTGAAAGTCCGAGGCTCCATTTCTCCGAAGCTGATGGAACAGTGGACGCAGGCGAAATGCTCGGAAAATAACTGTTCCTCGCCGCCAACAACGTCCACAAGCACCGTGCCGCCGGCCATCTTCAGCGCGGCCTCAACGGAGTCTGAAACCCGGTTGATCTCTGCGCTCTCGCCCATGACCAGACGGTCAACCACTATCTCAATGTTGTGCCATTTCTTCTTGTCCAGATCGGGGGCTTCAGAAACCTCGTAGGTCTCGCCGTTCACCCTCACGCGCACGAATCCCGCGACACGGGCCTGCTCGAACACGGGTTTGTGCTCGCCCTTCTTGCGGCGAACCATCGGAGCCATGATCTGTATGCGACTGTTATCAGGCAGAGACAGCACGGAATCGACGATCTGCTGAACGGTCTGTCGTTCCACCGGACGTCCGCAATTGTAACAGTGGGGCCGTCCTACTCTCGCATAGAGAAGTCTCAAGTAGTCGTAAATTTCGGTGACGGTCCCCACGGTCGAGCGGGGGTTGTGGGAGACGCCTTTCTGGTCGATAGAGATGGCGGGAGACAGCCCTTCGATGTAATCGACGTCGGGCTTGTCCATCCGTCCAAGGAACTGCCGAGCGTAGGCTGATAGAGATTCGACGTACCTTCGCTGTCCTTCGGCGTAAATGGTGTCGAAGGCCAGCGAGCTTTTGCCAGAACCAGACACTCCTGTGATAACCACGAGCTTGTTTCGGGGAATCGTAACGTCGACATTCTTGAGGTTGTGTTCTCGTGCGCCCTTAACGACGATATTATCCAACGGCATATTTTGTGCTGCCCTCCGGTGGATTCTGTGAGTCGAGGGGAGGAATGGCCACGCCCGATAGGCATGAGTTCATTCGGGGGCCTCGGAGCGGAAATTAGGTTCGAGGAACGAAAAAGTCTCTAATTTGTCCCAAGTGTGACAACTTTATTCTACCACTCTGAAGGTCAGATGTCAGTCAGTTTTGGTCGACGTTTGGAGCATTTGTTCTCTATTTGAAGTCAATCGCCGTAAATCACGAACGGGCCTTTGGATTCTGGTCAGTGGACGCTGATAAGCAAGCGGGCGTCATTGAGCGGGAACCGTTACTAATGTGCAACGGCGTTGGCTGTGCAATCAAACCGGAGTCTCCGCCAGTTGCTGGAGACTCCGGTCCAAGAATTATCGTTGGCCTTGGCGCTCAAAAAATCTTGAGCTTGCCGAGAACTAAGACTCCACGATGGTCAAAGAAGCGATGGACTCGCCGGGGTTTCTGGCGCTTCCGGGGTCGCGCTCTGGGATGGCGTTGACCACGTCCATGCCTTCGGTGACCACGCCGAACACCGAGTGGGCGTCGTTAAGGTGAGGAGTCGGAACGAAGGTGATGAAGAACTGGCTGCCGTTGGTGCCGGGGCCAGAGTTTGCCATGGATAGGATGCCGGGCTTATCGTGGCGAAGGTTGGGGCTGAATTCGTCCTGGAAACTGTACCCTGGGCCTCCGGTTCCCGTGCCTGTGGGGTCGCCGCCCTGGGCCATGAATCCAGGGATCACCCGATGGAAGGTGACGCCGTCGTAGAAACCCTCCCGGGCCAAGAACACGAAGTTGTTGACCGTGACAGGCGCGTCTTTCTCGAACAGGTCTACGGTGAACTCGCCGCCGCTTGCCAGCACGAATTTGGCTGAGTAGTCCTTGTCTGTGTCGATTGTCATTGCGGGCGCGGAGTCGTACTGTTGCGTCATATTTGCTCCTATGGTTTCATTTTGTCCATCGTTTTGGTCAGCGAGGCCTAGGGGTTCGACGAACTCGAAGCTCCCGCCAATTGCTTTGAATACAGGCGTCAGGTCTGCGTCCCTATCCGCGGTGGTTGATAGGGTGATAGCGTAAAGCTCAGAGCCTTTTACGAATAGATACTGAGTCAGCGCCAGTTCGACCGTCTCGCCGTCAGGATCGGGAACGCTCATGGCGTACTTCAGTTCCTCGGCGGGGACGCCATTCAAATCCACTCTCTCTCGCTGAATCTCGCCAACCGCGTCAGGCAAGAACGTTATTTGCTGAACCTTAAGATCAGCGTAGAAATTCAGTTCAACATCGAATCCGACGTCCTCTTTCAACACGGTTACACTGGTCAGGCCGACCTCATCGACGCCGGCGTCGGCGTCGAAGGCATAGAGAACGAAGTTACCTGAACTCAGCAACAAGTCTATCTGTTCGCCAATTCGCACGGCCAGAGCCGGGTCGTCAGCCTCAAGAAGTTCGAGGCTCTGGGCGATACCCGCTGTGTCCAGAGCAACCATTTCCCAGGTTGGAGGGATCGTGATGGCGAATTGCGCATTGGACAGGTTGTAGCGCACCAGGCCTGAATCAAGAACCTCTGTTGTCACTGTGACCGTGGCCCCATCGGTGGGACCGGCAGCAGATGCCAATTCCGGCGCCTCTATGGACACCGGCTCTCCGTAGGCTGAGAATGTCAGCGTCGCTTCGAGCGTCGCGTCACCCGCGCCCAGGCTTCCAAGGAGATCACCCGCGTCGGCTTGTCCACCATCCACTTGGAACGCTCCGCTCAGCGTGACTTGCGAGATAAGGTTGTCATCAACGTCTATCAAAAAGTTCACTACGAGACCGTCACCGACGCCTTCGTCGACTGCAATACCGGACAGGTGATAGACCTCAAGGCCGTCAAGCGGTTCAATTCCGATGAATTCAAGCTCTTCGAAATTGTCGGCTTCTTGCAGGAATTCTGCGTTGGCGAAATCCCTGGGGTCGGCGAAGAGAAGGTCGGGACTCTGCCCAATGCTCCACTCACCGCTATCGGGGTCGGTGACATAGGTGGTGTCTCCGATTGTGACGAACTGAGATTCGATGGTGAAGAACACGACGCTCAACGACACAGTGCCCTGGCTGCGGTCTGGAGCGAGATACTCACCCTGCATGGTGATTGGGATATCGAAGGCGGCGCCCTCAGACTCGAACGACAGGATGGACTCCATTCCAAATTTGAATGACGACACGGCTGCCATCGCGTCGGCTGCCATTGCGAATATGGACTCGGCGGTGGGGTCGCCACTCCCGCCCGTAGACGGAGCAATAGCGGAACTTGGAACCGCAGTGGCCGTTGGGACGGTGACTGCTTGCGCTGGTGTTGCCGTCGGCGAAGGTGTGTTCGTTTGCGCCGGTATTGGAGTCGAGGTGGGAGGCGGCGTGGCCGTTGAAATAGGAGTGGAACTGGGTTCTGGGATGGTGGTCGGCACAGGAGTGGTTGTCGATGGAACCGGCGCAGCCGTGGGGGCCGGCTCGCTTGTGTCAGAATCGCCGCCACACGCCGCACCGACAATGACCAGGATTATCAGCAGACCGCCCAAGGCCAGCACACGCGATCCGCGATCTCTCAATTTGAGCATGAAAATTTCTCTCGAGACGGCCAGAGCCAATCAACGCTAGGTGAATCCCATCCAATAGATTCTAAACTAACATATCGTCGAGGGGTAGTGAGATATGTGGCTATTGGAGATTTTCCAAAACCACTGCCCTGAAATCTCGACTACTCGACCGGACCTCATGCGTGGCTGGGCAGCCCTGTTCTCGCCGTGATCTGGAGATGAGCCTCAGAATCGACGCGTTTCCACGACTGAGGATTTTCGGGAGTCATAGTTGTTAACCAGACACTACAAGCAGTCCATCGCCTTATATATGCCCGGACCAACTCCACCGCGCCTGTGGATTAAGTGGGTTTGCAGAGCGAATAAAATCTACGGGCATGCACGTAAATAAATGGAGGTAGACCGATGTGCAACACTGCTGTGTAAGAGTTAATTCTGATATCAAAGAATCCCGCCATTTGCTGGCATCTAATTGCCACTGCCCTGGCGTTAAACCAGCGGATGGCGGTCTGGTCGGTTCGTAGGAGAGGCGGTTGAAGCCGAGGTGGTGGACTGATCGGTCTCGTTCGTGATCCGTTTGGCGGATTCGAAGTCAAGGAGTGTGGTGGGAAGCCGGAATCGAATGAGCAAAACAGGCCCTTTGAATCACGAGGCCTGTTTTGCTGTCACCGGATTTGTGTTGAGCGAGTTTCTGATCTCGCTGAAACAAACCTGACCGCAAAGATAGCGACGATTGCGACCGCTGCCCCCAACGCGTCGTAACCCACGTCCTCAGCCGCTGAGGAGCGCCCAGAGACGAACGTTTGGTGAACCTCGTCGACTGCGCCGTACCCGATGGCAAACCCCAGCCCCGCAAGATATGACCATTTTGAGCGCTGCCCGAGGTGGCGCGACGCAGCCCAATACCCTAGGGCGCCCATAACCCCAAACACGATGACGTGATAGGCAATGTCCAGAGCGATTGGCACAGCGTCGAAGGCTTCGGCGGCTTTTTGAATCTCCGGCGCCGGAATGTGCGAGACGGTAGATATCGCCACCGCCCACACTATGGCAGGCATCCAGTAGATGGCGAGAGTGGCGTATATGGGACGTTGGAGAAGCGATTTCATCGGGATGAGCGGAGGACGGCGACAACGAAGCACGCTGACATCATCATGATTTTCTCACGGCGTTTCATCAGAAGCCACTGAAGTTTCGAGAGACTATTGTACCAATCCTCTCGGATGATGTCGTGAATACTGAAGACATTTCAGACTAAGGTTATCCTCGCTTCTCCAAAAATCAGGAGAGGAGAAGACTCTTGGCCGACCGTTTCAAGTGACTTGGCATGAAGAGTATACGGCAGAAGCGCTCAAACCCCTCCTTGCCACGTCTCGACAACGTGATCCTTAAGCTGGCCAGAATGACCAACAGCGGGAGGACACCTCCAATGTGCCCAGTACGACCAGTTCCGGAGGAGTAACCACCAAACTTGCATACAGGATGAATAGGACAAGCCACCCACAACCTAGAATCTGATATTGTGATTCTTGGCGCCACGCATTGTCGGGTCACCTCATAGTCTGCTCGACCATCAGGTTATGTGGTTTAGAGGACACAGATTAGGTATGAAAGCGCTAACTGTATGATGGCGATTGGACTATCTTGACTAAGGCCTTGTCCCTTTGCGTGCCGCCGACGAGTCACAGGGTTCATGGCGCCATCAATCCGAATTGGTGTTACCTGTAATCATGACCTCGCTGGACTATGGCTCGCTTCAGATATTGAGGCAAGATTTGATGATCTGCGAGCTACACAAAGGAAGGGTGTCGAGGGGCAGCGGGCAAAACACATTCCATGTTGGGAATTTATCGGTGCGGGCGTCAACAACAAAATCCCTAGGAATGTCGAATATGGAACTGGCTTTTTCAGACATAAACTATCTGGCAGTGCTGGCGGGCGTGGTCGTCAACGTGGTCGCGGGCGCATTATGGTACTCGCCACTGCTCTTCGCCAACCCCTGGATGGCTGAGACCGGCATCAGCATGGAACAGTTCAACGAGAACCCTTCCTTGGCTTTTGAGGGCTGCGTGGTGAGCATATTCGCGTCGGTAATCATCGTAATCACGCTGGCGATGATAGTCCAACTAACCGGCGCGTCAACAGCCGCCGAAGGCGTTTTGCGAGGGCTGCTGGCAGGCGTTGGCTTCGTCGCGGCGACTCAGCTTCCCAACTACACGTTCGAGTCGCGGTCCCTGAAGATATACGTCATCAACGTTGGCTATCCGGTGGTGACATTCACGACTATCGGGCTTTTGCCCACCGTCTGGCAGTAAGTTCGAGACCCCCATCAACGAGCAGTCGCGCGTAGAGGTTGGGTGTGCAGCAATCAGCCTCTATTTTTGTCCAACGCCTTCAGCGCCTCGTCCTCCGCCGAAAAATCCCATTTCTCGCTGCTCATGGGTTGGGACGTCCACCACTGGTAGGTCATCTTCAAGCCGTCGCTCATATGATAGTTGGGCGACCAGTCGATTGACTGACGGGCTTTCTCGTTGGTGTATATGAGGTTGTCATCCCACACGTAGGGGAAAGTCTGGGCTTCAGAGGGCAATGCCAGGTATCGGGACGTCGGCGTGTGGACGATCTCAGGCTCGACGTTCATCGCGCTGCCGATGGCGGAAATCCAGCCGTCCAGAGTGATGGCGTCGGGGCCGCAGATTGTGTACGCTTGCCCCATTGTCGTCTCAATCTGGGGCGCGGTAGCAAAGGCGTTTGCCAGATCATCGACGTGCACGGCGTGGACCATGTTCAATCCGTTGCCAGGAACGATGATCCTGTGCCCCTGAGAGAGCCGAGCGAAGTAGCTGAACTCCCTCTGATGGAGGTAGTTGTCGGGGCCGTAAACATAAGGCGGCCTGAGAATGGTGACAGGGAACCCACGGTCGTTGAGGGCGTCCATAAGCAGGTCTTCGCAAAGGATTTTGTCCCGCGCATACTGACTGGCGTCCGGGCCTCGGAACAACGACGACTCCTCATCTATTGGCGCTGTGTCGCTGGGAGCATAGACAGAAGTGGTGGAGCAGAATACGAACCGCCCGACGCTGGCCTCCAGCACGTCCACGACCGGAGCGAGGCTCTCAGGCGTGTAACCTGAGATGTCGAATGCCACGTCGTAGGATGTGCCTTCCAGAGCGGCCTTTACCTGGTCGGGATTTGTGCGGTCGGCGGTGAGAGTTTCCACGCCGTCAGGAAATTCCACCGGAGTCTGACCTCGGTTGAGAACCGTGACGCCGTGGCCCTGCTCGTTCAGCAACCTGACGAGGTGCAGTCCGATGAATCGGCTTCCGCCCAGTACCAGCGCTTCCATGAATCGTGCCTCCGAGGGAATTATCAGTTGAGTGAGACCGTATAGTATCGCTCCATGTCGAGCGCTGTCGAGTGATAGAGGTCATGCTACACTCTGCCTACTCAATCCGAGCGCGATGACAGTCAGGGAGAGACACCATGTATGACCTGCTCATAAGGGATGGACGCATTTACGATGGCACTGGAAGCCCCGCGTACTCCGCCGACATCGGAGTGGCCGACGGTGAAATAGTCGCCATCGGCAGGCTGGAGGGCGAGTCCGCCAAGACCGTGAACGCTTCGGGTCTCGCGGTCAGTCCTGGGTTCATCGACCTCCACACGCACAGCGATATGTCATTCCTGCTGGACTCCACAGCCCAGAGCAAGGTGCGTCAGGGCGTCACGCTGGAACTGGCAGGCAACTGCGGCTCCAGCTTTTGCGCTCCGCTCCAAGGTGCCGCTCAGGAGATGCTTCAGGGGCGGGTGTCTCAGTATACTGACAACTTCGAGATAACGTGGAACGACTTCGGCGGATATCTGGACGCGCTGGAAAAAGCAGGCTCCACGGTTAACATGGCTCTGCAAGTGGGCCACGGGACCGTGAGGTCGTGCGTGATCGGCCTTGACGACCGCGCTCCCAACGGCGCGGAACTGGACAGAATGGTAGGACTGGTCGCAGATTGTCTGGACGCCGGAGCGCTGGGCCTTTCTACTGGTCTGTTTTACGCTCCGGGCAACTATGCCCGACTGGATGAGGTTTTCGCCCTGGCCCAGGTGGCGTCAGACCGAGACAAACTCTACTCCACCCACATGCGCGACGAAGGCAGTCACAGCGTCGGCTTGTTCGTCGCCTTGAACGAGACGATAGAGATAGGCCGACGCACCGGGGTGCGTCTGGAGGTGTCCCACGTAAAGTGCATGGGGCCAACGGTATGGGGCAGGTCTTACGATGTTCTGGAGCTTTTCGGCCGCACGCTGGCAGAGGGCATCGACATCGCCGGAGACCAGTACCCCTACACAGCCGGCTCAACCAGTCTCGCTGGCGCCCTGTTCCCTCGCTGGTCGCTGGCCGGCGGGCGTGCTTCGACGGTAGAGATCATGGAAGACTCTGACCTACGACAGCGTCTGTTGGACGACATCGAAGACACATACAAACACAACCGCAACCCCGAAGGCGTGGTCATCGCCCGCTTCACGCCTGACGAGCATTATGAAGGCATGAATATGCTCCAGATCGCCGACGAGATGCGGTGCGACGCCACAGAGGCCGCATTGAGGCTGTACGAGATGGGCGAAGCGCAGGTCATCATCCACATGATGGAGGAGGATGACGTCGAGGTCATAGCCGCCAGCCCTCTGATTTCTGTAGGGTCGGACGGAAGCTCCATATCCACTGAGGGTATCCTGTCCGTGGGCCGCCCCCACCCTCGTAGTTACGGGACGAATCCTCGATTCCTGGCCCGGTATGTTAGAGAGAAGGGCATCGTCTCTCTGGAGGAAGGAATCCGCAAGATGACGATGCTCCCGGCCTCCCGTCTCGGCCTGACCCGTCGAGGCCGCATAGCTCCTGGCATGGCCGCAGACCTGGTGGTATTCGACCCCGACACCGTTGCCGACACCGCGACTTTCGAGTCGCCCCACAGCTACCCAGTCGGCATCCCCCACGTCGCCGTAAATGGAGTCTTGGCCGTGGAGAACGGTGATTTCACCGGCGCAACTCCCGGCACGGTAGTCCGGGATTTTAACGACTGAGTGACGAATTATGATGCTCATCCCTCCTTACACAATTGACATTAGGTACAACATGCCGAAGAGAGTGTAGGAAAACACTAAGTGCAAGGAAGTTGTTAGGAGACGCGAACCATGACCACCACGGGGGCGCCGAATCACCTAGCGGAGCCAGAACAAATTGATGATCTAATCAATCATGACGAGAAAATCGCCGAGGAAGTGCGAGACTGATTCGGCCCATTCCTGGAGGATGTCGTCAATCCGGGCGCTCTGGAAAGGGACAGGGCCCATGAACCACCTTTCCGCCGGAAATGATGCGAGAGGCGGCGGAGATCGGTCTGGTGGGGTTCACTGCACCAGAAGAGGTCGGCGGCGGAGGGAATAGCTGGTTCACGTGGGATCATGTCCTCGAATAAATCGGGTACATTGGCAACGATTCGGGACTGCCAATACTGCTGTCCTACCGCGAGTCCGCCGCCAATTTGGTCTACCGGTTCCGGTCGCCAGGACCTGATCGAACGTTATGTGCTCCCTGCTGTGAGCGGCGAGTCCTTTATCGGCTGGGTATACAGCGAGAAAGCAGACCCTTTCAGCTTCAATACTACCGTTCACAAGGTCAGCGGAGGGTATGAGATAAACGGCGAAAAACTTGCTGTGACTGGCGCCCTGGGTGACGGCGCATTCAACGTGTACGGGGTTAATGAGGAAAAGAACGACTTGATCGCCGTGATCGTGGAGAGAGATGATTCCGGCCTTGAGATAATGCCCATCCAGACCATGGGATTACGCTCTATGGGGGTAGGGCGAATTAGCCTGGGACATAAAATTCCGATGTCATACTGAAAGGCGTAACACATCTAGTCGTCAGATTCTTCGTCAGCAGCCCCAATACGGCGACGCTGACGGCTGAAGGCTGATTCCTGAAAGCTTGCCCCCAGAGATTTGACAACCCGGCGAGGGCGTTGCTACGATGCCTGTGCCTGAAACCACCTTCGCTTCGAGGCGTGTTGCCGATGCTTTCGGGGCAACCTCCCTGAACAATTTTCAAGGGTTTTGCTATGTCGCAAGACCCACGGATGCTCGGCCTTCAGACCGACACCCACGAAGCGTTGGACAGACGGGGGAAATACAAAATACTTGAGGAGGGCTGTGGCGTTGTCCTACGTAACATGTTTGCGCTGCCGTGGGTGCGGACGGGAATATCCCGTCGAACCCCTGAACGCGTGCGACTTCTGCTTCGGGCCGTTGGAGGTCGAGTACGACTACGACTCCATCACTCGTGCAGTTAGCCGTGAACGCATCGTAGAAGGCCCGCCCACTATGTGGCGGTATCAAGACTTTCTACCCGTGGACGCAGACATGGCCTTGGATATGGGAACGGGGTTCACTCCCCTCATACGCGCCGAAAATCTCGGTCGGAAGCTGGGGTTGGAGAACCTCTACATCAAGAACGACAGCGTCAACCCCACGTTCTCCTTCAAGGACAGGGTCGTCTCGGTAGCCTCCGCGAAAGCCCTGGAGTTCGAGTTCGACACCCTGGCCTGCGCGTCCACCGGCAACCTGATGGGTTCTGTGGCGGCTCACGGGGCCAAAGCCAGCATGAACACGTTGGTGCTGTACCCCGCCAACCTGGAAAAGGGCAAAATCCTGGGCGCGGCCATATACGGCGCGACGCTGGTGGCCGTTGACGGGACCTACGACCAGGTCAACCGCCTATGCAGTGAGCTGGCTGACAACCATCGCTGGGCGTTCGTGAACGTCAACATGCGACCGTTCTACGCCGAGGGCAGCAAGACCCTGGGCTACGAAGTCGCCGAGCAATTGGGCTGGCTCGCTCCCGATCACTGCGTCGTGCCTGGAGCATCCGGCGCGCTGTTCACCAAGATACACAAGGGCCTGAAAGATTTGGTACAGACCGGACTGATCGATTCTGCCGACACCAAGATGCACATTGCCCAGGCCGAGGGCTGTTCACCTATCGCTCAAGCATTCAACGACGGCAGCAAAGAGGTTCGGCCTGTGATACCCGACACCCTCGCCAAGTCGCTGGCCATCGGCAACCCCGCCGACGGGCCTTACGCGCTTCGCACCATTGCAGAGTCGGACGGTTCTGCAGTGATAGCGATGGAGGACGAGATCGTTGAGGGCATCCAGTTGTTGGCGCAGACTGAGGGCATCTTCACAGAGACCGCCGGAGGAGTGGTTATCTCGGGTCTCCGAAGACTGGTCAACCAGGGCGTCATCAAACCCGACGAGGTTACAGTAGCCTACATCACGGGCAACGGCCTTAAAACTCAGGAAGTTGTGGAGAGCGTGGTCAATCCCGTCCACATCTCTCCAAGTTACGACGCGTTCGAAGAGGCTATGGCGGGGCGGTAATTCCGCATCCGCGTAATATTAGGACGGCGTGCCATGGTGAAAAGACGAGTCAAATTCACGTTCCCGACGGAACTCATTACTGAGTCGGTGATTTACGAATTAGGCCATCGGTACAAGGTGGTAACCAATATCCGACGCGCCGACGTTCGCGAAGACATCGGCTGGGTAGTGCTGGAGTTGGAAGGCGCTGAGAGCGAGATCGCCGACGGCCTGGGGTGGGTTGCTGAAACCGGCGTCAGGGTTGATCCGGTCAGCGGTGACGTGATCCAGGGATAATCTCTACAACGAGATTTAGCATCTAAATTTAGTGTCTAATCGGATATAGTCATCAAAACCGCCATTCTGAGAAGCCAATCGAAGAATCTCGTGGCGGCTACACCAGAGTTGAAAATTAACGTCTCCACAGAACGCAAAAAAATATAGAGAGGACTATCTGAAATGAGCATAATGGTGAGGATTCCGACTCCTCTCCGCCGTGTGACCAACGGCCAGGACAAGGTGCAGGTTAACGGCGACTCGGTAGGCGCGATCATCGGCGATCTGGACAGCCAGTTCCCTGGACTCAAGGAGCGCCTGTGCGACGAGCAGGGCGAACTCCGAAACTTCGTCAACATCTACGTCAACGGCGAAGACGTCCGGTTCCTGGACGGCATCAACTCTGCCACCGCAGAGGGGGATGAGATCAGCATCGTCCCAGCCGTGGCCGGAGGCTAGGCGCTAGACTCCTGGCCTCCCCTGGGACTTCAACCACTTCTGTCTCTGAACATGCCTCACCAGCTCGTCGGGTGGGGTGAAATTGTCGTGGAATTCCGCACGGTATTGCTTGAACCTGCCCTCTAATATCGCTTGGCGCATCTCCTCCATCAACCGGAGTATGAACCTCAAGTTGTGGATGGTCGCCAGACGAAACCCCAACAACTCCTTGGCCCTGAACAGGTGATGGACGTACGCCGCGGAATATGTCTGGCAGGTATAGCAGTCACACCCCTCTTCCAGCGGTTCGTCCCGCCTTTTGTGGGATGCCGCGACGATGTTGATTCTGCCCTGCTTCGAGAACAACGCTCCGTTTCGGGCGATGCGGGTTGGCAGCACGCAGTCAAACATATCAATGCCCCGCGCAACGCTCTCCACGAGATCCTCTGGAGAACCGACGCCCATTAGGTATCGAGGAGCGTCAGAAGGCAAAAGCTCTGTGGTCACGCCCGTCATAGCGTACATCCGCTCTTTGCCCTCGCCCACGCTCAGGCCTCCCACAGCGTAGCCGGGGAATCCCAGAGACATGATGAACTCGGCAGACCTCTGTCTCAGGTCTTCATACAGACCACCCTGCACGATACCGAACAGATGCTGGCCCTCCCTAGTATGGGCCTCTTTGCACCGGACAGCCCACCGGTTTGTGCGCTCGACCGCCTCCACCACCACATCTCGCTCAGCGTCGGCTGAGACGCACATATCCAGAGGCATGATGATGTCCGCGCCAAGCCTCTCTTGGTATTGGATAGTGGCCTCAGGTGTGAACTTGTGCATTGAGCCGTCCAGGTGCGACTTGAACAGGATGCCATCTTCGTCGATCCTGCGAAGATGCTCCAGGCTGAACCCCTGAAATCCGCCGCTGTCGGTCAGGATGGGGCCGTCCCACACCATGAATCCGTGCAGGCCGCCGAACTCCTCGACCAGATCGACGCCGGGCCGCAGGTACAGATGGTATGTGTTCCCCAGCAGGATGTTGGTCCCGACGGCGTCAATGTCGGTGGAATCAAGGGTTTTGACCGAACCCTGGGTCGCCACGGGCATGAAGGCAGGCGTGGGCACGTCGCCGTGGGCGGTGTGGAGTGTTCCGACGCGAGCGCCGCCGTCGTTGGCTTCGAGGGTGAACGTTTTATGATGGTCGATAATCGGCCTGATCTCCAAAAGGCAGGTCTCGCGTCCTGGCCTATGTGATAAAAGCCAGACTACCGAGCCTGAGCAAACAACTGTGTTTCAGGATGATACCCTGACCATCCGTACCATTCAGAAATGAATGACGGCACGAATTTTAACACGTTCCCTTTGAGAGGACCGGAGACGGCGTTGCCCTGAGCATCCCATGTTGATTCGGTCTGCTTGTCTCGGATGGCGAAATTTTCACCATCGACGGCGTAAAACTCCATTGGTTAACATGAACCACCGGGCCTCTTCATCTCGAACGCTGGCTGCTATTTTGAGATTTTAGCGCGGCTACGCACGATTTAGTTGACGGGAAAATACCTCGTTGGTAAACTCGCCTCATTCTTGATGGAGGCGTCCAACATGACCAACGGAGTATCGTTTCAGGACCTCAACCCCATAAGCTTTCTTGACAGAAGCGTTGGGGTCTATCCCAACAAACCTGCCGTCATCTATAACGACAGAACATATACCTACGCAGAGTTCGCAGAGCGCACCAACAAACTGGCTGGCGCGCTCAGGCAGGCTGGCGTAAAGAAGGGCGAACGGGTCGCCTTTATGGTCCCCAACATCCCACAGATGCTGGAGGGGCACTACGGCCCTCTGGCTCTTGGAGCCGTGCTGGTGGCCATCAACATCCGCCTGTCGTCTCGGGAAATCGGTTACATACTGAACCACTCCGGCGCCAAGGTGCTGGTGTTCGACACCGAGTTCGCCGACACTGTGCGCGGATTCATGGGCGACGTTCCTAACGTCGAGACCTTCGTTCAAGTAGCAGACGTCGCGCCTGTGGTCGATGACATCCCTGGCCCTGAATACGAAGATTTCCTTGACTCCGCTCCCGAAGGCACGCACCGCGAGGAGTTGGACTCCGAGCTAGACCCCATCGCCATAAACTACACCTCCGGCACCACCGGACTTCCCAAGGGGGTTCAGTACCACGCTCGCGGGGCGTACCTCAACGCCCTGGGCGAGATGGTGGAGTCTGGAGTCACGTGGCGCAGCATCTACCTGTGGACACTACCCATGTTCCATTGCAACGGCTGGTGCCACACGTGGGGAATCACCGCGATGGGCGGCACGCACCTGTGCCTGCGCCGCGTTGACGCCGCCGAGATTTACAGACTGATCCGAGAGAAAGGCGTCACGAATATGTGCGGCGCGCCCACCGTTCTGACCATGATGTACTCGGCGCCCGAAGCCGCTGAAGCGGATCTGACTGGCCTCTCGATCATGACCGCAGGCGCTCCTCCTGCTCCCCAGGTCATCCGCACTATCGAAGGCATGGGCGCCGTCATTCACCACGCCTATGGACTCACGGAAACCTACGGGCCGCACACAATATGCGCCATGCAACCCGGCTGGGACGAACTTCCCATTGAGGAGAGAGCAAACCTCAAGTCGCGCCAAGGTGTGCCATTCATCCTCGCAGGTCCGTATTTGAGAGTCGTTGACGAGGACATGAACGACGTTCCCCAGGACAGCAAGAGTATGGGCGAGGTGGTCATGCGAGGCAACAATGTCATGACCGGTTACTTCGGTGACAAGGACGCCACCGACACCGCCTTCAAGGGCGGGTGGTTCCACTCCGGCGATCTGGCCGTGTGGCATCCAGACGGGTACATCGAGCTTCAGGACCGCGCCAAAGACATCATAATCTCCGGCGGAGAGAACATCTCCAGTCAGGAGGTCGAGAAAGTCATCATGGAGCATCCCGGAGTTCTAGAGGTCTGCGTCGTTGGCGTTCCTGACGACCGATGGGGCGAGGTTCCCAAAGCGTTCATTTCGGCCCGCGAGGGCGCCAATATAGACTCTCAGGAGATCATCGCATTCACCCAGGAGCGCATAGCCCGATTCAAGGCTCCCAAACACGTAGAGTTCGGAGACCTGCCCAAAACCGCCACCGGTAAAATCCAAAAATTCATCCTCCGAGATCGCGAGTGGGAGGGCCGAGAACGGCGTATCCAGGGCTCGAAGGTTTAAGCGCGATAACCGAACCTTAACGAA
>Ga0208113_1000623_pt1 | contig 17548 bp, 20 predicted proteins | sample Knorr_S7_td_NADW_FD_185598 | JGI IMG/M metagenome (GOLD analysis project Ga0208113, IMG submission 185598) | Marine microbial communities from Southern Atlantic Ocean transect - Knorr_S7_td_NADW_ad_2505m_LV_A (SPAdes) (version 2) | ecosystem: Environmental > Aquatic > Marine > Oceanic | place...
TTCACTCTCGTCATACAGGCTGAGGGCGATATCCGCACCCACACGCGTTTCGCTCAGGCCAGTGACCTGGAGGGCATAACGAAAAGCGGCCTTTCGGATTCTGACCTGATCACCGATGCGAACGGACTTGGCCGGTTTAGTGCGTTTGTCGTTCAACAAAACGCGACCCGAACGAACAGCGTCTGCCGCCATCTGCCGTGTCTTAAAAAAACGGGCAGACCACAGCCACCGGTCGAGTCGAACTCCATCCCTGTTGTCCATGCGTTAGAGCCTCGTCGACAGAGCTTGAGCGAGGTGCTTAAAACCAGGCGCAGAGTGCGGCAGTGCTAGAATGCATCGTGATGTCTCTGCCCGTAAAACCATGATCCGATCGACGTTAGTACTGCTATCTTTGCTCAGTGTGATCATATCAGCACCCAAGAGCCAGGCGCTCGATAATTTCGAAATCGAAGCAGGTGGTTTCTGATCGTTGCTCGAAACTGTAGACCTACTGGACCCACGCATCGAAACGAGTGCGCTCAGTGCTTATGGCGCCCTGTGGTGGAATCGAACGTGGGGCCTGCGCGGCGCATTGAATCGCTTCCCAGAGGATCAGGTAGATCAGGCGCCGAATGATCAACTCCAAGTGGATATTCAGCGCCGGCTCCAGTCGCCCGTGAGTGATTCATATCTGTCGGTAGGACTGGGTTGGGAGCAAAACCATTTCGGTTCACAGGGCAGCCTGTCGGGATTGCGCCTGTCAGCTGGTGGTAGGGTACATCTACCCGGTGTCGTATCAGTGTACGTCAATACCGGTTGGTCTCCGAATCTGAAGCATCTGGGTACGCGCCAGGATGTGTCAACGATCTCAGTTGAAACCGGTCTTGTGATAGAGCCAATGCCATTTATATCGTTACGTGCAGCCTACCGGTATCACCTGACAGACTACACTGAGGCAGTGACAGGCCATGACCGACGAGAAGTGACCGACGGGTTTCGTTTTGGGAGTGGGATTCACTGGTGATTTCCACGCAAACGATTACCCGTCAGTTGGCGCAACACCAACCTGAACTGTCCGATACGGGCGATAGCCACGCGGCTGTTGCATTGATACTGGATAGCGCGGCTTCCACCGACGATCCGGAAATTGTCTTCATCGAGCGTGCCCGAGTACCAGGTGATCCATGGTCAGGACACATCGCATTTCCTGGTGGACGATGTGAACCGGGCGATCAGCAGCCATTGGACACAGCTGTACGGGAAACTGAAGAAGAAATCGGCGTCGATCTATCCTCAGCCCGGCTTCTCGGCCGGCTCGACGATCTGACGGGCCGTCGGTCACATCACCTGGTGGTGTCCTGTTTCGTCTTTATCACGAACAGTGTTGGGCCGTTCTGTCAGAACCACGAAGTTGCTGATGTATTCACCCTGCCGATATCTCGACTGCTAGAGACAAAACGCCAGACCGAGGTGCAATACGAAGCTTGGCAGGGGCAGGTGTTCCCCGCAATTCGTTTGACTAACCATGAGGAGCCGATCATCTGGGGTCTGACCTACCGTTTTTTGGAGAACTTTTTTGCCTTGCTTGGCCATCAGTTGCCGCCGTCTTAAGCTGATCAGAACGATATTTAAGTATTGATAGAGCTCCAAAGAATCGGCTACTGCCGGACGCTGGGCTGTTAACATCGGTTTTTATGAACGCGTTACCAAGTAAGATAAACCCATGAACAGAGCAAACCGACGAGCAGCGGACCAGATGCGGCCAGTTTGTTTCGACCGCGGCTTCACCCGACATGCAGAGGGCTCTGTACTGATTGCATTTGGTGATACACGGGTGTTGTGTACTGCCAGCGTGGACAGCACCGTACCCCCGTTTTTGCGCGGCCGCGGCCGTGGCTGGGTGACAGCAGAATATGGCATGCTGCCCCGCTCGACTCACACTCGCACGCTGCGCGAAGCGACTCGTGGTCGACAGAGCGGCCGGACCCTTGAAATACAACGCCTGATCGGTCGAGCTCTGCGCCAGGCAGTGGACCTCGATGCGCTGGGTGAACGAACCATTACCGTCGACTGCGACGTGTTGCAGGCTGACGGGGGCACACGCACCGCGTCGATTACGGGCGGCTGGGTGGCACTGGTCGATGCCCTCGACGGGCTGGTAGGAGCTGGTGCCCTGCCAGAGACGCCGCTCGTTGCCCAAGTGGCCGCAGTGTCTACCGGTATCGTTGATGGGCAGGTGTTTCTGGACCTCGATTACAGCGAGGACAGTCGAGCAGACACTGATATGAATTTTGTTATGGATAACGAAGGTCGCTTTATTGAGATCCAGGGTACCGCCGAGGCAGCTCCCTTTACGGAAGACGAACTCCGGCAACTGACTGTAGTTGCGGCTAAAGGCATCAGCCAACTTACCGACCTGCAAAACGCAGCACGACGATCAGAGTAGATGTGAACAAGCAGATCGTGCTGGCATCGAACAATCGAGGCAAGCTCCAAGAGCTTCGTGCCTTATTGAACGGAACGGCAATCGATTGTATTCCCCAAAGTGATCATAGTGTGCCCGAGGTGGCGGAGACCGGGCTCTCGTTTGTTGAAAATGCGATCATTAAGGCGCGCCATGCCAGCCGCTTCACTCACTTGCCGGCGATCGCCGATGATTCCGGAATTGAGGTGGACGGACTGAATGGTGCGCCGGGTATTCGTTCTGCCCGCTATGCCGGTGACAGCGCCTCTGAAGCTGACAACATTGCTAAACTGTTGCTCGGACTTTCCATTGCCGAGACCGACAGCCGGCAGGCCCGCTTTCGTTGTGAGATTGTGTTTGTGCGTCATGAATTGGATGCCTCGCCCGTGATCTGCAGCGGAACTTGGGCAGGTCGGATCGCTGAGACGCCGCGTGGTGAAAATGGCTTCGGCTATGACCCGATATTTCTGGTGGGTAATGGGCAGAAATCAGCAGCGGAGCTTTCTGCAGAAGAAAAAAATCGTATCAGCCATCGAGGCCAAGCTCTGGCCCAGCTGGTAGAGCGGCTGAAGGAGTTGGGTATAGGTATTTAAAATATGTGCTTTGCAATTCGCTAGAAAGAAAATATGAAGACACTGGTAGTGGTTCGCCACGGTCAGAGTACCTGGAACCTGGAAAATCGCTTCACCGGATGGACTGATGTCGATCTCTCCGAACGCGGTATCGAAGAAGCCAGAACAGCCGGTAGTACTTTGCGTGATGCTGGTTTTCGCTTCGACATTGCCATGACGTCGTATCTGAAACGCTCCATCCGAACACTGTGGCTGATTCAGGAGATACTAGATCAGATGTATTTGCCCATCCGGACAGATTGGCGACTCAACGAACGCCACTATGGTGCGCTGCAGGGACTCAACAAGAAAGAAACCGCTGAACAACATGGCAACGAACAGGTGCTTGCCTGGAGACGGGGCTATTCGGTGCGCCCCCCGGCACTGGCCGCAGATGACGCCAGCCGCCCAGATGCAGATCCACGCTATGTCGGCATCAGCGGTCTACCCGATACGGAATCTCTGGCAGATACGCTGCTGCGGGTCACCGAATGGTGGGACGACACACTGGTCCCGTTGTTGAAGAGTGACAGCAGACTGCTGATCGTTGCGCATGGCAACAGTCTGCGCGCAATGGTGAAATTTCTTGATCAGATGAGCGAAGAAGAAATACTGGAATTCAACATACCGACCGGTATTCCCATGGTCTACGAGTTTGAAGATAACCTGAGTGTGATTCGTCGTTACTATCTTGCCGATGGTGACAAACTACAGGCAGCCGTCGACGAAGTGCGCAATCAAGCCTCAAAGACGGAGAGCTAAAGCAATGACTGACAACAGACGTGCCTAGGTCGAAAAATAGTCAGGCTCCTGGCCGCTTTTCCATTTGATGTTGCAACCCAGACTGGGAACCTGGTCAGTTGTCACGGGCTGGTCACTCAGGACTGCATCGACTGCGCTTCGTAGTGCACTGCCGTCGACGGGCACATCGTTATTGGGCCGGCTGGCATCAAACTGACCCCGGTAAACCAGTTCCCGTTGACTGTCATATAAAAAGAAATCTGGCGTACAGGCCGCACGATAAGCTTTTGCCGTCTCTTGGCTTTCGTCATACAGGTATGGGTGACTGAAGTTGTGTGCCAGAGCCTCAGCGGCCATTTTTTGCGGTCCGTCGCCAGGGTGGGTGCTGATATCGTTAGCTGAGATCGCGACGATGCCCAGTCCCCGATCGGCGTAGCTGCGCGCAAAATCACTGAAGCAGTCACGGATGTGGATTACGTAGGGGCAATGGTTGCAGACAAAGGCAACCAGCAGTGCCGGCATGACGGAGAAGTCGCTCAGGGAGACTACGTCGGGTCCGGCGTTGGGATTGGTGTTGGGTAGCTGGAAATCAGGTGCGGATGATCCCAGCTCTTCCATGATCGATGAAAAGGCCACAAGGGTTACCTCATAAAATCAGCTGATAAATCAAACACATTTTAGCATGCCTCCTCAATATGACGACGGGAGCAACGGTCTTGCCGGCGTGAAAATGGCTACAATATCCGACCTCAGGAATGGGAGCGAAAAAACCGGTGGCTAAAGGACACAAACTGACTCATCTCAATGAGCGCGGTGAAGCGAACATGGTCGACGTCGGTAGCAAAGAAATTACCGAGCGGCGCGCCGTTGCAGCTGGGGAAATTTCGATGCAGGCTTCAACCCTGGAACAGGTGGTCGACGGGACCAATGCCAAGGGTGATGTGCTGGCGGTAGCCCGGGTAGCAGGCATTATGGCGGCTAAACGGACGTCGGAACTGGTACCGTTGTGTCACCCGCTCAGTCTAACCCGGGTGGAAGTGTCCTTTGAGCCTGACCCGAAGACGAGCGCGATCATTTGTCGTGCTGTAGCTGAAACCCGGGGGCGCACAGGTGTCGAAATGGAGGCTTTGACTGCAGTCCAGGTGGGTTTGTTGACGATCTATGACATGTGCAAAGCAGTGGATCGTGAAATGACCATCGGTGCTGTGCGGTTGCTTGAAAAGTCCGGTGGCCGCTCAGGAAACTGGAAACGGGACGATGAACAAACAGACTGAAGTAATCGTGCAACCCAGTTGTGAGGATGAATACGATTCGGCGTTGCTGCCGGTGGATATTGCCCTGGCCCGAATCGCTGAAGCGATCAAGCCGATTGGTGATATCGAATGGGTGCCGGTTCGAGGGGCCCTGAGCCGGATCTTGGCTGAAGATGTGATCTCGCCAGTTGATGTCCCCAACCACACCAATTCTGCGATGGATGGGTACGCACTAGCCGCATCTGATCTTTCAGCCGCCGACCTTAAGGTGATCGGTACGGCCTGGGCAGGCAGTGCATACGCAGGAGCGGTGGGCTCCGGTGAATGCGTACGCATTATGACCGGTGCAGTGATTCCAGAAGGGTGTGACACTGTGGTGATGCAGGAACAGGTCGAGCGCGTTGACGATCGTATCCGATTGGCGGCGGGGCAGAAACCAGGCCAGCACGTGCGGCGGGTGGGTGAGGATCTCGCTGCCGGCGAGATCGCCCTGGTGCGCGGGCGCTGTATGCTGCCCTCGGACTTGGGAATGGTGGCATCGCTGGGAATCGGGGAACTGGCGGTATTGCGTAAACCCAGGATAGCCTTCTTCTCCAACGGTGACGAGCTGCGGTCAATCGGCGAACCTCTGGCATTGGGTGATGTTTATGATTCAAATCGTTACACCTTGCATGGGATGCTTACCCGCCTGGGCGTTGAATTTATCGACTTGGGTGTAATTCCGGATGACCGTGATCGCATACGCGAGACCTTTCTCCGGGCTGCAGCAATTGCCGATGTGGTGATCACTTCAGCAGGAGCTTCGGTGGGTGACGCCGACTATGTCAAAGAGGTGCTTGATGAAATCGGTGAGGTAAACTTTTGGAAACTAGCGATGAAGCCGGGTCGGCCACTCTCGTTCGGAAAAATCGATCATGCCCATTTCTTCGGCCTGCCCGGCAACCCGGTTTCAGTCATGGTTACCTTCTACCAGTTTGTGTTACCGGCACTGCGGCAGTTGATGGGTGAGGAGAATTGGGCGCCATTGCGACTTCCAGCGAGGACGCTTAACCGACTGAAGAAAAGGCCCGGTCGAACCGAGTATCAGCGTGGTTATCTAGTGCAGGATGAAAGCGGTGATCTCACGGTGCACAGTACCGGAGACCAGGGTTCAGGAATCCTGAGTTCGATGAGTCAGGCCAACTGCTTTATTGTGCTGGACATTGACAGCGACGGCGCGCAAGTCGGTGACATGGTCACAGTGGAACCGTTTGCCGGCTTGGTCTGATCATCAACGATCGGATATCCGGCGATGCGGGAGGATGTTGAACGCTGGGAAGCAAAATACCAGGCGGCTGACCAAGATCCGGAGCTCAGGACTGATTCCCTGTTAAGCCGTCATGCGGTACACCTGCTCGCTGCGGGGTCAGCACTCGATCTGGCCAGTGGATCCTGCCACAGCGCGGTGTTTCTGGCGCAACAGGGTTACGATGTCCTGGCGGTGGACTGTAGCGTCACCGGTCTTGCAATCGGCCAGCGACTGGCGCAGCGTGAGCAAACAACAATTAAAACACTGACAGCAGATCTCGATAAGTTTGCGCTGGATAAGGAAGTCTATGATCTGGTGGCTTGTTTTCGATACTTAAACCGAGCGCTTTTCCCCCGGATGAAAAGCGCACTCAAGCCCGGCGGCCTGTTGTTCTTCAAAACGTTTAACGTGCATCACTTGGCGTCATTCCCGAAATTCAATCCGACATACGTACTCCAACCCGGAGAGCTGTATCAATCATTCAACGATATGGTGATGATTGATCTGAACGACGGTGAGGATCCGGAGATTAGTCAATCCTGGATAGTTGCCCGGCGTTGACAATAGTTATCGGCAGATTAAGAGATCGTTTCGATCCGGTCAAGAACCGGGTGTATTGCGATGGACCCAGCGTTCACCGTTCTGATCTTCGAGTGTTTCTTTCTTCCAAAAGGGGGCCGTGGATTTCAGCGCCTCCATGATCTCCCGACAGGCGTCAAAAGATGCTTTGCGATGCGCTGACCACACTGCAACCAGAACGATGTCTTCTCCTGGGCTGACTGAACCAACGCGGTGAACGACCAGGGCTTCCATTAGGTCGTTGGCTTTGCACGAAGCGCTGACCAGTGATTCAAGCTGCTTCTCGGTCATTCCAGGGTAATGTTCAAGATACATCGAACACACCCGGTCGCCATCGTTGTAATCACGCATGGTCCCAACGAACACCGCACAAGCACCATACTGGCCGGCTAACAGCATACGATCACGAAATGCTGTGACCTCGGCCCACGGGTCAAAACACTGATCGCGCAGTTCGATGTGCATGGAATTTCCTTTTAGCCGCCGGTCACAGGCGGAAAGAAAGCCACCTCATCACCGTCTGTCACAGTGTGATCCAGGCTCGCGTAATTATGGTTGATCGCAACGAGCACTTCCTCATCGAGCGGCTGCCGGCTGATCGCCTGCCAGACATCACGGACATCATTGACAGAATCAGCGGGAATTTCGGTCCGCGCAACACCAATGCGTTCGCGCAGGCTGGCAAAAAACCGAACATTGATCGTCATACTAAGGTGATAACCTCTGCATACGGTGTTCAGAGAAGGCAAACTATAATAGGCTGTCAACGACAAGGCCACAACAGGTATCGGGAGCAATGACGGCGATCCAACGTGAATTCATACCGGTGAACATTGCCGTATTGACGGTCTCGGATTCAAGGACTGAAGCCGACGATAAGTCCGGCAAGCTTTTGGTGTCGCGCCTCAATGACGCGGGTCACCAGTTGTTCGAGAAGACCATTGTCAAAGACAACATCTTTGCGGTGCGGGCAGTGGTCTCAAACTGGATTGCCGAACCTGACGCTCAGGTTGTTGTCACCACAGGGGGTACTGGTGTGACCGGATTTGACGGCACCCCGGAAGCCGTGTGTCCACTGCTCGAAAAAACGCTGGACGGATTTGGTGAAGTCTTTCGCATGATCTCCTACGAGGAGATCGGCACATCAACGTTGCAATCACGGGCCGTCGCAGGGGTCGCCAATGGCACCTATGTTTTCTGTCTGCCCGGGTCTTCCGGCGCCTGTGCTACGGCGTGGGACAAGCTTTTGGTACACCAGCTGGATTACCGAACCCGACCGTGTAATCTGGTCGAACTGATGCCCAGATTGCTGGAACACCGACAGGCTTGACCGATTCCCCGTTTGCTTAATGTACCGTCACGCTTGAAATTGGTTCAGGTGGTAGTTCTGGTTCTAGCGGTTCTATACCCATCTGTTCACAAGCATAGTTGACCCCGGCTAGACTTTCCGAAGAGCAGTGGAAGACAGCGAGGATCAACCGATGAATGAAAACGCGTTGTGTCCTGGACTCGGCGATTACCTCATAGCCCAAGCCAGAAACAACCACTGGAGCAATCATCGCCTGCATTCGGCATGTTTGCGACTGCCTGCCTCGGAGTACTACGCGAACCGCCCGAGCTTTTTCGGCTCCATACACATCCACCTGGATCACATCGTCTTCGTAGATTGGCTCTACTTAGAGCGCTTAACTGGAGAGCAGTACCTGCCCGCCGACGTTGGGGACGAATTGCACAACGAACTCGCGCCACTAGTGGAAGATCAGGTGACAGCCGATAGAGCGCTGATCGAGTACTGCGACGCCGCGACGCCCGAAACCCTTGCCTCAGAGGTGTCGTTCAAGCTTTTGGACGGTACACAGTACACGGAGGCTGTCTGGAGCGTGCTTGCGCATCTGTTCACGCACCAGATTCATCATCGTGGTCAGGTGCACGATATGCTCTCGGCAACATCAGTGGCGCCGCCGCAGCTTGACGAGTTTTTCCTCAGCTCCGATTTGCCGCTTCGTGAGGCCGAGTTAAAGGCACTGAACCTACCCATTGAGTAACGTGACCAGTGATACTGGCAACTTCTATGACATTGAATCCACTCTCAAATAATCGTGATGTAGCCTCATGCCGTAAATCGTGGAACCGCAGACCATCAATACCGCAGTCATCGTTCAGTTTTGTAAAACGATTCCATTCTGTCCATCTATTCACACAAAAAATTGGTCTATCAGCCAGCTGGACTACCTTCCCTGGCGCTCTCAGTTGCTCTGTAAGCGCATTTAACGCTCTTTTGGACAAATGAAAAGATGGTGCGAGGTGTATCCGTCTTAGTCTGAGGAATAAGGAGCGTCTGATCTTTGAAATTAATATCGTGCTTCCTGATGTTATAGATTTCCCCCTGCCGCATAGCCGTTTCTATAGCTACAATAAATTGACGTTTTAAACATGGTGGAGCGTGACGTAAAAAAACCGCTTTGCAAAGTCACGGCTGGTAAAGGTCTTGGTTACTGGCGCATAACCCTTGCGTCTGACATTAGCCTGATAACGGCCCTCGCGTACTCTGATATAACCCATGATTCAGTCTCCATGTACGTACAATATTCAGCTATGGCGTCATTGATGGGCAAAAAAGACTTGGAAAAACGCCTGTGCTACGGCGTGGGACAAGCTTTTGGTACACCAGCCGGATTACCGAACCCGACTGTGTAATCCGGCATCGGCTATCTGCACCATCTCTGGAGTATGCTTGTTGACTGAACACATATCGACATCAGGTGCCATCCGCTCCATGTTGATGACCAGTTGAAATTTCAATCAGGGTGCAATACGACCGTACAGTGATCTACGAGGTATTGTCACGTCGCCAACAGACGGTTTGTATGGCGAACTGACATCCTCAGGTGGCGCTGTGATCTCCGAAGTGGAAGTGGGGGTGTTCCGGCGACAGCGGTGGTTTGCCCAGTAGATAATCTGCTGCACGCTCGGCGATCATCTGGGTAGGCGCGTTTAGATTCCCGCTGACTATGCTCGGCATCACCGAAGCATCCACCACGCGCAGACCGTCTATACCGTGCACCCGCAACTCGGAATCGACAACTGCCTGATCATCACTACCCATCTTGCAGGTGCCACAGGGATGGTAGTCGGTGTCGGCGGTAGCACGCACGTAGTCCGCAAGCTCCCGATCTGAGGTGACCTCCGGTGCCGGGGTTATTCGTTTGCCCCGAAATCCATCGAACGCCGGTTGTGTCAGGATGTCCTGCATCACCTTCAAGGCTTCGATCAGTTCCTTGAGATCCTGTGGATGACTGAGATAATTGAAATGTGCTGCAGGCCTGTCACGTGGGTCAGCGGAATGGAGTTTTACTTGCCCACGGCTGAGTGGTCGCAACTGGTCGCAATTGAGCTGATATCCGGGGTATAACAGGAGTTTACGGTCGGCCCACTCACTGTATACGGGTGTGAAGTGGTATTGGAGGTTCGGATGTGCGGCATCAGTATTGCCGTAGACCATGCCGCCCATTTCCCAGATATTGGAGGCACCAATACCTGAGCGTGTCAGCAGCCACTGTACACCGACCCGCAGCTTTGACAGCGGCTGAGTTAAATGATGCAGGGTGACCGGTTGGGTGCACTCGAAACCTGTAATGATGGTCAGGTGATCCTGCAGGTTTTGTCCCACGCCAGGCAAATCTAACTCGGAGCGAATATTCATGGACTTCAGATAGTCAGTAGGCCCGATACCGGACAACATCAATAGTTGCGGTGTTTTGATCGCCCCACAGCAGACAATCACTGCTTTGGCGGCCCGCAGCTCACGAGTGTTACCGCGTGAAACGTATTCCACGCCGACAGCTCGTTTGTTCTCGATAAGAATGCGATTGACCAGTGTACCTGTCTCGAGACTCAAATTTGGCCGCGTCAGTGCAGGCTTGAGATGGGCAACCGCGGCACTGCTGCGGCGCCCGTTTTTGGTGGTACTGTCTAGCCGGGCGATCCCTTCTGGCTTGTAGCCGTTCAGGTCCTCGGAAGTACCCTGGCCAGACTGTTGGCCAGCTTCCCATAACGCATCAAACAGCGGGTTCTCGAGATGACCCCGGGTCACTCCAAGGGGGCCATGGCCGCCGCGCCATTCGTTTTCTCCACGATCTGAAGATTCACAGCGCTTGAAGTAGGGAAGACACTGCGCATAGCGCCAGGCTTTCAGACCAGGGGTTTGTGCCCAGCGGTCGTAGTCCAGCGGATGGCCGCGCATGTATACCATCGAATTGATCGACGACGATCCGCCAATGACCTTTCCTCTTGGCAGCTGAATCTTTCGCCCGTCACACTCTGGCTCTGATTCGCTGTTGTAGTTCCAGTTGATACTCGGATCTTTATAAACGTTATAGACCCCGGCGGGTATGTGAATCATCAGTTTATGATCCATCGGCCCGGCTTCAAGCACGTGAACATCCAATGCCGGGTCTTCTGAAAGGCGGTTGGCGAGTACGCAACCTGCAGAGCCCGCACCCAGAATGATGTAATCAAACAGCTTGTCTTCTGCCAATCTGATCTGCTCCTGGGCGGGTTTAGCGCAAGGGTTGAAGCTTATCGCAGAAATGAATCGAGTTTTTCAGCGATGAGTTGCGGGGCCTCCACCAGAACACTGTGTCGCAGACCGGGCAGGATCTCGAGCTGTGAGGCGGGAATTTTTTCATGCATCAAACGGGCCATGCGAACATTTGAACCGGGGTCATATTCACCGGTCATAACTAGAGTTTCACATTGAATCTGAGACAGGTGTTCTGCAAGGTCACTGAGCACAAATACCCGGTAGGCCTGAAAATAACCTTCCGGTGAAGTGGCACGTAACTCAGCAATTCGTTTTTGAACTCGTTCGGGATGATTCTGCCGAAATTCAGGGGAGAACCAGCGTTCCAGTGCCAACTCGATGTTGGTGTCTAAATCCCCTTTTTCCAGGTTGCAAATCCTTTCCTGTACGTGTTGTCGCTCGGCATCCGTACGCCCGGCAACTGCACTGAGAATTGCGAGTTGTCCAACACGCTCAGGATAGCTAAGCGCAAACTGCTGAACGATTAAACCACCCAATGAAAAACCGACCAGATGCGCGTGCGGCAGGCTTTCGTCGATAAAGATCGCTTCAAGGTCGTGTACGAAATCCTCAAGAGACCAGTCACCAGCCGGCACATCACTTTGACCGTGGCCCCTGAGATCGTACCGGAGCACACTGAAACGATTCTCCAGAACACCCGCGATCGGGTCCCAGATATTGAGCGTGCCGCCCAGACCGTGTATCAGGATCACGGTAGGGTGCTGTGCTGGATCCTGCCCGGAACAAAAAACATGCGTATACATGGCGCCAGAACTCAAAGCCCTCAGTTGTATTCAATGATCTTAGGCTGCAATACCGAATTGTTAACCCTGTGCCACGCCCCAGATCTCGACCATCGAGTCTGCGGTCTGCATGTGGGGTACCGGCACCAGCGTGACCGGGGGTAGAACACCGCCACAGCAATCACGCAGCAGCTGTAACAAATGCGGAGTGTTGTCTTCCTCATCTGAAGCGGTGTAGTAACAGACTATCAGTTTGAGGTCTGCCGGACTGCGGCCGAATGGGCGCAGTAGATCGTCGATGTAACTCATGGTGAAGCGTGTCTGGGGTAATAGCTGACCGGACAAGACCCGTTTGCCAGTGTTGGAAAACGGCTCGGCCGGCACCTGCCCGCCCAGCCAGATCATGCCGCGCAATTTCTGAGCCTGACGGTAGGGCAGGCTCAACGGCCAGTCCCAGACCCGATCTGGCCAGGCGTCTTCTCGAGGGATGTACTTGTCATAACTGTGGCGGCGCTCGCGCATGGCGAGCACCTCGATCTTGGTCACCGTTTTATCCGGCCACAGCGTGTGACAGGGGACGACTGTTGCTGGCGGACCAGGTTCGCTGAAGTAGGATGCCCGAGCCTGAGCCAGTGGCGCCCAGTCCTTACGTGTGGTGCCGAAGTAATAGCCCTCCATTTTCACACTGTCCTGAAGTGAGGCACCCACTGCGGTCAGGCTGTTTTGGAGCGAGGGCATAATGATATGTGACTGACCTGCCCCATCCAGGGCCGTATCGAACGTGGCGTTGAAGTGCGCCGCGGTCCGGTTGGCCACAGCTATAAATTCCCCCGCCCGTAGGGCGGTCGTGACTACAGGGCATGTCGATGCATTGTTGCCTGCCACCTGCAGCGACTGGGTTTCAAATTGGAAATCTCCTGAGTCGCGCCAGTTGCGCACGGCAATGACCTGTACCTGGATTTCCTGGCCCTTGAAGGGCTGTAGCGGTACCGGCAAGGTCGAGATCACGGGTGAGGGCGCGTTGGGAAATGCGTCCTGCAGGGCCTGGATAATCGCGATTTCATCGCGGTTATCCTCGGGCCTGTAAAACGCTTTTACCCGCACGGCATCAGCCAGTGAGCAGTGTTCCTGATGAAGCGCTGCGGCAATGTTTTCGACAGCCCCTGTAATCTGCCGGGACATGTCACCGGGGTTGCGTAGGGCGCCGGTCGAATCAAAGTCACCGGCGCCGCCGACGAACGACAGCGCGCCGGCAGAGGCACAGACATTGTGAGTGAACGGTGTGGGTAATGACCAGATGGGTTTATTCGACATGGTATTCAGGTGGGCGTGTTGGCCATGTTGGCAGAGCGTGAATTACACTGTGCCACAGACCCGCGTCAGGATGCACAAGCCTAATTTGTAATTCGATCGTACGCAAATCGCAGGCGCGTTTGTCTGTCTTTTGTTTATTATTGGCTCATATTCAGATTGAAGATCATGTTGGCCGAATAAGGGACAACAGGAGAACATCGAATGATCAAGTCATTTTACGCAACTCGTCAATGGGCATTGTGGGCCTACGGTGGCGGCCTGCTGCTGTTATCGTCGATCTGGCTACAGGTACAAATGACTGTGGCCATAAACACTTGGTATGGACGATTCTACGATCTGCTGCAGAATGCGGCCAGTTACAAAGATAATCCCGACGACGGCATCTCGTTGTTCATAGCAGAGCTGGTCTCTATCAGTTACATCCGAAACGGATTTGAAGGCGATCTGTCATTTGTCGTCATAGCGTTTCCCTATATTCTGCTGGCGATTTTTACAGGTTGGTTTACACGCATCTACGGTCTGCGCTGGCGCGAAGCCATCACCTTTAATTACGTGCCGCGTTGGCGTAGCGTTCAGCAGGAGATCGAGGGTGCATCCCAGCGTATTCAGGAGGACTGCAACCGTTTTGCCCGGATCGTCGAGTCTCTGGGGCTGCAGGTTGTCCGCGCAGTCATGACCCTCATCGCTTTTATACCGGTGCTCTATGGACTGTCTGACAAGGTCGACCTACCGGTGTTAAGAGATATCGAAGGGTCATTGGTCTGGGGCGCTTTGATCGTCTCGCTCGGCGGTTTGGTTATTTCCTGGTTCGTGGGCTGGAAGCTGCCGGGCCTGGAATACAACAACCAGAAGGTTGAGGCGGCCTTCCGTAAAGACCTGGTGCTGGGTGAGGACGACAAAGCTCGTCACGCAGACCCCATAGCACTTCGAGGATTCTTCGGGGGTATACGATACAACTACCATCGACTGTATCTACATTACGGTTACTTCGACGCCTGGATCTCTACCTATGACCAGTTTATGGTTATTGCCCCCTACCTCGTGATGGGGCCCGGATTATTCACAGGCGTTATTACATTAGGTGTCATGGTTCAGGTGTCCAATGCGTTCGGTAAAGTGCACGGCAGCTTTTCGCTGTTTCTACATAACTGGACCACCATCACCGAACTACGCTCGATCTGGAAACGCCTGCATGAGTTTGAAGACAATCTCGACCGCTATGCGGTCCCAGCACCTGCTTAAGGGAGGTCTTTAATACGACGGTTCCGGTCACAGCAGGGGCATTACTTACTGGTGATCCTACCGGGTGCTACTTGGGGTGTACCTCGAGATAAATCAGGCTGGCGTGGCCAGACTCGCCGTGGCTTTTGACCGAAAAGCGTCCGCTGGCGAAGGCTTTGAACTTCATTACTGCGGGGACATGTGGGGTTACTTTGGTGTGTATATCGTAACCGTGGAGATGCAGCACATCGGGTTTGTCGCTGGACCAGTACAGTTCAACCTGGTCGCCCTGGCTCACGCGAATCGTGCGCTCGTCGGTCAAGATTTTGCCATGCTGTATGTACAGTTCAAACCGCTTGACCGGTCCGGGGTCATTTGCCGCTACTGAGCCAGTCTGGTCATGTTTATGGGGCGTCTGCCCCGCGCCCTGGGTATCGACCATCTGCACCACGACCTGGACCAACGTTTGTTCTGCCTGGTCAAATATCAGCAAAAGCGGGAAGCGGTCTTCCACCACGAGCGGTTGCTTAAGACCCATCAGCATAATGTGGTGACCACCTGGCGCAAACAGCACATCTTCATGGGGGGCAGGATCACCGAATCGACCCGACGCATCTTCATCATTCCGTCCTCGAGGATATGCGAATGAACTTCTACGCGCTCGGCAATCTCAGCCGATGCACCCAACAGTTTGTCAGGATGAGCGCCGTGGTTTGTCAGTGTCAGATAGACGGCGCCGTTGGGGCTGATGGGGGGTAGCGCTCGCGACCAGGGCGACAGGATATGGATGTTGCCAGCTTCATAATGCTGAGCAGGAGTAACGGTAGTTGCCAGCAGAAATACCAGCAGTCCAGCAAGATATCGCCATAGTTTCATACTCAGGCAGGACTCAACGGTCGCGAGTTTGAAATTCTGCGCGGCCAGAACACGTCCGACTTTCGCAGACAATTCGACCGAACTCCCCATTACTGACTGCTCAATCCATTTGCCCCTACACGGAGCCTATATTTATTCATCGACCGGAAAAAATCGACCAAGGCTCGAACGAAATGCGAGTGGATCGACAATTTCATTTCTAGGCAGCGCTGCCTCGGCGCCCTTCACTGCACTAAAACTGCGGACTACCAGGTGCGGACGAGCGAGATCAAGCACCGATGTTTGGAAGAACTTACGGAAGTCGTCCAGTGAAACTTCGTTGATTGCTGCTGCGAGCCGTTCACGACTATCAAATCCGTAGTCGTTCCGATCGATCTCGAGCCAGTAGCGACTGCTTCGATACGACAATTTTTCCTCCTGGCGCATCACATCACCCACCAAACTGCTGCGGTGCTGTTCAAACTCGGCGCTGGTCATGCTATCGATCGACGCTCCATAATCATGCAAAAATTCAATCATTGCCGCCTCTATCGCGTCAGGTGCTTGATTCGGCGACTGCACTATAAACACCAGGCCCGGCAACTGCATCACGTCCATAGCCCCACTGAACACGAAATACCCCATCTGCTGTTCAGTCCTCAAACTCTGATAAAACGGTGCGTTCATGACTTGCCCCGCTAAATAATATTTCGCCCGATCGCTAAGTTCGTGACTCTCCCCCTGCAGATACAGTGCTAGCACGGCATCGGGATGGTCGATCGATAAAGTTCGAACCCGTGCCTCACTCGCCGCTAGTCGGACTACCTGGCCGTGGGGAACGACAGCGGCGCGGTTCGTCCCCAGCAATTCTCCAGCAACAAGCGCAGCAAGCGACAGTGCTTCCTCCCGGGTGTAATTCCCATGGGCGAGCGCCACTGATTCGACCGACTCCAACAACTGCGGAACGAAAGCTTCTAGGGCTTCGCGGGTTGCAGCTTCAGCAGCTTCGATCTTAACGTTGGGCCACCAGATCGTATCGAGCAACAAACGTCGTAAATCCGCTATGGCCTGTTCGTAGGGCTGTTCGAGTGCCAAGTTACGAAGTTGTTGGACTAGATTATCCTGAAGTCGGTCGAAGCGTTCCGATGTTACCTCGGGAACTCGAAGTGCGGCGAGGATCGTCTCCAGCAACACTGCCTGTTTATCCGTATACCCCGAGATCTTCAAGGTGAACCCACGCTGGTGATCGTATAACTCAAATCCAAGCCCGGCGAGTTGGGCGGGGTATGAAAATGCATTCAACTGATCGGCCACCACCGCCGCATACAAGTTTGTCAACACGGCTTCTCTTGGCGTCGTTCGCGCGTGAGGCGAGCGAATACTTACGTAAAAATTTCCGCGCGGCGACCCGTAGGAGGTATCGTGGTCGAACCACAACGTAAACCCATCTTGAATGTCGATGCGTGTGGGCTTAGATACCTCTAGTTGCTCCTGGCGCAACTCCAGATCTACAGCAAGAAACGGATTGGGCTTCGGAAGGTAAAGATCAGGATTGGTCGATAGACCTGACCAATCCTCGAGTACATCGCTAGGCAAAGTCTCCAAACTGTAGTGAACCCCATAGTGGGTCTCTACCTGGTCGGTTTCGAGCTCCGGCCCGACCAGTAACAAGTGGAGATTGCGGGGTTGCAATCGATCAAGGTAGGAAAGAATCAGTTCCCTATTGAACTTGTCATAACGATATGGCGCGAAATAAAGATCTTGAACTGGGTAATCATGCATGCGAGCCGCGAATGCCCGAACCAGAGTGTAGGCTTCAAGGTCCTCTCGAAATCGAAAATCAATCTCGGCCAGTTTGCGCTGCTCATCGAATACCCATGACGTTACGCCCTCTTCACTAATCTGCCGGATAAGTGCA
>Ga0208113_1000626_pt1 | contig 17524 bp, 16 predicted proteins | sample Knorr_S7_td_NADW_FD_185598 | JGI IMG/M metagenome (GOLD analysis project Ga0208113, IMG submission 185598) | Marine microbial communities from Southern Atlantic Ocean transect - Knorr_S7_td_NADW_ad_2505m_LV_A (SPAdes) (version 2) | ecosystem: Environmental > Aquatic > Marine > Oceanic | place...
CCAAGCTCGACAATTATCTGTGTGAGTTGAAGGAACTGCAGATCCGGGACGGCTTGCACGTCTTCGGCGTCACCCCCGAAGGCCGGTTGCTGACCGACCTGCTGGTCGCCCTGGTCCGCATTCCCCGCGTCGGCGCCAGAGACGAGGAAGGGGACGGGGGAGAAGGGCAATCGCTGCTCCGGGCGCTGTGTTCGGACTTGAAGCTGGATTTCGATCCCCTGGATTGCGAGATGGGCGAAAAATGGACCGGTCCCCGGCCGCAGGCGCTGAAAGAAGCCGTCGCCGAAGATACACCGTGGCGCAGTGTCGGCGACACGGTGGAGCGGTTGGAGGCATTGTGCTCAGAGCTGGTTTCCGCCAATCGCGCCGCCGGTCCCGGATGGACGGCAACGCGGAAGGTTCTGGGTTATATCGAAACATCCCTGCGCCCGGCGGTCGAACAATCCGGCGGCTCGGAGATCGAGGGCTTCCTGACCGGCCTCTCGGGCTCGTTCGTCGAGCCCGGGCCGTCCGGCGCCCCGACCCGCGGGCGCCCCGACGTGCTGCCGACGGGACGCAACTTCTATTCCATCGATACCCGCACCGTGCCGACGCCGGCGGCCTGGACGCTGGGCTGGCAGTCGGCGGGACTGCTGGTCGAACGCCACAAACAGGACCACGGCGCCTGGCCCCGGGTGATGGCCATAAGCTGCTGGGGAACGTCCAACATGCGCACCGGCGGCGACGACATCGCGCAAGGATTAGCGCTGATGGGGGTCCAGCCCCAATGGGACACGGCGTCGCGGCGGGTGACGGGGTTCGAGGTCATGCCGGTCACGGTCCTCGGCCGGCCCCGGGTCGATGTCATGCTCCGGGTATCGGGGTTTTTCCGCGACGCCTTCCCCGGGCTCATCGACCTGTTCGATTCCGCTGCCCGCGCCGTCGCGGCGCTAATTGAACCCCCGGAGGACAACCCGTTGGCGGCCCGGACGGCCAAGGAAGCGAAACGCCTTGAGGACGAGGGTTTGAGCCCTGAAGAGGCGGCAAAACGGGCCGGGTTCCGGGTCTTCGGCTCCAAGCCGGGGGCTTATGGCGCCGGCCTGCAGGCGCTGATCGACGAGAAGGGCTGGAGGACGGACGAAGACCTGGCCCGCGCCTACATCGCCTGGGGCGGGTACGCCTACGGCGCGGGAGCGGAAGGCCAAGCCCAGCATAGCCTGTTCGAGACGCGGTTGAAAAAGGTCGAGGCCGTGGTCCACAACCAGGACAACCGGGAACACGATCTCTTGGATTCCGACGATTACTACCAGTTCGAAGGCGGCATGACGGCGGCGGTCAGGTCGCTTTCCGGCCACCAGCCCTCGGTCTATCACAACGACCACTCGCGGCCCGAACGCCCACGCATCCATACCCTCGAGGAAGAGGTTGCCCGCGTGGTGCGGGCCCGGGTGGTCAACCCGAAATGGATCGAAGGCGTCATGAGGCACGGCTACAAGGGTGCCTTCGAGATGGCGGCGACGGTCGATTACATGTTCGCCTTCGCCGCCACGGCGCACTGTGTCCGCGACCACCACTTCGACGCCGTCTATGAGGCCTATCTGGAAGACGAGGAAGTGCTCGCGTTCCTAAACGAGCACAACCCGGCGGCCCTGAAGGAAATGAGCGAACGCCTGATCGAGTCCCAGGACCGCGGCCTGTGGAAGCCCCGGCTCAACAGCACCTACAAGCGGCTCCGGATGCTGGCCGGAGAAAAAGAGGCGGCGGCGGAATAGCGCCGCCCCTGTGGCGGAGCGGCGCCAACCGCGCTACAAAAGGGGCCGAGCCCAGGAAAAAAAGCCGATGAATGACGGAAAAGACCCGATCGCCGACGAAGAAGAGCTGAACAAGCGCCACGCCTACAAGATGGCCAAGAAAAAGGCCGCCCGGGACAAGATCCTGGCCACCAAGACCGAAGAGCGGGGCCTGGTCATCGTCCACACCGGCAAGGGCAAGGGAAAATCGACGGCGGCCATGGGGCTGGCCATGCGCGCCATCGGCCACGGCATGCGGGTCGGCATCGTGCAGTTCGTCAAGGGCGCCTGGGAAACCGGCGAGCGGGACGTGCTGGCGAATTTTCCCGACCTGGTCACCATCAAGGCCATGGGCGAGGGCTTCACCTGGGAAACCCAGGACCGGAAACGCGACATCGTGGCCGCCGAGACGGCCTGGGCGAAGGCCAAGGAGATGATCTCCGACGATTCCTATAAGATGGTGATCCTGGACGAGCTCAATATCGTGCTCCGCTACGGCTACATCTCGCTCACCGACGTGGTCGAGACGCTGAAGGCCAAGCCCCGCGACCTGCACGTGGTCGTCACCGGGCGCAACGCCAAGGACGAGTTGATCGAGATTGCCGACCTGGTGACCGAGATGACCATGGTCAAGCATCCCTTCCGTTCCGGCGTCAAGGCGCAGGCGGGGATCGAGTTTTAGTGGATTTTATCCCCTGGGACCGGCAAAGGAGAAACTGATATGAAGCGTTTGGTTGTTTTGGCCGTTTTCCTGATCGGCACCCTTGGGCTTTCGGCGTGCCAGGAATTGCGCGAGACCCCGGCCGAGGGGTCGGTGCGGCTCGTCGACTGGTCCGCCGACACGATCGAGAACTTCGCCCGCCTGCCCGAGCTCAAGGAATTCGCCAAGTCCCTTCCCGATGCCCGGGCGGTGATGGTCCTGCCGGCCCTCGTCAAGGCCGGGTTTTTCCTCGGCGCCGAAGGCGGCAGCGGGGTATTGATCGCGCGCCGGGCCGACGGAAGCTGGGGCTATCCGGCCTTCTATACCCTGGGCGCGGCTTCCATCGGCATTCAGTTCGGGATCCAGGACACCGAAACCGTGCTGGTAATCCGCAACGACGGCGCCCTTCGCTCGATCATCAAGAACCAGGGCAAATTCGGCGCCGATCTGAGCGTCACGGCGGGTTTCTACGGCGCCGGGATGGAAGCCTCGACGACGACCAACCTGCGCCTCGACGTCCTGGCCTTCACCAATTCCAAGGTCGGCGTCTTCGGCGGGGCGTCGCTGGAAGGCGCGGTCCTGGCCCGGCGCTGGGACATGAACGAGGCCTTCTACGCAAAAGGCGCGACGCCGGAAAAGATCGTCCTCGAAGGACTCTACAAGAATCCCCAGGCCGACCGGCTGAGGTCCGCCCTTGGCCGGTTCTGAACCATCCCCGGGCACCCTGGCCCTGATGCTTCAGGGCACCGGGTCCGACGTCGGAAAATCGCTTCTGGCGGCGGGGCTTTGCCGCGCCTATCACCGGCGCGGCCTCAGGGTGCAGCCTTTCAAGCCGCAGAACATGTCCAACAACGCCGCCGTGACCATCGAGGGCGGCGAGATCGGCCGCGCCCAGGCCCTGCAGGCCCGGGCCGCGAACCAGCCTTTGAGCGTCCACATGAATCCCGTTCTTCTTAAACCGCAATCGGAAACCGGTGCCCAGGTCGTCGTTCAGGGCCGCGTCGAGGGAACGGCCGAGGCCCGGGATTATCACGATTTAAAACCGAAACTGCTGCACCGAGTGCTGGAAAGCTTCGGTATCCTGGCCACCGACGCCGATCTGGTGGTGGTCGAAGGCGCCGGCAGCCCGGCCGAGGTCAACCTCAGGCCCGGCGATATCGCCAACATGGGATTCGCCGAAGCCGCCGATCTGTCTGTGGTGCTGATCGCCGACGTCGAGCGCGGCGGCGCCATTGCCGGCATCGTCGGCACCCTGGCGCTGTTGAGCGCCGGGGAAAGGGCCCGCATCCGGGGCTACGTGATCAACAAGTTCCGCGGCGACCCGGCGCTGTTCGAGGACGCCATAGAGATCATCAAATCCCACTCCGGCCTTGATTGTTTCGGTATCGTTCCGTTTTTCGAAGCCGCCCGCCGGCTGCCGAAGGAAGACGCCTTGTCTTTGGATTCCGGCCGGGAAGACCCCGACAAGGGCGCCGCCGTTAAGATCGCCGTGCCGAGGCTGTCGCGGATCGCCAATTTCGACGACCTCGACCCGCTGGCGGCGGAGCCAAAGGTCACGGTCGAGGTCATCGAACCGGGAGAACCCATCCCCGGCGATGCCGACGTGGTCGTCATACCCGGCTCGAAATCGACCCTGGCCGACCTCGGCGTTATCCGCGACCAGGGCTGGGACGTCGATATCGCCGCCCACCGCCGCCGCGGCGGGCTAGTGGTCGGCCTGTGCGGCGGCTATCAGATCCTGGGCCACCGCATCGCCGACCCGGACGGGATCGAGGGCCCACCCAGCGAGGCCGAGGGCTTAGGCCTCCTGGACGTGGAAACGGTGATCGCCGGCGACAAGGCGCTGATTGAGCGTTGCGGCGTCGAGGTTGAAACGGGTAAGTCTATCAAAGGCTATGAAATGCATATCGGCGACACGTCGGGCCCCGGCCTGGACCGCCCATGGTTGACTCTGGAGGACGGGCGAAGCGAAGGGGCGCGTTCCACGGATGGACGGGTTATGGGGACCTACCTGCACGGGATTTTCGCCGCCGACGGGTTCCGCCATGCCTTCCTCGGGCGTATTTGCCAAGGCGAATTCGAAGGTATCGCCTATGAGGCGATGATCGAGGAGACATTGGATGCCATGGCGGCGCACCTGGAAGAACACCTCGACCTGGATGCGCTGCTGGCTGCGGCGGGGCCGGTGAAGGCGGCAAAATTAACCGCTACAGGCTGAACCGCACCATGGCGATGGCGGCCACCCACATGGCGTTGATCAGGCACGCGACGACGTAAAGATAAAGCCCCCGGTTGATGTCCTTGGGTGTCACTTCGGCCCGGCCGTCGCCGATCCAGGGATCGTTGACCGTGCCGCCCGAGTAATGACGCGGGCCGGCCAGCGCCAGCCCCAGGGCCCCGGCCATCGCGCCTTCGGGCCAGCCGGCGTTGACGGAGCGGTGGAACCGGGCGTCCCGGAGCATCACCCTGAGCGCGCCCGGGGGATTGGCCGTCGGCACGAACAATGCCGCGAAGACCAAAAACAACCCGGCCAGCCGGGCCGGGATCAGGTTCAGCACATCGTCGAGCCTGGCCGCCGTCATGCCGAAGGCCCGGTACTGGGATGTCATGTGGCCGATCATGCTGTCCATGGTGTTGACCGCCTTGTAGACCAGTAACCCCGGAAACCCGAACAGAACGTACCAGAACACCGGCGCCACGACGCCGTCGCAGAAATTCTCCGCCAGCGATTCCAGCGCCGCCCGGGCGACCCCGGGGCCGTCCATGCTGGCCGGGTCGCGGCCGACGATGTGACGGACGGCGTCGCGGCCCGGCTCTACGCCACGTTTAAGCGCCGTGGCGACGGCGCGCACATGATCGTAAAGCCCGCGCCCCGCCAACAGGGCGATGAGCCCCAGAAACTCGATGATCCAGCCCCACGGGTGGTTGAGGCTCAGCCACGCCACCGCCCAGCCGACGGCGAAGGCCAGGCCGGCGACGAAGACCACCACCAACGCCCCCCTGACGGCGCGGTCGGCGGGGCTTCGGCTTTCGCGGTTGAGCTTACGGTCGAAGAAACCGATAAGGGTGCCGATGACCCGGACCGGATGGGGAACGGCCTTGAAAAAGGTCTTCGCTTCGCCGACATAGGCCTCGACGACAAGCGCCAACAACAGCAGCACCAGCGGGTCGAACCCGCCGCCGCCGTCGGTCATGCCGAACGTCAACATGGGTTGAACAATGGTCGGGACGGTCGCTCCGCGTCAATGAAAATGGCGCGCTTTTACACCCGGGCGAATTCTGTATAGTCGTCCGGTCGGAACGCCGCCCGGAGGCAATGACCAGGCGGGCCCGGCACGGGCCTTGAAGCGCCCCCTGTTTGACAACGCTCGAAGGCAAGGACCAAGCGTAATGACAGAGAAGACCGCCGTCATGATCTGCGGCCACGGCAGCCGCGACGACGCCGCCATCGAAGAATTCAACCAGTTGGCCGGGCACCTTTCGAAAAGGCTGCCGGATTTCGACGTCGAAAGCGGGTTCCTGGAATTCGCCACCCCGGTCATCCGCACCGGGCTGGACAAGCTGAAAGACCGGGGCGCGGAGCGGATCGTCTGCGTGCCGGGGATGCTGTTCGCCGCCGGCCACGTTAAGAACGACCTGCCGTCGGAGGTCAACAACTTCGGCGCCGAGAACCCCGATATCGAGATGATCTTCGCCCGCGAACTGGCCATCGATCTGAAACTGCTGGAGGCCGCCAAGCAACGCATCGAGGCGGCGGAAAGGGACGCCGCCCCCGACGTTTCGCGCCAAGATACGCTGCTGATGGTGGTCGGCCGCGGCACCAACGACCCGGACGCCAATTCCAACGTCTCCAAGATCGCCCGCATGCTGTGGGAAGGCATGGGCTTCGGTTGGGCCGAGGTTAGCTACTCGGGCGTCGCCTCGCCGCTGGTCGATGCCGGACTCGCCCAGGCGGTCAAGCTGGGATACCGGCGGATCATCGTTTTCCCTTATTTCCTGTTCACCGGCATTCTGGTGCGGCGCATCTATGACTGGGCCGACGAGGCGGCGGCGGAAAACCCCAGCATCGAATTCGTCAAGGCATCCTACCTGAACGACCACGAACTATTGATCGACACCTTCGTCGAGCGGGTCAACGAGGCGCTCACCGGCGACAACAACATGAACTGCCAGCTGTGCAAGTACCGCGAACAGATCATCGGCTACGAAGGCGACAAGGGCGCGCCTCAGGTCGGCCACCATCACCACGTCCGGGGCGTCGGCACCGATGGCCCAGGGGCGCATGACCATGGGCATGACCACGCCCATGACCACGGGCACCATCACGGCGATGGCCATGACGGGGCCGAATAGGGCGTTATACGATGTTCGATTACATTCGCGACCCGGCGGAAATCCATAAACGGTCGTTTGAAACCGTAAGGGCGGAAACCGACGTCTCCGGTTTGTCGGCTGATGAGGCGGCATTAACGGTGCGCCTGGTCCACGCCTGCGGCATGCCCGATATCGTCCGTAACCTTGTCTTCGGCCCCGGCGCGCTCAAGGTTGGCCGCGCGGCCTTGGGCGAAGGCGCGGCGATTTTGACCGACGTGGAAATGGTCCGTCACGGCATCATCCGGGCCCGGCTTCCGGCCGACAACCCGGTGCTTTGCATGCTTCATGACGCCGGCGTCAAGGAACGCGCCGCCGAACAAGGCACCACCCGTTCGGCGGCGGCGGTGGACCTGTGGCGCGAAGGCCTCGAGGGTTCCGTGGTCGCCATCGGCAACGCACCGACGGCGCTGTTCCGGCTTCTGGAAATCATCGGCGACGGCGTGGCCCCGCCGGCGATGATCGCCGCCTTTCCCGTCGGCTTCGTCGGCGCGGCGGAATCCAAAGAAGCGCTGATCGACTTTGCCGCCGCCAAAGCCATCCCCTTCGTCACCCTCAAGGGGCGGTGGGGCGGCAGCGCCCTGGCCGCCGCCTGCGTCAATGCTATGGGCGAAAGCGAATGAGCGCCCGGATCACTGTCGTCGGCATCGGCGAGGACGGCCTCGACGGGTTGATCCCTAAGGCCCGCGGGCTGATCGACGAAGCCGAAGTGCTGGTCGGCGGCGAGCGGCACCTGTCGAAGGTTCCCCTGGGCGGCGAGCAGCGCATCGACTGGGACGGCGATTTCGACGCCGCCTTCGACAAGATTGAAAAAATGAAGGACCGCCGGGTGGTGGTGCTGGCCTCGGGTGATCCCCTGCATTACGGCGTCGGCGCCAACATCGTCCGCCGCTTCGGGGCTGATCAGGTTAACGTGATCCCGGCTCCCGGCGCCTTCAGCCTCGTCGCCGCCGATCTGGGCTGGCCGCTGGCCGACGTCAAATGCCTGACCGTCCATGGCCGGGCGCTGGAAGCGGTGACCCTGTATCTGACGCCGGGACGAAGGCTGCTGGTCCTGAGCTGGGACGGGGAAACGCCGGAAAAATTGGCCGGTCTGTTGACGGCCCGGGGTTTTGGGCCGAGCCGGATAACGGTGCTCGGGAACCTGGGCGGCGACGACGAAACCCGGACCGAAGGCACGGCGAAAAAATGGACCGGCGAAACGGTTCCCGACCTCAACACCATCGCCGTCGAGTGCGTCGCCGGCGACGGCGCGGATGTCCTGTCCAGGGTGCCGGGACTGCCCGATGACGCCTTTGAACACGACGGCCTGATCACCAAGCGCGAGGTCCGAGCGGCCACCCTCGCCCGGCTGATGCCGCTGCCGGGCCAGACGCTGTGGGACGTCGGCGCCGGGTCGGGTGCCGTCGCCATCGAATGGCTGCGGGCCGAGCCGTCGGCGAAGGCCTTCGCCGTCGAGCGCGACCCCAAGCGTGCCGCCGTCATCGCCCGAAACGCCGCCAATCTTGGTGTGCCGGAGCTGAAAATTGTCGAAGGCGAGGCGCCGGGCATTCTTTCCGGAATCGAAACGGTTCCCGACGCGGTGTTCGTCGGCGGCGGGGTGTCGGTGCCGGGGTTGCTGGAAGCCTGTTGGGACGCCTTGTCCCCGGGCGGGCGGCTGGTCGCCAACGGCGTGACGCTGGAGGCCGAGCAACGGTTGTTGTTTTTCCAGAATGAATTCGGCGGCGACCTGACGCGTATGGCCGTTTCCCGCGCCGCCCCGGTCGGCCCGGTCGGAAGACTCCAAACTTTCCAGCCGCTTAAACAAGTGACGCAACTCGTTACGATTAAAAAATGAATGCCAGCAACAACGGCGGCACCCTTTACGGTCTCGGCGTCGGCCCCGGCGATCCGGAGCTGATTACGCTCAAGGCCCGGCGGATTCTTGGGTCCGTCCCCGTTATCGCCTATCCGGCGCCCGAGCAAGGCGACAGCCTGTCCCGGGCGATCGCCGCCGCCCACGTGCCCGACGGCCTGATCGAGATTGCCATCCGCACGCCGATGACGCCGGGAAACTTTCCCGCCGATGACGTATATGACCGTTACGCATCCGAAATAGCCCTGCATCTTAAGGAAAACCGCGACGTCGCGGTGCTGTGCGAGGGCGACCCGTTCCTTTACGGCTCGTTCATGTACATCTTCGCCCGGCTGGCCGGGGAATACAGCTTCGAGGTCGTGCCCGGGGTGTCGTCGCTGGGCGCCGTCGCCGCCGTCGCCGGCCGGCCGCTAGTGTCGCGCAACCAGGTGCTGACCGTGCTGCCGGCGCCCCTCGACGAAAAAGAACTGGAAAGGCGGCTGGCGGATACCGACGCGGCGGCGATTATGAAGGTCGGGCGGCATTTGCAGAAGGTCAAGCGGGTGCTGAGCCGCCTGGGGCTTGATGAAGGGGCCGAGTACGTGGAACGGGCCTCGATGACCGACGAAAAGGTTTTGCCCCTGGCCGAGGCGCCGGACGGCGGCGCGCCTTATTTCTCGATGATCCTGGTGCGCCGCGTGGAAGAGATCGAGGCGTGAGCCTCCGGGGGTGTCCGGAAAATGTCGCCCTGGTGGCCTTGGGGCCGGGTGGGCTCGATCTTGCCGCCACGTTAAGACCTAAACTGCCGGGGGCTGAAGTTCATGGTTTAAAAGGCCGGGCCGAAGAAGGCGCCGACGTGGTCTTCGACGAGATGGCGGCGCATGTGCGTGACCTGTTCGGCCGGTCCCGCCCCGTCGTTGGAATCTGCGCCGCCGGAATCCTGATCCGCGCCCTTGCGCCTCTCCTGTCCGACAAGCGCCAAGAACCCCCGGTCGTCGCCGTTTCCGCCAACGGCGGTTCCGTCGTGCCGCTGTTGGGCGGCCACAGGGGCGCCAACCGCCTGGCGCTTGCCATCGCCGAGGCGACCAGCGGCCATGCCGCCGTGACTACGGCCGGCGACGTAAGATTGGGGCTGGCGCTAGACGATCCGCCGCCCGGCTGGCGGGTCGATAACCCGGATGCCGCCAAGGACATCATGGCGGCGTTGCTGGCCGGCGATCCGGTGGGGCTCAAGGTGGAGGCCGGCGACGCCGGTTGGATAACGGAGTCGGGCGCGGCCTTTGCCGAAACCGCGCCCATAAACGTCCGCGTCACCGACCAGGCGGTTGAAAATCCGGCAGGCGACCTGGTGCTGCATCCAACCGTGCTGGCCCTGGGCGTCGGCTGCGAGCGGGGGACGGACGCCGACGAATTAATAAGCCTCGCCGATGAAACGCTGTCGGGGGCGGGGCTGGCCACGGGCGCCGTCGCCTGCGTCGTTTCCCTCGACCTCAAGGCCGACGAAGACGCGGTGCATGCCCTGGCGGTGCATCTGGATGTCCCCGCCCGGTTTTTTTCGGCCCCAGAGCTGGAAGCCGAAACGCCGCGCCTTGCCAATCCGTCGGATGTTGTTTTCGCCGAAGTCGGCTGCCACGGGGTCGCCGAGGGGGCGGCGCTGGCCGCCGCCGGAAAAGACGGCGAACTGGCGGCCGAAAAGAAAAAGTCCAAGCGCGCCACCTGCGCCATCGGCCGCGCGTCCCGGCCCCTAGACCCGGAAGCGACCGGGCGGCCAAGGGGAACGCTCATCGTCGTTGGCATCGGCCCCGGCGCCCAGGATTGGCGGACGCCCGAGGCGACGAAAGCGGTCCTGGGCGCCGACGACGTGATCGGCTACCGGCTTTATCTGGACCTGATCGAAGACCTGATCGGAGACCGGAAGGAGGGGCGGGAACGCCACGATTCCGACCTGACCGAGGAAGAAGACCGGGCGCGGCAGGCCCTCGACCTGGCGGCGGCGGGGCGGCGCGTGGCGCTGGTTTCCTCGGGTGACGCCGGGATTTACGCCCTGGCGGCGCTGGTGCATGAGCTTTTGGACACCGAACACCGGGCCGACTGGAAGCGGGTCCGGGTTTCCGTCGTCCCCGGGGTTTCGGCCATGCAGGCGGCGGCGGCGCGCATCGGCGCCCCCCTGGGCCACGATTTCTGCGCCATCTCGCTGTCCGATCTGCTGACGCCATTCGACGTGATAGAAAAAAGGCTCGAGGCCGCGGCGGCCGGGGATTTCGTCGTCGCCCTCTATAATCCTGTTTCCAAACGGCGACAGAAACAGTTGACCCGGGCCCGCGATATCCTGCTGTCTGGCCGGCCCCTGGAAACCCCCGTGGTGCTTGCCCGCAACCTCGGCCGCGACGGCGAGGCCCTGGATGTCATCACCCTCGGCGAACTGGAACCGGGCCACGCCGACATGTTGAGCGTTATCATCATCGGCTCTTCGCGCACCCGCCTTGCGGGCCAAGGCCAAGGCGTCAGGGTCTATACCCCCCGGGGCTACGAAACCAAAAAGCAAGTGCCGAAATGACCGTCCATTTCATCGGTGCCGGGCCGGGGGCGGCGGACCTGATTACGGTGCGCGGGCGGGACCTGATCCGCCGTTCGCCGGTGGTGCTGTACGCCGGTTCCCTGGTGCCGCCAGAGATCGTCGCCGAGGCAGGAGCCGAGGCGCCCGAAGGCGCCCGGGTCATCGATACCGCGCCGATGACACTGGACGAGATCATCGCCGAGATGAAATCCGCCATTGAGGCCGGCGACGACGTGGCCCGGGTCCATTCTGGCGACCCGGCGCTATACGGCGCCATCGCCGAGCAGATGCGCAAGCTCGACGGGCTCGGCATCGCCTACGACGTGACGCCGGGGGTTCCGTCCTACGCGGCGGCGGCGGCGGCGATCGGGTGCGAACTGACGCTGCCGGACGTTTGCCAGACCATCGTCCTGACCCGCACGTCGGTCCGCAGCTCCGGTATGCCGGCGGGCGAAGACCTGGGCACCCTGGGCCAAAGCGGGGCCACCATGGCCATTCACCTGTCGGTCAACAATTTAGCGTGGGTGGTCAGGGAACTGACGCCTCATTACGGCGCCGACTGTCCGGTGGTCGTCGCTTACCGGGTGAGCTGGCCCGACGAGAAAATCATCCGCGGCACCCTGGGCGATATCCGCGACCGGGTGAAGGCCGCCGGCATCTCCCGCACCGCGTTGATTTTGGTCGGTCGGGTCCTGGGGGCCAGGGACTTCGACGACAGCCGCCTTTACGCTGCCGACCACCACCACGTCTTGCGGCCTGCGAAGAGTACAAAAAGCAAAAAGGGCTAGACCTGGCTTTCGATCCAGGCGAAGGCGTCGTCGACGGTTTCGACCACCGGTCCCGGCTCCGGCGGCGGGCGGCGGATGAGGATGATTTTAACCCCGGCTTCGGCGGCGGCGAAGACCTTGGCCTCCGTTCCGTCGCCCCCGGAATTCTTGGTCACCAGGGTGTCGATGTTGTGATCGGCCAAAATGGCGCGCTCATCCTCGAACGAATAGGGCGGTTTTCCGGTGATCAGTTCCAGTTGCGCCAATGGCGGTGGTTCGGCCGGGGGATCCATCAGGCGGACTAGGAACCAAATGTCGTCCAGGCCCGAGAACGCCTCCAGGCCCCTAACCCCGGTGGTCAAGAACACCCGCTTGGCGAACCGGGGCAGGTCCCGGGCGGCGTCCGTCAGGTCATCAACCTCGATCCATTCGGCGGTCGGTGGAAGTTGCCACAGCGGCCGCAGCAGTTGCAGGCGCGGCACGCCTGTGGCCTCGGCGGCGGCGTTGGCGTGGTCCGAAATGATGGCGCTGAAAGGATGGGTGGCGTCGATGACGAGATCGACGGCATTTTCGTTGATGTAATCGACCAGCCCGTCGATGCCGCCGAAACCGCCGATACGGACGTCGCCCGGCAGCGCCGGGGCCTTGGCCCGGCGCCCGGCCAGCGACGTGGTGACGCGGACCTTCTTGGGGATGGTGATCGCCACCCGGCGGGCCAGCTCGCGGGCCTCGGCGGTGCCGCCGAGGATCAGGAGATGCTTAACCGCCATAGCCGATGAGGTTTCCTTCGCGTTCGAAGATCATGACCTCGACCTCGGTGTCGCCGGCCAGCGTCGCCAGCGCCACCTCCCGGGCCTGGCGGGCGATGGTATCGCCGAGGGCCAATCCCTCGGCCCGCGCCGCTTCCAGCGCTTCACCGGCGGTGGTCGCGTCCTTGACGGCTTCGACGGTTTTGGGCTTCGCCCCCAGCGACGAAAGCATATCGGCCAGGGCTCCCATATCGACGCGGGATTTAGACGAATGCAGGTCCATCGCCCCTTGCGCCAGCTTGGCGATCTTGCCCGGCCCGCCGGCGAGGGTGAGTTTTTCGACTGGGTTTTTGCGTAGGTACTTCAACAGGCCGCCGGCGAAATCCCCCATGTCGATGAGCGCCGTGTCTTCCAGCCCTAGTATTTTTTGCACCGCCGACTCCGACGTCCGCCCGGTGGCCGCCGCGAGGTGGCCGTGGCCGGAGGCGCGGGCGACGTCGATGCCCCGGTGGATGGAATGGATCCAGGACGAACAAGAATAGGGAATGACGACGCCCGTGGTGCCGAGGATCGAAAGCCCGCCTTCGATGCCGAGCCGCCCGTTGAGGGTCTTCTCAGCCAGCTTCTCGCCGCCCGGAATGGCGATGGTGACATCGACGCTGCCGCCTTGAGCATTGCCGTACTTCCGGGTCAGGCCCTCGATCACGGCTTCGATCATCGCCCGCGGCCCGGGGTTGATGGCCGGCTCCCCGACCGCTAGCGCCAGGCCGGGCCGGGTGACGGTTCCGACCCCTTCGCCGGCATGGAAACGCACGCCTTGGTTTTTTCCGTTGCCATTTTCCAGCGCCACGGTGACGACGATCTCGGCCCTGTGGGTGACGTCGGGGTCGTCGCCGGCGTCCTTGATGACGCTGGCCGTTGCTTGGCGGCCGGAAAGTTCCATTCGCTTCAAAGGGAAGCTTGGCTCTTGGCCGCGGGGAAGGGTAATCGACACCGGGTCGGGGAAATCGCCCGTCAACAACGCCTGATAGGCGGCAGTCGCCGCGGCGGTAGCGCAGGCGCCTGTCGTCCAGCCCTTTTTCAGCGGGCCTTTGGGTTTGCGTTCGCTTCCTTGCCAATCGGTCATGGGGCGCTCATATCTCTATGATGTTTCGGGCCTTGGCCCTATCATAAAGGGCCATGACGTCCATTCGACAGGGATTTCAATAATGACGAAAGCCGGCAAAGGAAAAACCCGCCGCAGCCAAAAGACCGCCGTCCCGGAATCGGCCCCGATTAAGCCCTTCTTAAAGGGGCGCGTCGGCCAGATCGCCGTGCTTTTGGTCGTCGGCTTCCTGGCCATGATCGTCTACCGGATTTCACAATCGCCGATTGATAAAACACCCGCACCCCAGGCGGCGGCCATCGGCGGGCCGTTCACCCTCGTCGATCACGAAAACCGTCCGGTGACCGTGGACTATTTCAAGGGCCGGTTGATGCTGGTCTATTTCGGTTACACGTTCTGCCCTGATATCTGCCCGACGGCGCTGACGGATATGGGCAATGCCCTCGGTATCCTGGGCGAGGCCGCCGATAAAGTGACGCCGGTGTTCATTACCGTCGATCCGGATCGGGACACGCCCGAACACTTGAAGGAATATTTGAAATTTTTCCATCCGCGTATGGTCGGGCTGACCGGCACGCCCGAACAGACGGCGGCGGCGCTAAAGGCCTACAAGGTCTATGCCGCCAAGGCCCTCGTCGAAAGGGGGGATGCGGACGACTACCTGATGGACCACACCTCGATCATCTATCTGATGGGGCCGGACGGCGCTTATAAGGCCCACTTCTCCCATCGCGTTGGCGCCGAGGATATGGCCAAGGGTATCCAGAAATTCCTGTGACCAACAATCCTGGACTGGTTATCGCCGCGCCGGCATCGGGCAGCGGCAAGACGGTGTTGACCCTGGGGCTGCTGAGGCATCTGGCCTCAATGGGGAGCAACGTCGCCTCGGCCAAGATCGGCCCCGATTACATCGACCCCGCCTTCCACGCCGCCGCCACCGGCAGGCCGTGCCTCAACCTCGATCCCTGGGCCATGCGCCCGGACACCTTGGCCCAGGCCGCCTTTAGCCTGGCCCGGGAGGCCGACGTGGTCATCTGCGAAGGCGTCATGGGGCTGTTCGATGGCGCCTTCGTCGGCAAGGGCGAACCCTGTGGCTCCACCGCCGATCTTTCCCGGGCCACCGGGTGGCCGGTAGTTCTGGTCATCGACGCCGGCGCTCAGGCGGCTTCGGCCGCCGCCGTGCTCAAGGGATTCGCCACCTTCGAAGCCGGCGTCGAGGTCCTGGGCGTGGTCTTCAACCGAGTCGGCAGCGAGCGCCACGGGACGATCCTCTGTGACGCCTGCGCCCAGTCCGTCGCTGAAATCCCGGTCCTTGGCTGCCTGCCGAGGACCCCGGGACTGGAACTACCGGAACGGCATCTAGGGCTGGTGCAGGCTGGCGAACACAAGGACCTGGAAGGATTCCTCGAACGCGCTGGGGCATGGGTCGCCGAGCACCTGGATGTGGACGGGCTTGTGGCGCTGGCCCGGCCGCTGGCCCTTAGCGGCGGGCCACCCTATCCTTCCTTGCCTCCCATGGCCCCGCTCGGCCAGCGCATCGCCGTCGCCGCCGACCCGGCGTTCGCATTTTCCTATCCACTGGTCATCGACGGCTGGCGCGACGCCGGGGCGGAGGTCGTGCCGTTTTCGCCGCTCGCCGGCGAAGGACCGGATGGCGATGCCGACGCTGTCTACCTGCCGGGGGGGTATCCGGAGCTTCACGCCGGTGCCTTGGCTGCCGCCAGCGGGTTCATGGACGGCCTCGCCTCGGCGACGGCGCGCGGCGCCGTGGTGTTCGGCGAATGCGGCGGCTATATGGTTTTGGGCCGCGGCCTGATCGACGCCGACGGCACCCGCCACGCCATGGCCGGGCTGCTGGCGTTGGAAACGTCGTTCGCGAAACCGAAGCTGTACCTCGGCTACCGCCGGGCGGTAACGGTTGACGGCGGAACCCTGGGAAAGGCCGGCACAGCCTTTCGCGGCCACGAATTCCATTACGCCGAAGTGATCGAGGAAGGCCCCGGTGAGCCGCTTTTTCACGCCGCCGGCGCCGAAGCCCAGGACCTCGGCCCGGCCGGGTTGGTTGACGGCCAAGTCTGCGGGTCGTTCATCCACCTGATTGACCGCGAATAAGGTTGGTGCCGGACGCCCCCGGTCCCATATCCCGGTTGCCATCGGCAATGGGACGCGCTAACCCTTTGCCGGTATCAGGAGAACCACCGCCCGTGTTTGGAAAGTCGTTAGCGAAAAAGACTGAAACGCCGTTCTGGCAACGCAAATCCCTGTCCGAGATGAACAAGGCGGAATGGGAATCCCTTTGCGACGGCTGTGCGCGGTGCTGCCTCAACAAGCTGGAGAACGATTCCACCGGCGAGGTCCAGTACACCGACGTTGCCTGCCGGCTGTTGGATTTGAATGCCTGCCGCTGCGTCAGCTACGACGACCGCAAACGCTACGTGCCCGATTGCCAGATCCTGAACCCGAAAAACGTCAAGCGGCTGAACTGGCTGCCGGCCACCTGCGCCTATCGCCTGATCGACGAGGGCAAGGACCTTCACTGGTGGCACCCGCTGGTTTCCGGCGACCCGGAAACGGTCCACGAGGCCGGTATTTCGGTGCGCGGCCGGGTGGTGTCGGAACGCGATACGGACGATCTGGAAGGCCGCGTCGTCGGCTGGCCCAAATAACGAGCACCAAGGAGAGAAAAACGTGACCCCCGAGGATACACACGAGGATTTCCAACTGAAAGGCGTTTACACCGCCGCCCTGACGCCGTTGACGGCTGACCTCGGGGCCGACCTGGACCTGTTGGCGGGCCACGGCCGGTGGCTTCTGGACAACGGCTGCGACGGTCTGGCCGTCCTCGGCACCACGGGGGAGGCCAATTCCTTCAGTCTCGATGAGCGCCTGCGGATTCTTGACGGATTGGCCGAGGCCGGCATTCCCGGCAAAAAGCTTATGCCCGGCACCGGGGCTTGCGCGCTTCCCGACGCCATTGAGCTGACCAGGAAGGCGTTAGACATCGGGGCCGCCGGGGTGCTGATGCTGCCGCCGTTCTATTACAAGAACCCAAGCGACGAAGGACTGTTCGCGGCGTACTCCGAAATCATCCAGAAGGTCGGCGACGATCGGCTGCGCGTTTCCCTTTATCATTTCCCGCAGATGTCGGGCGTGCCGATCACTTATCCGTTGATCGAGAGGCTGCTCAAGGAATACCCCGAAACCATCATCGGTATGAAGGACAGCTCCGGCGACTTCGACAACATGTTGGGCGCGGCCAAGGAGTTCCCGGGCTTCGCCGTTCTGTCCGGTTCCGATGAATTTCTGCTGCCGTTGTTGGAGGCTGGCGGCGCCGGCTGCATCACGGCGTGCGCCAACGTCGCCTCGGTGCTGGCGGCGGAGGTCTATGGCGGCTGGCTGAAAGGCGGCGACATCCAGGCGGTCAACGAGAAGCTTTGCGCCGTCCGCCGGGTGGTCTGCCAGTTCCCGCTGTCGACGGCGTTGAAGACGTTGATGGCGCGGCATTCAGGCAACGACGCCTGGCTCAATATCCGCCCGCCGTTGATGCCCATGAACGACGCCGACAAGGAGAAGCTGTTCCGGGACTTCGACGCCATCGGCTTCCAACTGCCCCTGGCGGCGTAACCGGGATGCCCTCCCCGGTCCGGGAAACCTTCGTTGAACTTGGCGGGA